>JAAUXU010174763.1_pt1 | contig 14790 bp, 14 predicted proteins | sample 7278151 | NCBI WGS metagenome assembly JAAUXU01 (sample SAMN14350113, study PRJNA611818) | marine sediment metagenome | isolation source: surface marine sediment (1.8m) | place: French Polynesia: Moorea | collected 2018-08 | reverse complement strand
CTCAACTCTTCAGCATGATTTTGAAAGACTTTGGACTGTAGACTCAACTCTTCAGCATGATTTTGAAAGACTTTGGACTGTAGACTCAACTCTTCAGCATGATTTTGAAAGCAGGATGACAATGTTTGTGCCCCACAGGATTGCACCCGCTGCTCACTCCTCACCTCTTACGCTAGAGTCACCAGCCACAGCCACACTGCGTGTGTTGTTCGTCACAGCAACTTTATTGGCACAGTTTATGGGCACAAATAAACATTTCCACCGCTCATAGGAAACTGTCTGATTTCATGACCTTGACCACTTTTTCAAGTCACGTAGCACAATTCGGTAGCTGCGGATGAACAAAGCTGCTGGCATAATAATTTCTATAGCTATAGTTGATACACCTCATTTTTAGTTGGGCAAGACTCATATACGTTGTAATTTCACTAATTTCAGCCTTTTTTTCGTCAAGTGGAATTTCTTGAAGCGCTGATTTCCTCCGCTGATCGCCATTACCTCTGAAAGAAGAAACTTCTGGACCCTCTGCAGACACTCAAGGTGGTGTCAACGAAACGAGCACCGATAATTTCCCTTCTACTCATGAAAAAAAGCCTGAAACGAGTTATTATTGCTGCTCAAGTTGAAGTTTTCAGGTCTTGAACAGTTGGAAGTAAATCTTACGAGTCTTTTCCTTCCGATGGTGTTGATTTCAGGTCCTGAGCTCATTCCAGTGTTCAGAGATTAGCACTAAAGAGGCTTTGTGGACACCCTGTATTGCTGCTGTGCAATCATCCACCGCGATCCATCTGACAAGCTGCCCTCAGGTCTACCGAAGTTGAGGAGATTAAGAGATTGCGTAATAGAGTCCCAAGAAACGAATGAATTGCGTGATACCACATGTCTACTATTAGTATGTACATGCTTACAAATAATGTCATGTTCACTTCTGCAACGCCATCAAGACATGAATTTTGAAATGCGTCATTCTGCTCTGCTTCACAGTTCAGTTTCTTGCTTGGTGTTTTTAAGTAAGTAGCATCAAATTGCACAATGGCATCTTCACAGAGTGTTTGAATGCTTGCGGAATTAATGTTAAATCCGAGTGTGGCCCGGCCCAACTTAAGGGAGATTAAGTCCCATAAATGCACTGTGGATTTGTAATTTATTGTGGAGGCTTCCTGACTCCCCCCCCCAAGAAAATCCCCAAATTAAGGCAAAGCAACAATTCACAGGATTGACTTTCAGGGCAGAAGAAATGATGGAAACATCGCTGTCTGTTGATGAAATCTTGGCTCCATGGGCACCCGGGAAAGTGCAAGAGGCCTACGGCAAGGCCTGGAACCGGTTCATGGCCTTTCTTACCACTGGCGACGCCAACAAGGATGGCGGGAGATGAAGTGGAAGATAATTTCCCGGAAGAGCATGCAAAATGCGGCAATCATGAGCAAACCTCCACGTTAAATTTATAATGAGCTCGTTGCGTTCATCTCTGCATCTCTGAATACTTGGCTTCAACACTGCAGTGCTTGTGTGTGACTGTTGGAGGTCCTACTTCTAGTGGAGGCCGCTCAAGAATCGGTCTCGAAAACATGACCTGAGGTGGAGGATTTGACATGCTGAACTCTCTTGAGACTGCGTCCCAGACGAGCTTGTTCCTCTTGCTGACGTTCATGAAGCCCCAGTCTTCAAAGTGGTCACCACTCCAGGCAAGTTCTTGCTGAAATGAGCGTGGACAGCGCGCAGAGCGTGGACGGCACAGAGTGCAAGACAGACAGACATAGCGGTGCATAGGTTTTTATCTTAAAGTACAGTCTTTAACCCGGGAAATGCCGGGTGCCACCACTAGTATTTATTAGAAACTTGATATTCCGAGAAATATCGCCTTGGTCGAAACACTGGCCCATAGAGAGAGTTCGTACGTGATGCCTGACTTGACTCCGTCCAAGGATGTCACCACAAGCGGAGTCCACTGTGCTCCCATATTGTCTTTGTGATGCAGATTTGAATATTCGCATATAATAGTAACGAATATTAAGTACTGAGTGGGTCGGGTAAGAGAGCGAGGGCAAATATGCTGCCCGAGTATCGCCGCGTATCAAATATTGGAAAGCGAACATTTTGTCAATTGTCCCCAGCTCTGCAATAGAAGAGACATCGATTAAGTTAATACAGTCATTTGTAAACTTGTTAGCCGGAGGCAGACGCGGGATTAATCCAGCACACACCTCGACAAGCGCATGCGTATTGGGTGAGTCAAAACTAAGGGATTAGTGTTTGGTGTAAGCACCAAAACCCGACTTTTTATGCACCCTGTAGACAAGTACAATGTCCTAATGGTTGTGTCACCCATAACAAATAGATTGTGCTGCTCTCGTAGGACTGAGCTTGTCCGAGGTCACTGACTGCATCCGTGCTCTTTGTTGCCGAATTTCATTGGCCAATTGCGAATTTGCCATTGGTGTCTCTTGGGTGCCTCGGCAATCGGTGTTTCTTGTAGTTGACGAGCTCGAAGAATCCTCATTTTTGCTTGCTTCTTCTTCTGCTGCTCTCTCTTTGCTCTGAACTTCGAGCATCCTCTGCTCTGCTCTCTTGAGCCTCAGTCTCAGCTTTGGCCTCAGCCTCAGTCGCTTGCGCTCTCTCGTCGGGTCTGGACAGGTGCTCAAGACGATCTTTTATCATCTCTGCCTTTAATGCTCAATGATTTACGGGTCCGCAGAACGACAATAACAGCGAGAGAGAAGTAAGAAAAAAAAGGTAAGAAGAGGTTATTATTCATGGACCTACGTACGTACGAACACGCACATACAAAGAGTTGTGTCAGACTTGGCTCCGCTCTCTCCAGGCCACGTACTTGGACAGCAACACGTGCACGATCAGGCCCAGGAGGGTCACGATCGACAGGAACGCCACCAGCACGTAGTCCACTTCTAGCACTCGACCAAGTAGGCCTGAAATGAAAAGAAAAAGCTGACTTACCTGGCCCTGTCGGTTATTCTTGGACTACTTCACATCAATTCGCAGCCTAACACACATGTCTAAGAGCAATTTATAACAGGTGACCCCAAAATACTAACCGACGAACCTTATACAGGCTGGCCAAAACAGTTCTGCTGCATGTTCATTTGCCATTTGGACAAAGCATTCAAAATCTACTCCTGACTCTTGGGTCTGCACCACAGCGTGACCGCCCTGACGCTCTCCGTGGCAAAGGAGTTGGGCATCCTCAACTCGAGGAGAAGTCTTCTCCACGGGCGGGACGGCCACGCTGAAGCACAAGTCTAGCTACGAGGCTGTTGTGCGACGCACGTTAGCGCTGAACACGTCAGAGAATTTGTTCTTGGCCACCCTAAGCTGCCCGGAAGTCTCACTCTTGTCAGTGTCGTCTTCGTCTTCGTCGCCGTCCTCGTCGCCGTCCTCGTCGTCGTTGTTGTCGTCCTTGTCGTCGCCGTCGTCGTCCTCGTCGTCGCCGTCGTCGTCGTCGTTGTCGTCGTCGCTGTCAGCCGTACTGGATCCCTCAGTCGGCCGTTCTCGTCCACGCCCCTCTCCCCCAGGCTGTTCCCGTCGGCCCTGACGCCGAAGCTGCACTCCCAGCGCGGCAGCGCAAGCGCAGAGGAGCAGAAGGCTCAAGACCTAGCACGGTTGGTCATACAAAGACGCACTCAGCAGTCAGTCAATCCGTCCTCTCCGTACCCTCATCGTTGGCGTCGACGCCTTCAAAGATGTTCTCGCAAACTCAACCTCTTTGACGGGATTGGGCGACTGTTGTTTTCACGCCGGGTTGATTGGCCCTGAACAAGTTGCAGGTGTCGGAGAAGTAAGAGTAAATATCTTTCTTAAGTTAGGGCAAGAAAAAGGCCAAAAAGGTCCTTTTTAAGCTGTTCCTATGACGCACTGGATGGGATTTATGGTCGACGTTGTCCAAAGCGGTCGCAACGTCAACTTCGTCCCCCTGAAGAGGAACGAGTGGGCGTGATTTTTTTTTCTTCACGCGTGTGTGTACACATACAGATATGACACCGTTGACTGTTGAGCACAGGGGGGGGGGACGGGAGGGGAGGGGAATCTTCAGTTAATTGTGAACGTTTGGAGTGAGGACGAATGAGGAAATTAATGTGTCAACATTGGATATTTTCCTCGTTGCTCTGACGTCTTCATATCTGTGTGTGCACAAATGGGGTTTTTTTTTGTTAAAGAGTCTTTTTTCACTTGAAAACTTCCTTAAAGCTGAAGACGCCTGCACCATTTGGTGTTTCCACAATTAAGAGTGTCTTAATGACTTCAACCAAGTAGCACAAGTCTTTGACACATTTTTGGAGATCATACTGAAACTTTGCGTCCAGGGTCGACAGCTCATGCAAAAGCACTTTCGTCTTTAGTGGAATTTCACCTGAGGACGTAATGACTCAAAGTCATCATACTCAATCACTACCACGAACCACTTTAGAAATAAGCTGACCTCGGAATTTTAGGAGCGGAGTCTGAGCAACTTGAGTGACGAAACGTGCATTTCAGTTTTTTCTTGCTCCTTTTCTTTGGTCATCTTTTTCAAAATTCCTCGAAATTGTTCACCGCCTCTCGGTCATTTTTTTTCTAGACTTTTCAAATTTAACCGACAATCTTGATTGTCACATTTTGGGGTCTCTGTTATAGACCTTGAATTATGTTTCATGTTACCTAAAATTCCGAGATTTAGCAGGGACGTGTGACTCAAAAAGTCGTCGACTTGTCCAGAAACTTCCCTGCCGCAGATCCTTTTGTCACTTGCAACTGCGGATTTGGCTTCTTCCATAGCAGCCTTAATACAGATATTGTTTAAATGTTGGTTGGGAAATCCAAAGATAGGTTACAGTGAACGAAGTGAAAATTGAACAATGCAGTCAGGCTTTTTTTTGGGGGGGGGGGACCCTATAAAAAAAGGCCATTGTTGAACCTGCAGCTGACTCAAAATGGTCATCATGTTTTTATATTTTGTCTTGTTTTCTGCATACTTCTTCTTCCTTCCCACGTCCTCCTCGTTCTTCCACCCGTTGGCGCAGCAGCTCTGGAATTCCTTTACGCACATTTGCATTTGCGCACATTTCGCAGATGCTCCTCCTGGATCAAGAACTCGCTAGATCTTTCAGTCCACATCACACACACCCAGACACACATACACGTAAGAAAAAAAGGATATCCCAGGGTCGTCATTGTGGTGTCTGCAGCTGAGTTCCACTTCGAGGAAGAGTCGGCCGACGAGTCCGCGTTGACCCCTGCTCCCTCGTGCCCCCTGTGGCCATGTTTGACTGACTCCTTCATGACCAAGAGCAATGAGGCGTTGGAGATGGTGCTACTTTTTTTTCGCAGGACGAAAATGGGGGAAATGTCGTTGTCGTTTCTGCTCTGACACGAGGTCGTCCGTATCTTCTTTTTTTCTGGAGGACGAGAAACGAGATGATTTCCTGGCACAAGAAAAGCTCTCCGAGGCTGGGGGAGACTGAGAGGGGGGGGGGGGTCAAATGCACACCTTTGCTGCCATCAAAAAGTGCCTAAGTTGGCAACATCTCTATCGCTCACTTTGATTTACGGAGCTTCGCTTAGTTTGGGCAGCAGCAGCGACAGCGTGGACGTGGTCGTGGCCATGATCGACGCGCTGCTAGCGGAGACAAAGACGCTCCTGTCGGACACGTGGTTGTTCGACAGGAAGCGAGATGTCACTTTTGCCCCCTGTTTTATCGCTACGTTTGGCCTTCGCCACCCTGTAGACTGGCTGAAGCAATGCGTGACCAAGGCTGTGCGATAAATGGTGTCGTCATCGGATATCGCCCTAAAATACTTCTTGACTGGGATGGGAAGTCCACGGGTGGTAAGGGCTGACAGAGCAAGACAAAAAAGTCAGGGAAAGTGAGATGATGTCGAAGTCCTTGGATCTGCAGTATCATCATCCATTCAACATATCGTCTCGAGATATCGAATATCGCGATATCGATTAATCGCACCGTCTTCCCAGGAAATGCGTGGCTGTGACCAAGAGCTTTTCTTTGTGTTGTCTGGACAAAGTCAACGTGTCCTCCCACCAGGAGAGCAAGTTCATCATTAAGCAGGACTTCAGTGTTGCGACGCGTTGACAGCAGGGACGAACGATTGACCAAGTTTGTGGCACAGTTTTGTCCTTCACTCCACTGGTGTCGCCTGTTCAGGCTCGGGAAACCAGGGTTGCCATTTCTCTGGCTAACCTTGCCTTCTAAGTGAGGTCAGCCCCTTCTATTCGCCGGGTGCGGGCCCGACGGCTCCTCTTTGCAGAAGACTGCCAGATTCTTGCCGTGCGAGTCCTCCCGGACCTGTTCCTTGCAATCTACAGTAGTGCTCCGATTTAGCCAACTTCTCCTCGACCCCCGACTAAGTCAGAGTTTCACTGTGCTTTCTTTTGGCACCCTTCCCGCCCATAACCAACAACAATGTGACTCCCTTCAAAGCTAACATCAAATCAGGTGATCATCGAGGCCTGCGACATCGAGTTTTTTTCTGCAAAAAGGTCCAGAAGTCATCATGGATGGCACAAAAGTGCCCAAAGAATGACCAAAAGTGTTGATATCTTCAGAATTTCATGAACTTGAGACGGTGACGATCGTTTTCGCACACCAAATCATTGCTCCACCGGCTGCTGAGAAAGCCTTTTAAAGGGTCAATCCTTTCAGAAACATCTTCCATGCACAGGTACAGTGTGACACACAACTTTTGCCACAGGTAGCAACTTTGCTCACGGTGGAAATTTTGCAATCACCAGGATGTGCAACCTGCCTGGGCAGCTTGTGCCAGAACATCAAGGTCGCCAATTTCGGGGTCTGCAGCCTCCCCTTGGACAGGCCGGTTTAAGGTCGTGGCAAGACGAAATGCACTTTTCTCTACCATACGAAAAACGTTTTACCCAAAAAATCCAGCAGCCTAAAGATTCGGCACTTCTGTGTTTGCCAGATCAGCATACTTTTTAAATATTATGCACCAAAGTTTGTGTGATTGATTTTACGTAAAACTTCTGTTCTCCTTGTAAAGAAAATGTCTTTGATCATAACCTCGTCTGCTCACTGTACTGTGGAAATTTGCTTGCCGCACTGTAGGTGGACCCTCGAGCTCTCGTTGTCGGACAAGGTGATGAAAGCCTTGAAGCCGCTGGAGAACAGCTGCTATAAAAATGGGTTGTGCTGTCTGCCCAAGATTGGTGAGCAGTCATGAATAAGAGCAAAACTGTTGCCCGCCATTGTTATGGCCCTCAGGTGCTCCTGTCTAGGAGTCCCCAGGTATTAGGAACACCCATTATTAGATGCAAATTGGACCTGTACAGGGTGTTTCGAAAAACTGGAATACTGAAAGTTGGGCCATAATCGTCAACTTTTTTGCCACTACTTGCATACCAAATCTACAGATTGCTGCAACTGTTGAGCCAGTGCAGCATAAGACGAGTTATTAGGCATTGCAGCTTTCCCAGACTGAAAGTTTCAGTGCTTTCCCGGGAAAAAGAAAGCACTGTTGGTCACTCGTTTTTGTCCACTCTGATCTGTAGCCAAAAAAGGGGGACAACTAGCATGATTTACTGAGGGGTCGTAAAGACCAGAAATTCCTGAGAGAGTAACTGCGCATCAGCCTCATACAGGGTGGCCAAGAACTCCTCTGACCAGGCGTCCATGCCTGGGTTCCCGGCCAGGAGGTCCCTGAGGTTTGAGGTGCCAAAGAGTACGTTGTTCAGGTTCACTGCCTCCGTCAACGTTAACGTCAAGTCCACCGAGCCCCCCCCCCCCCGGCGTTGTGACGTCGACACTGAAGAGCTTGTGACAATGCGTGGTTAGCAGCAAGTGACACAACTTGGTGGACACCCTGTATCCACTTCAAGTACTTGGCTTGGCGGAAAAAGTCCGGGATTCTTTTATTTCGAGTGAATTCAAAGGAAGTTTTGGGACTGCAGAATGCCAGCGTTGCCAATCAATGCAGCAGGAAGAAAATGGAGAACGAGGCCATTCAGTATCGAATTGATTCCGTTTGAACTGAAACTTCCGTGACAACAACAAAGGGAGGGTTGAAAATGGGGGAGGGGGGGGGTGAGGAAGCTCATCTTTCCCGACCTGGGGCTCATCGGGGTCGACTGCGTTTGACGCACGCACGCACAGCTCTTCTTCACCTTCTCCTACGCAATCACGAGATCACAGAAGCTTTCAGCGCAGGAAATCCTGGATCATTTCTTCATCTTCATTAGAGAGAGAAGTGTGTAAAAGTGGAATTTTTCTTGGGGAGAAATGATTGAAGATTGCGTTGCCCTAAATACCTCTGTCAGCGCCGGCTTAAATGGCGTGCGCGCGTGGCTCTGGTGCGCCGGGCGTGCGCGTGGCTCTGGCGCACAAAGGGGTCGGATTGAATGCAGCAGTGGGTAAATCCCTTTGCGGGAAAGCCTCCGCCAATAAAATATGTTGGACCGCAATTTTCACACACGCGCACAAAAAAGTGTGAAACCGTCTTCGTCGACCTCGTCGAGCAGCCTCGAGTGCGTCCTCAAAAGCGTTTGAGCCTCGCTGAGGAAAAGACGCCTGGCGTGGCTGTTGGAGCGTCACGCCAGGCGAGCTTGGTGGTCACACTGCAGGAGTTGCCCAGGAAAAGTTGCACGTTGCAAATGCACTTGACGGCTTTGGCGCGTCCCTGCACGCGTTGATCCGGTCAATGTGGGGCAACTTTGTCATTGTGCAGCACAACTTGAACGGTAAAACTGACATTGACACACCGACGTTTGAGACGGACATCAGTGACGCATCAAAGTCCTTGGCAGACAAAAGGGTGGATCACTCAGCACAAGGTGACAACCCAAAATGACTCAATACAGCTCAAGCGAGTGAAACTTTTTCCGCTTGTTGTGGAAGAAAATACATTTATCCGCCTTAAGCGTATAAAAGCAACGATGTTCCTAAAAGTATTTAGAATACTCTCGTCGACTGAAAGTTGCCTTTAAAGCGTCACCTTCTGCGTACGCACAACTGTGGCCTGCGTTCCTTCAGCAGACGTTGTTTCAGCATCACTTAATGTAGACAGTAACAATAGGCAGCTAAGTATGGGCCTAGTCTGTAAGTTAAGTTACTATGCTTCTACTATACTTACCTGTACGGTGGGTGGGGGATTTTTTTTGCAGAGACCGCAAATGCCCGACGACGACCATGGCTCTGGACCTCTTGTCTAGCATTCGCTACTTGCTCAAGCCAGAGGACATCAGCATCGACAACTTCGTGTTCAGGCTGCACTACAAGATGACCGTGCTCGTCCTGCTCGCCAGCTCGGTGGTCGGCGTGGCGAAGCAATACTTCGGAGACCCAATAAACTGCCAGGTACGTAAAGAAGAAGCATTTCTTTTGCTTCCTCTTCGTCTGCCTTCTTGGATGGCAGCGACCCAAAAAGCCGATAGTTTTTGGCATCTTCCCTCTCCCTCCCGCCCAACGTCAACAAGGCCTTGGGCACCTTCGGCACGTCCCAGCCCCTGCCCACCCTCATCAAGTCGCCGATCGTGCCGAAATTAGAGGACCAAAGGACTCAAGGAGAATTGTTTGACGGCCACTTTGGAAAGTGACATCAGGTCGACGAGGAAAGTTTTCCGGTCAGCTGTGACCGACAAGAAAGATGCGTCAAGAGGGACAAACAGAGAGAAGGAAAGTAAAGTTTGCGAGGGACTTTGGGCTGTGCAGAAAAGCAGATCATGCGTTTCCTCAGCTGTGACTCAGGTCAAGAGGAGGCTTTGACCTGAGTCACTGCTGAGCAGCATCCATCGTGTGCCAGATTAACTCCCCTTTCAAGCGGTGCTGAAAGCAAAACATCATGCACAACTTCACCGAGAACGACATGGGCAGGAAGGACATGAGTACATACGCCGCGCCTCCGTTAGCTTGCAAAGTTGTTTCCCTCAAACTGTAGGGATTTCAGCAATTCATTTTCCCTACTGTCCCTTTGTACCTCTTAGGTTCAATTGGTGTTGTTGCCTTATACTGAAACTGAGACTGACTGCGAAAACCCTGTGAGGATCAATCAAGGCTACTAGAAGATAGGTTTGCGCATTTTGAGGCAAGTTTCTGTGACGTCATCACTGGGAAAAAGAAAGTGTAGCCAATTCAGCCCTCAACAGAGCAGCCCAGGCGAACTCCCGGCGATGACGTCACGTGTTATCGCCAAATGCCCAAACCTGGTCTTTAGTAGTCTCGAGCTGAATTAAGACAGCTGCACAAAACCTGGGCTTTCAGCATTTGACTTCGTCACGATGCCACCGACTTCTATTCCATTATCTTTTTCATTAATTTCTTTTAATAATTACATTTATTACCGCCTTTTTGACCGCACAGACTGTAATAACGGGTGTTATGAAAGCATTGACCTTTGGAAGCTTGAACCACGAGTGTTGCACAGATTTCAACCTAAGAAAAAGTCTCCCATTGGAAGAGTTTGGTCAACGGTAGCAATGATGACTGAACAAGGAGTTGTTCCACTGTCTATGTCTTGCACCGTTGTCTTTCTAGACTGCAAGTGGAGTGAGCTCGAAGGTGATGGACGACTACTGCTGGATCCACTCTACCTTTCACGTCCGAAACGAGTTCCAGGGCAACGTGGGGTGCATCCTGGACACCGAGCTGGAGTCTGAGCCAGCCTCAGCCGTCCACATCGTCGCTGCAGACACCCCGGACACAGCCTTCTACCAGTGGGTTCCGTTCACCTTGGTATTTCAGGTAGGTATAGAACAATTTTCTGGTCGACTTTAGGCGCTTTTAGACTGGCGAGCAAAGTGGCTGAAACCGCCCTTTTAGCACAACATAACATTACCCGGGTGTGGCCATGTGAGCTTCTCCTGAAATTTGCCCCGACGACCAAAATAAACTTAGCTTTGTCCCGCGACAATACGAGTGAATTCAGCTGTCAGAATGAATTCCCTACATCATTCAGTGCCCAACAATGAGGTTTCTTAGAAGTATGACGTTGTGAGGACTGTTCCCCACCATCATGGCCCGCCCCAGTCCCAGGGGGAGCACAACCTTCAGGGCTTTCCAGAAGTGACTGGTTGACGACCAGGTTGAGGAGGGGTTCTGGGACAAGACCAAATGACCCCCACCCTCACACGATGCCAACCCTGACACCAGGCACAGGCCTGGGAGAAGCTGGGGCATCATCAGAGCCAAGGACAGTTACACCAGACTGGCTATAAGGTGGAAAGGGGTGTCAAAAGAAGACTTCGGGTGGACAAAGAGTTATTGGGGGGAGTGGCTTGGGTTTGGGGCTTCGATCATACTTTGAGCACTCATATGCCATAGGATGAACTATCTGCAATGCACGTACAGTACAAATAATTCATTCTGTATGACTGATGCACTATGAGAATAATATGTGTTCCCTACAACATAACAATTGGTAGGTTTATAGTTCACTTGGCCGTAGATAAGGTAGGACCTTAGCGGCCGCTCAATTTCTGCACTCGCGCTGCGAAAAGCAGTCGGGGTGTTCACCTGCTGGTCCGGGCACCCAGAGACCCCGGCAACGGACATTTGATACCCACAGCATCTCAACTTTGCACCGGGCACATCAAGTCAGACTTGCTGTCAGACTCATTGCCCATAGGCATTGCCCATAGGCATTGCCCGTAGGCAACAGAATAAGACTGTTTCAGGCTGCGATTCCAATGTTTCCAGGAGCCTTCAAGGTTACTAGAACACAGGTTGTACCGTCCTGCGCTCTCTGATGGTGCCAGGCTCCTCAGTCCACATAAGTGGAAATAAGGGGGACTTGACACTGTTGAGAGTGAGTGCAGCTGTTGCAGATTAGATATAGCCTGAACTGATGAATTGGGTTGGATTTGTTGATACTCCAAAGAGTACTGTTGGGTTGTACTCATGGTAATAACTCATGGTGCTCTACCTCTAACGTCAGCTTTGGAGCACATCAGACCTGCCCCGTTGCCTGCCAGTTCTGCCTTTGATCCCATGTGGAACCCTTTTGACAAGAAAAGGGGGAAAATCTCTCCCTTCCCCCATATCTCAGGCTACGCCAGTCCGTCAGCTGCAAGGGAAGACATCCACCATCATAAATGCTGGATGGTACCCCCCCCCCCCTGGGGGCCTTTGTCTCAGGTGCTGTCAAGCGTTGCCAGCGAGCAGTGGCAGAGGAACAATTGAGCAGGGGTTGCCATCTGGTCAACACTTTTCTAGCAGAAAAAATGAAGGCAGAACTGACTTAGCTGATGACTTTTCTCAAGTCCCAGAAGAACTCGTCGGAGCCTAACTGTGCCATGCAGAAAAGTGTCCAAGGCTCCACAAAGTTTCTCGGCCACTGTGCACCCCAGGCTCAAACCGCCGGTAGCAGAGACAGGTTTGGGTCCCCCAGGTAGCGACTTCGGTTCAGGATGCCCATTCGAGGCCTAAAAAAAGGAAAGGAGAAAAGCGGGATTCAGCTCATCTATCCAAAAAAAAAAAAAAAAAACACGCAAGCTTTTTTTTGGTGGGTTATCCTGGGATTAATTAATCAGAGAAAGGCAAGTTTTCTCCCTGCTTTTCTCTCTTAGGCTTTGCTCTTCTACTTTCCACGGAAGCTGTGGAAATCCTTCGAAGGTGGATTAATGGAATCGTTCGGTGAGTGAACTTTGCAAATGTTTTTTTTAATTCTCCCTCCACTCCCCAAAAAAGGGTTAAGGAGACCAAACCTATTTGGGGATTGGGATGTGGTCTTCACCCCAGTGATGCTCGAGGACCTGCGAGGACCGTTCGGTTACACAGCAAAGTCTCCTCTGGACGACACGAATTTGTTCGTGTTCTGTGCTCAAGTCCCAATGCATGAAGTGGCAAAGTTGACATTGGCAACTTCAGATCCTCATGAGCAGAACTCGGAAGTTGAAGAAGACAATCTTCGAATTTGTTTTTTCCTGCTTTGTCAACCCTGATTGCAATTGCACAACCAGCCTTTTTGACAGAAATTTACACTTCCTGTTGCACTTTTTCTTCATTTTTGCATTTTTGCCACCAAAGGTCAGATTCGTGTCCTATATTTCTTAGGTTTTTACCTAATATTCCGACGAGGCGAGTCTGCTCAATACTTTCTTTCTCACCCATCGCATTCATTCTCGTCGGACTTCACTAATCATATAAGTTACATTGAAACTACAGTGAACGTTGGATATTTGCGTAGGTTGATGCGTCAAGCTGGGTATTAGGTCAAAATTCTCAAGTCACGACTATTTTCCGCAAATTTGATTAGTGTTGATAACGTCGGTTTATGTGTCATTCAATATCCCTTATTAGGTAAAAAATACAGTATTAATTGTGTACGTTGCTTGCCACCCGCTCCAGCTGCAGTCGTGCTGTAAAGCGCTATTGGGCCACAGGCTCGAGGTAAAGAGAACAGGCGAGTGAACAATATGTGTGATGCTGTAGCCTTATGAGCATTGGCCGCAGTAGCATTTGACGAATGCCAAGTTTAATTCTGCCCTCGTGCCTTGGGCACCAACACTTTCCGGGCCGCAGAGACCGAGTATTCGTAAAATGCCAGGCGCCAAATGCACCTACCGTGTTTTACGTAAGATCGGCCATTTTGCATTCATTTTTCTTGCACGTACAATTCTATTGAGGCCACAATGAAGATGCAGGCCGTATTTTTTTGCAGTGCCTGAGGAGCTCTGGCTTCTACTTTGTACCTGCTCATAGTGCGTAGGGAGGGTGGAAAAGGAGCTCCTTTCTAGGCCTCTCTGGTATGAGTGAAAAGGACGCATAATGGACAATCTGGCGTAAAGAACTTAACATCACTTTTTCGTTCACTCGCCTGTTCTATTTACCACAAGCATGTGGTAAAATAGTGCTTTACAGCACGACAGCAGTTACAGCGAGTGGCAAAGTGGCCAGAACGCGTGCAAAGTTTCTTTACCACACGCTACAGCAGGAGGTAGGACTCACATGGACAGAACAGAATTGAATGCATGCGACCGCCTTTTGAAATATGGGACGTGAATACAGTCAGTAACCTGTGAGGTGTTAAATCCCTAATTACGTGTAAAGTACTTCTTTACGAAATCATTACGGGTAATTAGTCCAGCCGGTCGATGGGTCGCACCGGTTATTTTCTCTGGTCCCGTGATTTCCGCCTTATCTGACTTTCACTGTCTTTTTCTTAGCTAAAGTTAGCAAACAACAATACTATTGTTAAATGGAGACCCTACTGCGTCATGTCTAGGTCGCGATGCCAAGAAGGGTGTCTTACTGGATGACGACTGCCACTTGGACGTGGAGAGCGCCCTCTACCGGGAGACGGTGGCCAAAAAGTACGCCGGCTTCTTCCACAGCACTCTCCATCACAACAACGGCTACTTTGTGCAGGTGAGTCCGTTGCCCAAGGCCCAATAGGTGTGTTACTCTACTGTTTTGGGGCGGGTGGGATCCCTCAGTTCTTGGTCTGCGAGGTGCTCAATTTCCTCGTCGACTTGTTCAACATCTACTTCACCGACGTGTTCCTGGGCGGTCGCTTCCTCCGCTACGGCGCTCGCGTCATCAAGTTCTATAGCCACCCGCACTCGGTCAGGAGAGACATGCCGAACCCGATGTGCACTGTGTTTCCAACAGTCACGAGGTGAGACCTCTGCTCATGTAAGAGAGACTTTTTAAAGTAAGGTGTGTCAAAGAGCAGAGTATTTTGTTGTTACAACAGCCAAGTTCCTCAATCAATATTGAGTATGTGCTGATTGCCAGGGCAACAGCGACGCGCACACAGTGACATCAATTGGCTGCTTCAAGTCTATAGAAAAAGTTCATGGAAGCCATTTTATTCTTATTTCTGAAGCTT
>JAAUXU010070234.1_pt1 | contig 14790 bp, 12 predicted proteins | sample 7278151 | NCBI WGS metagenome assembly JAAUXU01 (sample SAMN14350113, study PRJNA611818) | marine sediment metagenome | isolation source: surface marine sediment (1.8m) | place: French Polynesia: Moorea | collected 2018-08 | reverse complement strand
TTCTTTCCTTCCTTCCTTCTTTCCTTCCTTCCTTCTTTCCTTCCTTCCTTCTTTCCTTCCTTAATTCTTACCTTCCTTCCTTCTTTCCTTCCTTCTTTTCTTCCTACTTTTCCCTTTCTTCCTTCCTTCTTCTGTCCTTCTTTTCCCTTTGTTCTTTCCTTCTTTTTCTCCTTCTTCCTTCCTTCCTTCCTTCTTTTTTGTTTCTTCTTTCTCTCACTCAGCACTGTGCCAATTTTTCCAGTGAAGGCGTCAATGGTTCTCAAAGGGTCGCTTGATTGAAAAGTACCTCTCCAGACTGATCTCCAAAATGACCTGAATGGAGTTGGCCAGCATGTGGACGACGGACGTCAGGTGCCACATGCAGGTTGCACCTTGCACACCAAGGCTGCAAGCGAATGAATGCATCTTGTGTGGGGAGAGACGCCTCCTTTTCCCACCCTACACTTTTATACAATTGAGTCTCGTCAAGAGAGGATTTCTTTGATTTAGAGAGCACTTTTGGGCTCCCTTAGCACCCAAAATGATGGGCGAACGTGGTGCGTGTCTGACTGTAAAACGTCTCATTCTGAAGACAAATGATCCAATTCTTTGGGATCGCTCTGCGCTGCGAAAGAAGAAGCAAGTTGATGGGCGGAATAAATCCTCTTCCTCCTCTCAATGTTTCCCTCGTCGTTGCCAATGAGTATCGTGGTGGTTAGCGGGACGTTGAGCATGATCGTGATCACGTCCGCCCAAGCGAGGTTGAGGACAGACCTGTTGATACTGGTGAAGCGGCGGCTGCTGCTTGTCCGCGCAAGGGTGGGGATGACTTGCACACAGTCGAAGATATGACGCAGTCACGTTGTTCCCCGGCTCTTCCGCCATGACTTGAGGCCGTCGGTGTGGTCCCTCTTCAGGCTGAACTCGTGCTACTCCTCACGAGCGTGCGCGCCGCCGCCGCCCCCGATGAAGGCGATGACAGAACGTCACTTGCGCTTGTTCTCGACCATCCACGACTGGTCGTAGATCACTTTGACGAATGTGTCCGATGATGAATGGAGTTGGTCTCCAACCTTGGCTACCTTTGCCAGACTTGAGTTGGCTCCTCACAACCGACCCGGAAAGGTGAGAAAGTTGCTTCTTCAAATGTCCAAGAAAGTTCTAATCGCTTCTCCGTGCATGAAAGTGGAGACTTTCAGAGAGTGAAATATAAGAAAGAGTTGAATGAACAGAGCAGAGCAACACTTTCATCCATTGCCTCTGTCTCTCCTTCAACGTGTGTGTATCTCAGACGCTCGTGTGCGTGTACAACTCAGTCCGGGGGTTGCACAGCCAGAAGACGCCTCACGTGTGTGCACGTATGGGCGGGCAAGAAGGCAAGAAAATTGTCCGTTTCATCTTAAGGTGTTTCCTGATAGAAAGTTCCAGATTTTTTCTTACTTTCTGCGTTTTTGCGTGTCTGTGTGTGTAAGAAGGAGAGAGAGAGAATTATATATAAAGGGAACTTTCCTTTTTGTCCCCGTATTTCACGCCATCTTATCAAACTCAGGAGTGAATGGGCTTTCTGGTGGAAACGATCGCTTTCCGACCTTTTTCTCGTGCTTCCACTTCAATCGTGTTCATATCAGATCTCATTTTTTTTCTCCACATTTCAGTCCTTGCAACCGCTAAGTTCACGGTTGAGCAACTTCTTCTCCGTCAACAGCGACAGGTAGAGGAGGAAGTTCTCTATGGCCAGCAAAGGCAGCAGCAGGCGCAGCAGTTGTTGCACTCCTGAATCACGCATTCATTGATGTCTTTGTCATGCAGCTCAGAAAAGAAGAGGAGGCAGGCAAAATCCTTCCTCCTCCGCCCCGTCACAGTCGTGTTCAGCGAGGTAGCTGACGTGGGGGTGTTTGACTGCGCGCTATTTGCGGATTTTCTTGCTCGCCAGGTCTGTCTGGATCGGTCGTGCATGGTGAATGGATGCATCTTGCGCAGTCAGAGTCCTTGTCAGCATCTGGAGCATTCACAAGGTACGAAGGATAAGTATTTGGACACCTTGTGTATGTGTGTTGTAAAAAAAATGTGCATACATGATAGGCCCGTTCCAGAATGTCAGTTTTGCTTTGTTGCGGTGAGATATTGGCCGTAGGCAAGAGACAAAACGCACAAAAAGACAATATATACGGCCTGACTGTGAATATACTGCTGCATCCTGTCTTTGTTCTCCCTGCATTTTTCTGACTAAACTGATCTCATAAAAGTTTGCCTTCACACAGTCCATAGCGAATGGCGACTGCAATTTTTTTCCCAAAAAAGTCCGAAAATTTCGGCCAAACGTCAAAACTTGCAACTGCCCCACATCATTTGCCAAACAGAAAGAACCTTTTAGCACCGGCTTAATGTAAACGTCGGAAAATGTCAATTTTTGTTTCTTGGGTGCAGAGTTGGCGTTGCAGCTGGTGCCAATCTCATTTTTTTACTAAATTGTTTTGCTGTGAGCACTTTCAACTCAAAGAATTATAGCATACTGTTTCAGACAGTCAGTGTAGTGAACACTTCGGTTTTCAGCCATTACTTTTGACTGGATCGAGCTACAGAAGTGCTTGACCCCTCTGTGGAAAGCTAAGAAGCCCCTCTAAAACTAAAGTGACGCGCACTTTTGCTCTAGGACCCCCTCATTTCTTAACAACACAGTCAAACTTTTATGTAGTAGACTCTGCTGCAGTACATAACTTTGATCCCACATTGTGGAAAAGCTTTCCATTCTTCTTCTTAGCTTTCCATGGAGGGCTCAAACAATCCTGTAGCTGAATCCAGTCAAAAGTTATGGCTGTGTTCACTACACCGACTGCAGACAGTATCTTATAACAATTCCTTGAATTGGCCCATAGAAAATGGCCCTTAAAAAGGAAATGCTTCTAATAAGGTCCAATTTTTTCGGTCCAAGGCTACAAACTCAGGTCGCTGAATGCAATTTTCCAAAAAAGTACCTTTCTCAACTAGTCTTCTAGATACTCTATTTCGCATTAGTGGCTAAAAAGTAGAACTGCGAATTTTGCCAATTCACCTTTGCCTAAATGCAGTTGTCTCCATTTTGTGAGAATCCAAATATTGCGACACTTTGGCTGCTGATCACAGTTGGATCTTTGCGGTGGCAGGTGAGGAATTTGGGTCATGCAATGATGCAACGTGATGCAATTCTTCTTCTCCTCGGAGTGAGGAGAACTGGATCATTATGGAAGGTGCTCAATCTCCTTGATCTTTGCTTTGGGGAAGATGAAGGAGCAGCACTTTTCAGGATCATTTGGTACAGGCCTGATCAGGGACTATGGAGCTTCTCAGGATGACGTGTGTGCGCATGCACAAGTGTTTCCAAGAGCTGTAGAAGTCGTATGCTGTGAGTGGCAGTCATGACGATCGAGCACTCGACACACGAGCAAATATCAGATAAAAACTCCATATGTCGGCCTTAAATTGTGCCCCGGACAAATAGGACGCGTCAAGTCAAGGCCTCAACCGGGTGTCTCAAAAACTTTTGACTTCACCACCCGGTATCGACTGAGTTCCCACCACTGCGATTCAGTCCAATGCCAGTTGAGGGCAGTTGCATCACTCCAGCCTCACCACAGGGTGCAATTGCACCGGTGGACGAGCCCGTCGCCGTCCGTGACTGCTGCAGTCTGCGTGTGGTCGTCACGCAGTCGGTGGGGCCACAAAGTCAGCTCAGTGCAGCAGTGCGAGGCGTGCGCACCGCTTTAAAGTATCTCTTGTGAAACGCTTCCATGACTCAACTTTTGATTTGAGCAGCTGTCCGCGTCACAGAGCTGAGACGTCTTGTTGACAGTTGACCTCGAGTCATGTGTCAAGACTCGATTGACGAGGCTTTGTCATGACTTTGGCCTCACTTCGAGGACGCTGGTCTCCCTGTCAAACCTGGCCACATTTTGGCTGCCAGGAGTGTTCCACAGTCAAATCAGTAAGTTTTGGTGTCCGCCATAGTTAAGAGGTCACTTGTTTCACAGTTGAGTCACTCAAGCATTGAGTCATCTGCACGTTTTCCACTGCAATCGATCTTTTCTTTGCATGGTACGCGTGTCTGTGTGTGACCGCGCGTGTTTTGGCGGTGCTGGCACGCCGATCCTGGCAGTTGGATCTGCGCAGTTGGTCTCCAAGCAAGTATTACTGCACTAATAAGTGAAGTGTCCTTAGGTGATCCAGCTGTGTCTGCCTGATTTTTAGAGTATTGTTACTTATACGGCCCATGGAACTAAAATGAGTGCACAAAAGCTCACACTCATGCAGTGCATTGGCTGCATGGTACAAGTAAGGTATGGCGGTGTAAGGAAGTGTATACACTCACTTGCATAGTCAACAGTGCAACTTCTGTCGCACTTTCCTATGCAGATCATTTCTAAAACTGACGTATACAGCGCAGTGGATACAACTGGGATTGGACTGTTTAGACTTGAAGCAGGTCTTTGGACTGTTTGTCAGACAAACATCGGCCAGGCTGAGTCAGTATTTCTATGATCGTCACCAGGCAAAAGTTCTCAGGATTGTCCAGTGTAGTGAGCAGGTCTAAAGAAAAGGAAACTTTTGTTGCCTCACCCTGTAAGCAGGTAAAGATTGAGTAAGTCTGTTGCTGCCCAGGGTTTCCTTTTCCTCTGACCTCAGGCAGTTTCTTGTCAATTATGAAAATAGAAATTTAACTCTGACAATAATCTTTCCACCTGATCTGAAGACACCAATGACACTGAATGACAGCACCAGTCTCAACATCAGATTTGTCTCACGCCAGGTGCAAGTTCAGCAGCACGACCGACTGCGTGAAGTGCATCATCCACGGCAGGACAGACGTGGGCTAGGAGGCCATGAGGTCGTCTGAAGTGTCCTGCGTGGGCAGGTGGGTGGGGAAGCTGATGTAATAGCCTCCACCACCGTGTGATCGACAGCAGACCCTGCGAGATCCAGAAAGGGAAGAAAGCCCAGACTCTGCTTGCTCCTTTTCCCTTGCTTTCGTTAACGGCGGCAGCAGCAGCAGCAACAACAACAACAACAGCGGCCTCGACATACACAAGAGGGGAAAAAAATAACACACGTGTGAGGAGAGCGTCTTCACCATGAGAAGGAGACTATAAGGAAACCTTAAGTCGTACCCTCTTCACGCAGTGATCAGGATGTCGGCGTGACCTCCATCATGCTCCTGCACTGGCTCACGCTCGTCACTGCCGTGAAGCCCCTGGCTGACGTCTTCAGCAGGGTGATGTTCTCCACTGCGGTCCTGTACTTCCCTAATGACGACAGCCCGCCCGGCAGTGCCACGACCGAAAACTCGACAGCGACGGCGGCTGTCCCGCCGGCGGAGTCTGTGGCGGGCGTGACGACGGCAGTGCAGCAAGTGCCAAAAGCAGTGCTTCATCTGGCGCCGACAACGGTGAAGTCCTCTGTCGAGGAGAAGTCTGTGATCACCGGCGTGTACAGCTACAAGGAGAGTGTCAACTTTGACAACTACCTGAAGGAGTTGGGCGTCGGCTGGACGCTTAGGACGCTGGCCAGTCTGGCGACGCCAATCGTGATCGTGTCAAAGCAGTGTGCACCAGTAAGTAGCATTTGGACGTGTCCTCCTTTGTAACTTTTAAAAATGTGTTTTGTATTCAACTGTTTTCTGAACACACTTTTCTTCCCTGCGAGATCGTCTTGCTCGCTAATCTCTGCAATTGTGGATAACTAAGGTGTCAACGACAGGTGGGACGCCAATTTACACATACTATAAATAACTTATATACTATTAGGCTACGTCTATTTTTTTAACCTCTTGTGGATTTGTTGCCAGAATCCACTTGAAGACCTTCTAGTCAAATGAAATGAAAAAAAATGACTTTTTGGGTCCTCTCTCTGCCTCCACAGTACATAGGGTTGTTAGGTCAACATTACAAATTTGATGTGGACCTGCTTAGTTACTTTCTAGATGCAAAACTAGGTAGTCAAATGAAACTAAAAACAAAGTGTTTACACCTTTGTCACAGGCCTGTCAAAATCTAAGCACCTTGCTATGTGCTGAACTTATGTAGTAAAACATTATTGCTGGGGGGGGGGGGGGCTGTCAATTTTTTTTTTTGAAAACCATTTGACTACATCTTTACCACTTGGCATTAGGTAACAAACCTAGGATGCCCTCAGTTAAATTCCAAAAATTTTATTTTTTGTGTACATGAAAGTGCAAGTGAGAGAAACATCAACTGTCCCAGAACCTCAACCGCATGAGCACATGACTTTTGACCACATTGCCGATACATGGCTCTTTGGAAAAAGGACATTCAAAGTTTTTAACTTTTGAAGTTTTGAAAATGGGGTCAAAATCAGCGGGTTGTGTGTGTGTGTCCGTGGTTTTTTTTATGAAAATGGCGATTGGACTAAAATCAGTGAAAGTAAAGAACTCATATCAAGTGCTGAAAGTGATGACTTAAAGCAAACTCGAAGGTAGTAACGGTCAACGGTTACTACAGTAATTCAACATACAATTATTTTTTTAACTTTGTGAAGCCACAGAAGGAAGATTATTGCTAATTTTCTTTTTTTTGTAAATGTAAAGATTGAATCGCCTCGTGCATTTTTAAAAAAACCTGTTCAAGAAGTTGAACCCACCAGCAACGCAACGGGTAAATTTGTTGCTCAACTGAAAGAGTAGTGACAACGACTCAGAGATGAGAGTGTCGGTTTTGGTGTCTGTCTGGGGTCAAGACGGCACTCCCAGGCACTTTCACGTGCAACTGGATTCCCTCACCGTCAGTGACGCGGACAACAGCGTGAAGGAGAGCAAGCGGACAGCCTACTGCGTGGCGAAGGTGAAGGACGTGATGCTGTTGCGTGAAGTCCAATCGTTTGACACTGTCACTTCAAAGGCCGATGTGCTCAACCATCATCCACGCGGGCGGGCCCGTGTGTTAGCCGGGTGTCACTACGCATGCTCAGTGTAGCGTGCACTGATATGTGATGGAGAAATTGTGCATCTTCCGCCTGGAACGCGAGTCAGCTGAGGAGATTGTGCTTGATGCTGCCTTCGACGTGCGAATGCTTGACAGGTAGTCGAGCTGGCGCCCCGTCTGCTCCGTGCATGCCGTTGTCATCCATTCGCAATCGGTTCTGCATTTTCCACCGCGACACCAGGACACATTCTCGTCTGCGACGTCAAGCTCCTGTCGTTCAAGTGCCCGGATGCGCACGTCTCTTGACACGACGAGCACAGTTTAAAAACACACACAAAGGAGTCTGATGTGTGCACTTAAAACGTCACTTCGGTCAGCTGAAAGGCCTAATGGGGGACTCTGATGGCAACGAGACATCCTCATTACATCTTGTGTCTCTAGAAAGCGCCAGCGTCTGTCGATTCGTCTCGTTCTTCATGGACGCTCCAACCGATTGTGGCCAAACTTGGTCAGCAGACACCACTTTTCACGCGCCATCCACTTAGATGTGCATTCCGAGGCCGTTTTGAGGCCGAAATCGAGGTCCAAAGTGTCATTTACTTAGCTATGCCCATGGGTAGCTAAGCCTATTGGGGATAACTATGCAACGTCAGTATTCATCCGTAGCCTTCTACGATGGGGAGGTGGGGAGAGCGAAAAGAACAGTCACGCTCTGACCAGGAAATATCTCACAGTAGTAACTTCTTTAAGGAAATTTCGGCAAATACTTTTAAAAAATAACCTAGCTTGAGCTCGTGTATTGAGCACCGAGCGCGCGTTGAGGCCGGTGTGTACGGCTGTCAGACACAGTACTTTATGTTTTCTATCACCCGACGAAGCAATAGGTTTATGTATGTCTGTATTCGGCCATGCCCAAAAACCGAAATTTTTTTACTTTTGCTGAGTGCATCTTAGGTCTGTTGCCTTATGCTAGATGGGTGACGCAGCCATATGGTTTTGAAAGGAAAAGTTTTTTCGCCTACCGCCTAAAAGTCTGCATAACAAGGGGTTACTAAGGTTACTAATGTAAGGTGAGGGTAAACTCACATTGCTTTTAGTGTCATTTGACTGCAGTTCAGCACCTGGAAAGTAACTGAGCAGGTCTGATTTTGATGTGCTGACCTAACATCATCATATATGATGTCTGTGGCACCTCAACAGCAGAGCATGAACTGAGTCCTTCATCGTTCCATCTGCAACAAATACAAACCGACATCAAAAGAGAGGCCTAGCCTAAAATTATGTCCATCACTCTACGTAGAAGAGTGGTTCTGGTCACGACAATGACAGTCTCAGCTAGCCGGAAATGTGCCCGGAGCAGAGGTGACGCTGCTCACCACGACGGTCGTCACCACGATGGTGTTGCTCTTCAGCCCAGCCCGAGATCGACCAGTCAACATGACTTAATGACTGGTCCAAATTTAGGACCAGGGTCTTAGACAATACATTTTTTTTGCTATTGTAATACAATACTCAATGCTTTCTGCCAAAAGTATTGCAATACAATATTCAATACTTTCCCAAAAAAGTATGTCATGCAATTGGACTTCATACTTTCATACTTTCTGCCCAAAGTGTTGCAGAATATGTACAATAAGCAGCAAGAAAACCTAACTTAACCTAACTTCAGTGGAAAACTCAGAAGCCATTGAAAAAAGGCAGCTCAATTTCTTTGCATGCTACAAGTTAATGTTATGCAGCCCATTAATTTGCCCGCATTCCTCCCCCAAGCCGTTTTGTTTGGCATTGCCAAGCAATGTTTCTTTTTGGCAAGAAACTTAAGAAAGTATTGAAAATATATGGAATTTTTTTTTCAATGCAATACAATATTTTGAGCCTTTTTTCCATACAATATCAATATTAATACTTCAGCCAACAATACAGTATTGCAATACTTGTATTACAATACTCAAAGACCCTGTTTGGGACCGTGCACAGTTATCAGCTACTGGGATGTTGAAGACCAGCTACATTTATGCGACAGCTGTCAACCATGATGAGATGTGACTAAACCCCTAAAAAATCTAACGAAAACTACTAAAACCCTAAAAAGCAAGCAGCGCTTCTTCAATGACATGTTTAAAAACTAAGCGAGGGTCACTAGAACTATCCACAGAGCTGGAAAGGAGAAACGTGATTTTCCAGCCTTTGATTCGTTTTTGTACGTCAGAGTAGTGCTGAGGTCCTTTTGTGTTTCAGTCCCCTTTTGTGTCAGAGCAGTACTTGATGTGCCCGATGCACATGAAGAATGAAAGTGAGTATCTGTACTGCAAACACGCTATTCTCTGTCTCTCCTCCGGTGGGTGCTGGTCTTAAATATCTGATATCCCCTGGTCTCGGCTCGGGTTGGACTGAGGATTGTCAACAGCTGCAACAATGAGTGACGCCAACACTAAAATATGGGCATTTTTAGGAACCTTCTGCGGATCTTCCTCCACCGTGCGAGTGGACAATCCAGACGGACGTCCTGTTGAGGAGCCACCAGCTGCGCTTCACCCTGGGCCAGTGGGGGCGAGACGTGACCATGGACGGGCGCTCCGTGCGCTACCGCATCGTCAGACAGGGCCCGAACAGACTGGTGGAGACCCAGGAGAGCGGCGCCAAGGTGACGACGCTCACCAGAGACTTCTCGCCCGAGGGCATGTCCGTGGCGCTGGAAGTCAACGGCGTCAAGAGCTCGAGCTTCTTCAGCAGGACCTTCGACGGTGGCGGCGGCGACGACGACGACGACGACGACGACGATGATGATTTCAGAAGGAGAAGGCGTTGAAAGGCATCGAAGCTGTCGTCTCCAGCCTTCCTGACACCAGCCAGTAGCAGCAACTTGCATTTACCAAATGTCATCTTGATGATAACGACGACGATCAATGCGACTTTGTGACGCTAGCTCAATTCTTGGCAATCTCCCTAACTGATCCTTGCATTGGGACTACAAGTCCAGACTATCCTGGACGGACAGTTTTGACAGCTGCCGAAACATAAACAAAATCCAAGACGCCAGGGAAGAAAAAAAAAGACCGTTTGTATCAGTCAGTTTCAGTCACGTCAACTCTAAATATGCTTGGTGATCGATCCAGTGCAGACAGGGTTGAAAAAAAACCCTCCAAGGTGGAGGAGACGAAACTGTTCTCCGGAATTCAGTCCAGGGAAGTGACCGAGAATTGAGCTAATGTCTCGTCTTCTGGAATAACCTTCCTGCCACGTCCGTTCTTTCAGTCCTTACGATGTAGTCACTGTAATAAAAGAAGACTGGGTGAACGTGCAAAACTTCCTCCTGACGAGCAAGTTTGTCAAAATAAGATTCTTGGCACACACGCAGATGTCCCGACTGCGCCTGGACGAGTTGAGTGTCTGCTCAGGGGTTTTATTTTTTCGTAGTCTTCCTCTTCAGGCTGTGACATCACGCAAGCTCGACGTGAGTGAGTGAGAAGACTAATACAGCTCGTCCACACCATAGCAGCCCGACATTCTTGAAATTAGTAACGTGGGACCGAGAATAAACTGTGTTTCTTTATTATTTCAGGGCAGCTCCGGAGACATTTGTGTCATTCTTTCATCAGGAGTTCCTTCATTTTCATTTTTTTACTGTCTCCCTCCGCCATTCACTCTCGTCAATACATGGAGGGATTTTAGGGTCTTACCTAACGAGTAGTATTTTAGTCTTTGAACAATCTAAAGAGCTTGGACATTTCTTGGCCACTTTGGGCACTGGGAAATTGCCAAAGAGGTGGATAAAATATCCCCGAATTTGAGGCTGACACCTGAGACGCCAGCATTAGTGGACTCGGGCAATGACCCTTCAGTTGACTAAACTATCCATCCAGTGGCGAGGCTGAACTAAGAACGTGACACTGGCCGCCGACTGTAGAGACAGAGCTATTTTGACTTAAAATCCCGACCTCGACTCATCAAGAAAGCCGCTGAAAAGCAGCCGGGCAAAAGAATCTGCAGAGGATTTTTATACGTCTTAGTGCCGAGTAATCCCTCACATTCCCTTAAGTCCTCGTTACACTTTGCAACATTTATCCATCCTTAGCCACGCCGCCGCCGCCCTACAGGCTCGGGAGGGGGGGGCCGCCGCCGCCGCCGCCGCAATGAGCAGTCTGGGGCCTGCGGTCGCACTCGGGGTGTGGGGAGTTGTTCGTCACACTCTTCCATAACACTTTGTGTCCCGCTATAAATAATGCTCCTTCCGTCTCTTTGGGCATGAAGGCCGGATGTACTTTTGGGAGCTTCTCAATGGAGTAGAGATTGTGCCTTTGTGCGCGTAGATTTGCTCGGCGGCGGCGGCGGCGGCGGTGACAGAGAAGCAGACGAGACTCGCCAGGCCGAGGCAGGGGCCGTAGTGGCCGAGGCAGCCGGGGCAGTCGTCGGGAGCGCTTTTCTTTACTGTCATGTCGTCATTTTTCCACGTTCGAGCCCCTTCTCAGGACTTTGAAAAGCCAGACAGCTGGAAGAAATTGCGCCCTTTTCAGTCCCGGCGACTTTTATGAACGATTTCAAACCGACGTCAACTGTGAGAGCTGCAGGGACTTTCTCGAAGGTCAAAACATTTCCAGCCTCACCGAGAGGAAATTGCCTACTTGTCGGCGGCTTTGTTCAGACGGAAGAAGCTTCATCACGACAGTGCGGGCTGGCAAATGATGTCATACAGAGGACCTCGCTTATGCTGCACTACGAGCAAATCCAGACGGGCCTGATAATTTCTGGAGTCATTTACAGCAGCCTTCTGGTAGTCGACGCGCAAATTTTCTCAGATGTTTTTATACTCGGTTCCCTTGAGACCCTGGGCTACAGCAAAGGCCCTGGGATCAGTTAATCCTCGCTGAAAAAAATAAGGTAAGAACGACCCTGACAACTGTGTTAAAGCAATTGCACAGGAATACTGACAATTTGTTTGTCATTTATCATGGCTGCCTTCAGTGCACCACGGTTGCAATAAACGGGTCTCTCCAGTCCCAAGGTGTTCACGTTGAGCGAGGTGCTCTGCATGCAGGAACAATGGAAACAATGATGCAGCTTATGCAGGGGGTTCCACATCCAATGGGACGGAGCTCGGACCAGGAAACCAGACGCAAGAAGTCAACAACAAAACAGTGAAGGTCCGAGGTCGTCATGGTCAGCAATGTCGGCAACAACACTTGAAGTCATCAAGGTCTGCTCAGAAGCGTGGAATGCTGACGGAAAATACAAATACAATTGGATGTGCAAGCACCAGTGGATAGAGAAGCTTTTGACTTCTACTGCAGTCAAATACTGGTAGAAAAAGGCGGCATTTGACTATGCCAAACAACTGTCCACTACATAAGAGCACTTGGCTGCGTCATTTAAGTTGCTCATGGTGATTTGGGATAAATGGGTGTGCAACTTCCCAAAATAGAATGCTGAACAGTGGATTGATGCTTGAAATGGAGTCATTTTTGCATAATTATTGCAGTTCTAAAATGCACAGATCATTTTGCAAAGTCGTGACTTGGCCAGTCTTCTTGTTGCGAAATGCCTCTGGAGACCAAGGCCAACGCACTGGACTCTCGGTGTTGGGTGTTCAGGCAGGCCAACACGCACCGTTGAGAGCCAGAGGCGTTGGAGGAGGTCAAGGTCCCCGCCGAAGGTGTCGCTGGAACAGTTGATGCAGAAGTTCTACAATCAGACCTCGAGGAACATACCTGAAGCTTGGTAGGCATTTAAAAATGATTTAGATTAAGAATGATGACAATTTTCGGTCATATTAGAAAAAAAAATCCCTATTCAGCTTTTTGCTCTTGCAAATTGCATCCCCATTTATCCAAAACTCCTGTCCGCCATGAGTAATTTCATATTACACAATTTCATATTGTGTGTCACATCTACATACATCATCTGTGTACCACACAGTTGCTATTGTGCAGCCTCCAAAGTACAGCACTCAACCAGACCGAAGCAGAGAACTTGAGTGGCAACACTGAAGCATTCCTATTTCCATTAGGCGACGGAAGTTTCTTCAGGACTCTTTGGCAACTAACCTCAAATGTCAGCCGTCATCAGACGTAGAGCATGATTTTTTATTCATTAAGATCGGGATTAGGCTGACTTCACTATGTATTGAGCTCATGTTATAAAAATTTAAGGCCACTGGTAAAACTCTTTTTCCATTTTATGTGACTGCAGAGGCTTCATCTGACGTTTGGTAACAAACTTTTGATGTTCATGGGGATTCAAAGTGTTCAACACAGCACAAGACGTCAATACTTTATGGGCACTGTACAGCATGCATGGACTCCTCCTTTAAGGGACTGCATGTTTTTGACTTCAAATTATAGTTACTCGACATTTTTTAGTCACTTCTTGCAAATTTGTCCGCAGTTGACAGCTTGAGATTGCTTTCTCCACATCCATCAAAGAGACAGAGCTTTTTCTGAGTCCAAATCATATGCCCAAAACACATTCATGGCAGAAAAGGCCGGATCGAGTGGTATCAAAATTACGCACCCTTTCTTCATAAATCTATATTATATAAAAGAAAGTTGTCACAGATTGACGTCACAATGACTGGTCCGATTAGGCTCCAACTTGCTATGATGATTCTCTACGACCCGGAGAGTTTTCTCTAAGAAAAAGAATCAAGATTTAGCACTTCTTGCGGGCCATTGCTGATCATTGTAACTAAAAATGACTTTGGTGAAAGAGACGCAGCAAAGCCTAGTGAAGAAATGTATGCGCTTTCCAGTCGGATTATTGGTTCTGAGAAGCTTTGGAGAGTGACGTTTCAGCACATCTTGTCTATTCAATCAGCAAAAAATCTTGAAATATCTGCCGCAACATATGCGATCGCACTTTACAATGTGTGAAAGCACTAATGGAATCCCCGCCAGAAGCGTCTGCCGAATGGTTGTGAATGAAACTCATGCGATGTTTCGAAAAGTTTTTTCAAGCAACATCCACCTTCATCATTTTACGCACCCTCCTCGACATCATTGTCGATATTCGACCATTTCAAAAGGAATGTTTTTCTGACGAAGGAGACTTAGGAAGGCCGTTGGGCCCCAGCAGAGAAACTGTTGAAGTCACTTTCCGCCGGACTTCCGGACTGGACTGACTTGGAACCAGACGAGAAGTATCAGGAGACATGGAACACCAGTCTTGGACAAGCCAAGGCCCTGATTCCCTTGGGCGCTAAGTGCTGGGTGTTGGACAAGCTTGGGCGTTACGAAGGTTAGGTGCCAGGTGATGTTAGGTGTTGAACAAGTCCTCAAAGATGGCTGCAAGGAGGCACCACCTGTGCCAGCAGTGCCTTGAGGAGCATTCTCTTGTTAACATCATGCGTGTTGAACATGTAATTGTCATTTGTCAATCTTGGACATGACGTATTAAAATGCAAAAGTGTCCTCCTCCATCTCTGACGAGGCCAAGTGCCTGTTGTACAAGCTTGTTTCACTCGCGATCCCCCCACCACTGAGGCTAAGCACATGACTGCCCTGGGGGAACAGTTAGAGGCTTTTGCGGGTGAACTTCAGAGGCCTGGCCTCAATTCCTAGTGGAATTGCTACCCCATCCAAAGTTGCGTCCCAGACAAAAACCCGCTACGCTTGATCCCTGATTGAACCAGTTCCCCAGGCGAAACAAAATCGAACAAAATATCGAGGTCGTCCCAATACTTTGAAATCATTCAGCATTCATGTGGTATTTTGAGATTATTCGAGGTCGATGTCGATGCATCGCACTGGGTTGTTTGTTTGTTTGTTACTGGGGTCTCTGCTCAGGATTGATGCCCAAGCAGAGGGAAGGAGTAACCCTGGATTGGGTCTTTTCCTGCCCCGATTTAGTGGCAAACATCTAAGCACTTAGTAGACTAAGATGCCTGGCGTGGCGAGTCCACCAGTGT
>JAAUXU010007632.1_pt1 | contig 14794 bp, 18 predicted proteins | sample 7278151 | NCBI WGS metagenome assembly JAAUXU01 (sample SAMN14350113, study PRJNA611818) | marine sediment metagenome | isolation source: surface marine sediment (1.8m) | place: French Polynesia: Moorea | collected 2018-08 | reverse complement strand
AGTCTGGAGTCAAGTTATGACTGCTGTCATGGAGATTGAATGACGTACATGTGTATTTGTACTTTTAAACATCCTCTCTCACATGAGCTCGTAATAAACTCAAACTCAAACAAGATAGTAAATGTGAAAATTTTAATCAATTTATGTCGGTTCCAATTTTGAAGCAATGTTTTCGATCTGTTACCATCCGATGATGAGCATGATGTGGAGCCTGTCGTTCTCCCTGGTCTTGTTGAGCTCCTGGGCAATCTCCAGGATCTCCATCTGGAAACGGAAAAAGTATTTAACGGAAATGATCATTGGACATCTTTTCGGAATCCCCTCTTCTTACGTGCTTCTGCGTGAGGTTGTTCATGTTCGCGTAGTTGATGGCCTGCATGATGGCGGAGTTGTAGACCAGGTAGGAGACTCTCTCGGCGTCAGACACCAAACTCATGTACCTGTACAATTCAAAAATTTGGCAAATTTCCTAGTCAGAGCATGTGCCAATGTACAACTCACTCGTCTAAAACTTTCTGGTGATGCTTCTCCTTGTCATCCTCGGACCAGGCGGTGACGTTAAACGCCTCCCTGCTCCTTGGGAGGTCGAACCGTATCCTGGCAGAGGTAGGGTGATCCGAGAGAAGCTTCTCAAAGGCCTCCAATGCCTTCTCGGGCTCGGAAAGGATGTTCTCCTCAGCCTCGTCGATCTGATAATAGAGTCGCATTATTTTTACCTGCGGCGAAGTCGCTGGTCCTACATAGAAAGGCCCGAGTTGTTGTTGTGGTGGTGGGGGACCAAATTGAGTTGTGTATCTTATAGCCAATCAATCCCTCACTACAAATTCTCTTTGGGGTGGGATCCGATCCTCCAGTTTATTCAACCAAACTTTGTCACTCTAAATTGACTTTGGGGTGGGATCCAGTGCAAATAGATATGATTTTTTTAAAGAGATCTTTCAGTCCCAGAGTATGTTTTTTCTAATTACTATTTAAAACTATGTTGTTGCAGCCCCTGGTCTTTGAACAAAGTATGTTCTTGTTTTAAACTAAAGTTTGAATTTGTTTTTAACCTTACCTGTTCCCTGATTTCGAAGTCGTAGTCATCCGTCCACCTTATCTTTGGGTATGTCTTCCTAGCGAGGTTTTCCCTCTCCTCCTGAGTCTCCTCCCGGCCCACAAAGTCGTACTTGAGCACAGTGTTGACCTAAGGAATGAATGTCAAATTATAAGTAGGAGTATTCTTATCCACTCTCTCCTCCACCTTGTCCACCCATCTCTTCCTCTCCCCCCTAGGCCTTGACTGCTGGAAGGAACCAGGACCCTTCTTGAGCTTGACCTTTTCTTCCTCCTTCTTCTTGTCGTCCTCTTTCTTGTCTTCGTCGTCCTCCTCCGCCACCCTGGAGGAGCACGAACCTCCTCCGCCTCCGCCTCCACCACCACCTCCACCTCCTCTTCCAGAACTACACATCTCACTGGATTCAGTCTCAATTAGAAGAAGCACCAACAAAAGTGCAAAAAGTGAAAGCAAACTTGACTTCATTTTGGAAAAATTTCGTGAACCAATTTCTTTGTCTTTGACAGGACCACTTCCACTATCCTCTTCCTCCTTCCACCTCTGATGTGTGTACCAATCTCTCCTCTCGTCCAATGGGGATCCGCCACAGACAGGCGCAGGTAAAAACCGGGGGAAAGCAGTACATAAGCACAAATATTGTCCCTCCTTCCTCTTGATCCCTCCTCCCTCCGTCGCCTGGCGTGGAGGAGGAAGGCTCTTTCAATTACGCTCGTCGCTCGCTACCTGCTTTGCGAAACTATATTTCGCAGATTCGCAGCTTTGACCATGCCCAGGTTTCAAGTAAAAACAAGGAGTCCGATCCAAATGTCCTTGACGATACACATCTAGGGGGAAAACACCATTTCCATCGGAAACGAAATAATTGTCCATGCCCAGCACGTTTTAGCCTATAGCTCCCATCGCTTCCGACAGAAACATCCGGCCAAAAAGATCCACAGATGTAGAGATACGAAATGAATTTCGTTAAGCGCACACATGGAGCTTTGGCAGCAGGCCTCTGTAAATCGTGATCTTTACAAACTTGTGTTTTTACTTGCCATATGACTATGAGGGAGGGATATTGCCCTTCGAATTAACCAAGGATACAAGAAAATGATACGTACTTTCCAACAAGAGAACATAATGAGTGCCGGATGATTTTAACGAAGAATTCTTCGTTTGTGTGTCTCATGCTCAAGGAAACCCGTAGCAAATCCTGTCTCCGGCGGCTGAAGCGCAGCGGGGGGGGGACTACGGCCGGACATATGCTATGCATACATTTCCGAAAATATACACTACTACGGACGTCCAATTTAGATCAGAATTTGTTGAGCTGACGAACAAACGTCGACGCCGCCCCGGATTTTAGTCTTCGGAGATTTCGGAAACTGATTCTATCACGCGACCGATAAGTTTTCCTACGCCGCCAAAAGTCTTGTCGTGGTTCTTCTGAGATCCAACCCTCAGTCGTCCAAGGCGAACCCGAAAAGCACCACGAATTCGTTCCCCGCCGATTTACGCTGAAAGAGAGTTTGCGTGTTGGTGCATGAAGTGGGTTTTATAGTCACATCTGGGTCAAACTCAAGTATACGGAGGACATTCGCAAAACTCAAGCGATATGATAGAGAGGAATAGCAGTTATTTTGCCTTTGAAAGTCAACAGTTCGTGTGCAACTTTTTTCTGCATCGATTGCGATTTTGCTGCCACAAGGAAGATAGATAAAACAATCGATTTTATGTGATTCTTCTCGCCTCGTTTTGGGCCTCCCCGGAAACAGAGCATTTTTTGTGCCTACAGTGCTCCCAGAGAACATAGATCAGAAGGAAGACCGCAGCATAAGATTGAAAGGAGGGAAGAAAAGGAGGCAGAAAGCATCTTTCCCCAAAAGAAGAGAGGAAAAAGAAAGCTTCGTACACTCGCCCATAACCCAGTTTCCAGGGCAGTTTCATCACATCGGTCCCCCTCCCCCCTGGGTTCTTTCCCCCAGCAACGTACATTCAAGGACATTCATCGTGTGTTGAAAAAAGTCAAAAAAAAAAAATGGGCCAGCGACACGTCTTGGCTGTGGTGAGTCTCCTCGCCATCACCAGCCTGTTCATGTCCAGGCTGGACTTCAGCATCGCCATCGTCGCCATGGTCAAGCAGGAAGACGACAGCAGAGGGGCTACCACTGGACAAGATGGTCCGGAGGGAGACTCCTTATCCTGCATTGCAAGGCGAAACGTGAGCGACAACAAAAACAAGACCGTTGTGAAGGAATTCATAGACGCCGAGTTCAAGTGGGACGCTGAGACGAGGGCAGCTTTGTTGGGCTCCTATTACTACGGCAACGCGGCAACCCAGATACTCGCGGGGTGGCTCGCCGTCAGATACGGCTTCAGGAGGGTGAGGAAGAAAAGAAAAGCATTTCGCTTTCAGAAACAAGGGAAAAACTTTTCGTTTGGAAATATTTAGAAATGAGTAGTTCCGAGAAATATCCGCCCATGCACGTGACGCGTCCCTACAACCTCATCTTTGTTTTCCGTTTCTCCTCCTTTCCAGCTTGTAGGCACTGCCATGTTGATCTCGAGCGCCCTGTCCTTCCTGACCCCCATGGCGGCCGTCGCAGGATACTGGCAACTCATGCTGACACGGTTCACACTCGGTTTCGTTCAGGGCTTCATGTACGCGCCGATTCACAGCGCCTGGGCTCACTGGGCGCCCACGCACGTGAGTCATTGCCGTCGTTGCTGTTGCTGGTTTTTCTTGTTGCTGTTGTTGTTGCTACTGCTGTTGCTGATGCTACCTTAGTTGTTGCTGATTCAGCTTCTTTGGCTGTTAATGTTTTGCTTTGTTTTGTTGTTGCTACTGCTACTGCTGTTGTTGTTGTTGCTACTGCTGCTGCTGTTGCTCTCATTATTGTTTAAACAATTTTTGTTGTTGCTGTTGTTACACCTTGCCTTATGCTCCCTTAGGAGTACTCCAGCCTTGTTGCTTACCCCCTGGCCGGTTGCAGCCTCGGCACCGTTCTCATCTTCCCCCTTGGCGGCGTCTTGGCCTCCTCCCTCGGCTGGAGATCCGTCTTCTACTTCACCGGCGCCTCCACCGCCATCGCCTCTATCGCCTGGTGGGCAAACGCGCATGACACACCACGAACACATCCTAACATTTCGCACAAGGAGAGAGAGTACATACTAGCGTCGCAGGTGAAGTAATCCGAATGGGAACAGGAAAAAATGTCTCACTTAACATTTATTTACCTGGGGAAAAAATTCGGGGGGGAAATAACAAAGTTTCCTCCACTCCTCTGATCAATTTTCTCTCTTTTGCTATTGTTTCCTCTTGAGAACGATTGTGTCGTGAGATTTCGGAAAATCAACCGTTGCCTTGTCATTTCCCTTTTTGAAAAAGCGTTCACACTCTATTTTCCGCGTTGTATATATGCTAGGCCTCCTCCGGCGGCCGCCGCCGCGTCCGCTCCACCCCCTGGGTGGCTATCCTTGGCTCTGGCCCCTGCTGGGGAGTCTTTGTATCCCATGTCTCCACCAACTGGGGCGCTTACCAGGTCCAGTCGTTCCTACCCATGTACCTGAACGACATTCTCGGCCTTGATCTCTACAGCAACGGGTTCTACACGGCACTGCCATTCATCATACAGACGGCGGTAAGTTTTTTTTAAAAAAATAAGCATCACAACTTCAACAAGGGCAACAGCAGCTAGCAAGGGGGGAAGCAAATAGGTAACTTTAAAAGCAGCATCAGTAGGAGCTATTGCAACAAAAGCCTGGCGGTAAAAGAATAGAAACAGCAGCCGAAACAATAGAAACAGCATCAGCAACTGCACCACCAATGAAAAGTACCACAGCATCAGCAGCTGTAGCAACAGCAACAGCAACACAAAACGTTTTAGGAGCATGAACAGTAGCAGCAGCAACAACGACAATGGCAGCATTAGCAACACCAGGCACCAGCAGAAAGGGTTAATTGACTTTTTTCCCCTATCAGGTTTCCCCCCTTGGCGGCCTCCTGGTTGACCTGGGCATCCACGGCCTCGGGATCCGCGTTGTCCGCATGCGCAGACTGGTCAACGCCCTTGGGATGCTCCTCCCCGCCCTCTTCCTCCTTTTAGCGGGCTACTCCGGTTGCTCCGTGCCCCTAGTCCTCTCCTGCTTCGTCTGCGGTGCTGGCTTCGGCGCCTTGGCCTGGCTAGGATGCCTCACATCATTCTTCGACTTCGCCCCCCGATTCGCCCCAGTCATATTCGGGATCTCCAACACCTTTGGTCAGTCCGCTGGGTTCCTCGCCCCTCACACCACCGGCCTCCTCCTTAGGGGGGGGAACTCGCACAGAAACTGGCTATGGGCATTCTGGGTGTCAGCCATGGTATACATCCCAGGTGGGGAAAACAAATTTAGTTTTTGTTGCTGTGCAATTTTTTTTTTCGTTTTCCCATGGGAAATTTAATCCTTTTTGTGGAAAAATATACATTACTTTCCCACAAAAAATACTTTATTCCCCACAATAATTCGAATTCATCCCCCCCCCTTATCAGGTTTCCTGTGCTTCCAATTTTTGAGCACTGACGAGGTCCAGCCCTGGGCGGTGGACGAAGAGGAGGAAGAAGACAAGGATCTGAAATCCAAGGGAACGGAGACTTCCCTAATCTCGGCGGCAGCAGCAGAGGAGGAAGATAAGACGCTGCTAAAGTCCCAGAACAAGATCATGGTTGCTTCAGCAGAAAAGGAAAAGTGCTGATGAGGTTTGAAATGTGAAAAGCCTTTATATTATTATCGTTTCCCTTAACGCTATTTAAGTTGCCGGTATTGCTTTTTTATACACTAAACGAAGAACATTGTAAACGAAAAACAAATAATAAACAAGACTGATGCATCACAACTCCGAGTGATCTGTGAGCCCTGCTTCTTTCAGCGCCTCCTTCACCGCCTCCTCCACCGCCGCGCCGTCCACGCCAGTTGGGAAGCTGCGGACCAACTCGCCGTTGTGGTCAATCTAGAAGAATATTTGAAAAACTTATTTTCCCGATTAAAAAAATGTTTTTATAACTTTTATTTGAAAATAGGGAAACAATTGAGTTCAGAAAAAACATTTACCAGGTGCTTGTAGAAATTCCACGTCGGGGTGACGCCAGAGTGTTCTGCATGCAAGGAAATGGAATTTACTCTAGCAGTTTCCCCTTTTCCCCCTCCCTTACCTGCCAGGTAGTTCCAGACCTGATGTGCGTCTGGTCCGTGAACATGGACCTTCTCCAGGATGGGAAACTTGACGTCGTAGGTCTCTTTGACGTGTCTCTAAATGGGGAGAAAAAGGGAAAATCATTTTCGTTTCTTACAGGAGGAGGAGCAGAAAAAGCGACTAGAGACAAAAGGGGAAACTGCAACAACAGCAGTAGCAAAAGCAACAACTACAATAACAGCAGCAGCAACACCTGCAGCGACAGCGCCAACAAAGATAGCAACAAAAACTACAATAGCAGAGGCCACAGCGCCGTCCAAGCAAGACCAATGAACTCACCACGATCTCCTCCTCCTCCCAGGGCTCCTGCCCTCCGAACTGGTTGCATGGGAATGCCAGCACCTCGAACTTTCCCGAAGCGGCGAAGCGGCGGTGGAGGGACTCCAGCAGGGAGTAGTCCGATTGGGTGTACCCGCACTGGGAGGCCACGTTTGCCACCAGGACCACCTTGCCCCGCAAAGAGTCAAAGTCGAACTCAGTCTTCTTTCCCTTCTTCTCGTCTCCGAAGAACCCCTGGGCGTAGTGTGCCTGGAAGGAGTAGAGGGGAGGGTCGATCCCGGCAGAGGCGTAAGTGGTGGACGAGGAGGGGGGAGGCTGCAACACCAGGAGGGTCCAAGACAAGAGAAGCAGCATTGGCGAGGCCATAGTGGCTGGCACGAAGCCCGGAAGAGGCGGGTGCCTCCACCACACTGACGAGGGAGGGGATGATCAAAAGAGTCTCTCTCTCCCGCGGATGTGCCAAGTCACGGTGAAATTGCTCCTTCGTCTCCCGGCGTCTTTGCAGTGAAGTATCATCATCCACTAGTGCAGTGGTTCAGTGTGCACTGTGCACAGGTCTTTCCAGCCTCTTCCTTCCTTCCCCTTCGCAACGGCAATGAGTACAAAAGCCGGCTTCTTCCTTCCTCTTCTGCTGAGGCAACCCAGGAAGGCACACAGCGTTCACTCTACTTCTCCCTTACCTCATTCTCTCCAGCGTCAACATGTGAAGAAGTACCGCACAGTCATTGAGGCAAACAGTAAGTAAAAGCTCCAGCTTCTCTTGGCATCATTTGGGATCGAGCAGAGAAATAATAGTATCTCCCAGAAAGCTACAAGAGAAAACTCCAAATACAACATTTTTTTTCTGTCTCATCTAGTATTTCATTCGTATAGTCATTTCTCTTTCTTTCGAGATGGCGGCTCTGGCACTATAAATAAGGAGAAGGGGGGACGACGACGATGATCTCCCTTCTTCTTTACAACACTTTTGCAACGCACGGTGGAGGCGGAAATACTCTGCCCCATACACGCTTCGGAGCAAAAAATAATAATGTGCGTGAGAATGTGTGTTGTATGCGGCTTCTTTCGATATTATTGAGCCCTGGCGACTTTCGGCTGGTGGTGGTGGTCGATTGGGGGCGGGGGGCGGCGGAACTGGTTCTTGGCAATAAACTCGAGCAGCATCTCGGTCGTCACGGGCTCCTGTATGCTCTTCACAACCCCTGCGAGTAGAAAAATACTGATAATACAACAATTTCACAAATGGAAAGTAATTCATTTGAATTTTTATTTTCGAAATTATATTACCCTGCGCAGTTGCGAACCCGTTCGGGTAAGACTTGTCAGTCCTTTCCCGCATGAAAGCCCACTCGTTCTTCTCCGCGTCCCAGTTGCACTCTATGATCCTGTTGTGCAGCTCCCGGACCTCCCTCCGCATCTTGGTCATGGTGGCGAAGGGCGCCTGGAGGCCGCCCACGTACAGCAGGCCCAAAGTCTCAGGCAGCATACTAGACAAGAAGAAAACAGAAAAAGTTAACGATAAAAGTCACAACCTGGATTGAAGAAGCAAGTATTACTCACCCTGGCCTGTTCTCTCTGACAACTTGCAGCTTGAAGTCAACCGAGTTGTGCGAGCTCGGCTTCCACTTGAGGATCTGGTCGTCCCTCCCTGCCACGTAGGGCCTGTCGCACGGCTGGAATACGAGCCCGTCAGGCTCGTGGCCAAGGCTGGCCTTGGTGAACTTGGGGCCCAGGAGGGTGGCCGTGTCGCTCAGAGGCCAGAACTGCTTGAGCCGAACGCTGAAGGGCTCCAGAGTCTTGTCTATCCTGCCCTGCGCGATGTAAGTGTGCCGGGCCTTGATGATCTCCTTGTCTATGCACAACAGCCGGAGGTCGAAGCTGCCCCGCCCCACCTTCTCTTTCTCGAACTCGACCACGTCGTAGACGAGGTACCGCGGGAACTTCTTGCCCTCCCCGGCCTCGTCAATGACCATCTCCCCGTCGAGGAGCGTGTCGCTGATGTGCTTGTGCGGCATCTTGCGGTGGATGAAGGTGAGGTCATGCACCTTGAAGACGCAGTTGTCCCTATCGACGAAGAAGACGCGGTCGCGGCCGTCGATCAGCATCATGTACCTGGTGCCGTCCGCCTTCCACGACACCTTGTAGGGGTGGTCGCGGAGGGCGAAGATGTTCTCCCGGTCCATGGACACGGGCTGCGCGCCGGGGAAGCCAGTCCTAAAGGAAGACAACAAATGTAGTATATGACCAACACACCATCTCCTCCTTCAGTTTGAATACACTTACTTTTTCCATCCGACCATGTCCTGCACCCTCCTCTGTATCTGCTGCAGCGTGGGCTGCTCTGTGACCGCCGTCACCCCAGGTACCCCTGGCATGAACTGAGGGTTCCTCTTGACCATCTCCCTCCTCCTCCGCCCCGCCCCGCCCCCTCCACCGTCCCCATTGCTGCTCTTACTCGAAGATGTCCCCTCCCCGGGGTCCTGCGAGTCCCCGTGCCCGTTGTGGTGTAGGGCGTTCCCGTCGTCATCTACTCCCTCCTGGTCGTCCTCGAAGCACCATTCCGGCAGCTCAGGGGCGGCGGGAGCGTCGGTCACGTCGCCGTAACGATGAAAGAGCTCCTGAGAAAACAGGATTCCATGGAAAACTTTAAACACCCAAGACTCCGTTCGTTTAGTACCTGTATGTAGTGCTCCTTGTATATCCCCGGAGGCCTGGACCTTGCGAATGCCGCCACCGCCGCCTCCGGACCCCAGTCCTGCACCTCGATGAGGTAGGAGGCGATGAGGAAGCCAGTGCGGTTGAATCCGTGCGTGCAGTGGACAGCCACCACGCCCAAAGGGTTCTGTTGGATGAAGTTCTGGCAGAGGCGGTTGAAGGTGCCCACCTGCTCCTGGGAGGGGGTCTCGCCGTGTCCGCGGCACTGCAGCTTGACATATTTGCACTGCCGCCCCTGTTGGACCAGCTCGCGGCTGTAGAAGCGGCTGGTATTGCAGAGGTCGATCCAGAGGCCAATCTCCACCTTGTAGCTCTTCATCGAGTCGAAGATCATCTGCGGCGTGAACTTGAACTGCGGCTCCACCTTTGCGTCGAATCGGTCGTCCAGCGGCGTCTTGAAGGCGAGGAACTTGCCCGCCACCAGGTCGGAGGACTTGCGAGGGCAGTGATTCCAGCGGGGAGGGGGAGGACCGGGGTCGCGGCGAACGCCGGAAGACATGATCACTCGATTGGGATGGACGGTCAACCACTTCGTGTCCGTGATGTTCTTCGTGGTGTTCGTCCTTGCGCTCTCTCTTTCTCTACTCTCTTTCTTCCTGTGCCAACTTGCAGCTGTTTATGTGTCGTTGTGTCGTTTGTGCGGCGGCGGAACCGCCACCGGGGGGATGAAGGGGGGGAGGAAACGTACCACGGAGTCGAAGAAGGATCATGGATGAATCTCACAGAGCAACTTTCATAGGAATGTCTCGATACGTTTCCAAGTTCGCATCAGGTAAAACATTAAATAGTAGTAGTAGAAGTAGCAAAAGTAGCAGCAGGTTGATCTTAGAAGCAGCAACAGCAGCAACAGCATCTACTGTATACCACGATGAACAGCAAGCATAAAAAAAGAGGAGCACCAAGAGCTTGAAGATGAAGAACAGGGGCAGCTACAACAGTAGCAATTGAATGAGTTTTTGAGTAGCAGCAGTAGTATCAATAGAATCTACCACATTTTTAGGTCCAGAATAAATGATGTATCACCAAGGATGTCCCTCTGTAAATAGCAACTATTTCTGAAGCACGACCTTAGACAACTCTGTGAGCACGACTTGAAATTAAGAGCTGCAGCAGCATTTAGCGAGAACGGACTACTAATAAAATCTGAATGCTAAAATACGAATAAGAGCTCAAATACTTACGAACAGTACGTACATATACGGCAATGAACACACGACGCTGTATCGAAGAATATATTCACGGATAATTCTTCGTCCTTTAATTTAACGATTACCTTCGTCGGAAGCGAAACAGGGGCAAAGTGATCAAAGAGAGGATCACTGAAAATCATCGAGAGGGATTCTTCATTCCTCCTCTCCTCCGCCTACCCAATGGCGTTCGAAAGCTACTTCAGAATTTCTTTTCCACACTCGTTAAAAGCCGACTCCTCCTCCTTTCCTTCATGAAAATTGGCTTTGTTTCATCTCTTTGATCCTACTCTTCGAGGACAAAACTGGAGATGATCCTTAAGACGTTGAAAAACTACCGAGACTAATTGGGCTGGACTGGGTATAAAAGCCTCCCGGCTCGAATCAAGACCGCGGCAGTCAATCGTCGGCAACTCTACTGAAAAAAATACCCTCAAGCCGCGAAAAACCCAGACCTTCCGGGGGAATGAGGAGGACAAACTATGGCGCCAAGACAGGCAAGAGTAAGAGATGAATTTCAAAATAAACCGAAGAATGGTAAAACACCTTGCTTATTTGTCTTTTTTTCCCCAGGTGCTCCGCCTCTCGCCCATGTCGCCGCCGTTGCCCTGATTGCAGTAGCCGCCGCCGCCTTCGCCGCAGCAGCAGCAGATGAAGATGGCGGCATTCACCAGAGGGACGAGAGGGGAGGCTTCGACTTCCTCTCCAGGAACGGGAAGAGATCCTCAACAAACAGCGTTGACTTCCTGGGTCGGGCAGGGAAGAAGCGAGACAACCTGGACTTCCTCACCAGGAACGGCAAGAAAAGGAGCCTTGACTTCCTCGGGAGGGCTGGAAAGAGGGACAACATTGACTTCCTGATGAGGAACGGGAAGAGGGCTTCCTCCGGACCGAGCGTCGACTTCCTGGGGAGGGCTGGAAAGAGGGAGAACCTGGACTTTCTCATGAGGAACGGGAAGAGGAGCACTGGACTGGACTTTCTCGGGAGAGCCGGGAAGAGGGACAATATGGATTTTCTTATGCGGAACGGCAAGAGGTCCGCCAACAGCGTCGACTTCTTGGGACGCGCCGGCAAGAGGGGGAGCAATGTGGACTTCCTAGGCCGGGCAGAAAAGCGCCTGAGCGATGTGGACTTTCTTGGCAGGGCTGGGAAGAGGGCGGCAGAGGGGGTGAATTTCTTAGGCAGGGCTGGGAAGAGGGCCAGCAATGTCGACTTCCTGGGAAGGGCTGGAAAGAGGTCCCTCTCTCCTCACATGGACTTAGACTCTTTGCTTAGGAGGATCGCTATGGAGATGGAGAAGGAAGAGGAGTCTGCTCCGGAGTCTTATTCCGAGGACGAGGAAGAGGAAGGCAGGAGGCACATGGCGGAAATCCTGGCGGAGTCGAACTGAAGAAAAATCAAAGGACGATGCCCTGAACAAGGGCGGATATTCTGCAACGTATGATAATCTACGACTTTATTTTTACGGTTGTTGGAAGAAGCAGAACAAAAATGTCGGTTCCTTAATTGACATGTCGGTTCATCGTTGTGCAAAGTAGTCTGAAGGAAGCAGAAAAAAAGAAGAAATATGCAAAAGGTGCAAAAACTTGGTTTGCGAATCTTCCCCTCTCCCATTGCTTGGGGAGGGCAATGGCGGGAAGGAAGATTTCGAAACAAAAAAAACTCGCAGAAAATTTCTTTTTGCAAAAAGGCCCTCTTGTATTTATTTATTTTTTTGCAATACAAGTACGTCAAGCAAAGTTTGCCTCTATCCTATCGTTATTTCTTTGCGTTGGCGGCCGCCATCGCCCCTCTCCGCCGCATCCCGCTGATTCCTCCGCTGGAAGACGAAGATGGGTCCGAGTTGCTGTTCAATCCGGGCGGCGGACCCTGGTCCGATATGAACTTGCATAGGAACTGGTAGCTCTCGTGGAGGACGCGCTGGTACTGCTTCTTAGTACCTAACTTCCCGCCGTCGCTCCTGCGGGAACAAAAAAAATAAAAATCGTTGCCCCGCTTTAGTTTCCCCATGTCAGATTCAAGAGACGGATGCTTGCTTTTTCTTTTACAAAAAAATATTTAATGTGTTTCGAGAAAAGAATGTGTCAAAAAACCCTAGAGTTGAACGAAATCGGGACAAACTCACAAGTGGGCTGACCCCAGAAAGACAGTGACGAAGGCGGCGTCCACCTCCTCCCTGCGGAGGGTCTTGAGATTCTTGCTGCCGATAGCGATGCCCTGCACGAACCAGGGAAAATTACTTCGATTCAATTTGTATCGTTTTTTCCAACTCACCAGATGTGTAAGTGCCGTTGTCTTTGGATCTGCTGCCGATCCCCCGCCGCCGCCCTTGCCCTTCTGAAGCGGAGGAGGAGCCATGACTTTAGACTGACCCCTTCAACACAAGTTACTCAACCCTGGACCCCAGACTGCAAGCAAAGCAAGCAGGATTGTCGGATAGACAAAGTCGAAATTCGCCAAACTGAAAAACCTTTTTTTGTCTTTTTGCTTTTTCCGGATTTTAAAATAGTTTTCACTGGGATTTTTTCCATCAGTAAATTTTCGCCAAAATTGAGAATGTTACCAAGGCTTTCAAAAATCGCCTGGGCCTTTGAATTTTCGCCATTTTTCGCATTTTGGCAAAAATTTCGCCAGTCTGGCAACGCTGACTGCAATTTAGTTCCCTGCCGTGCTTTGGGGGAATTCACCGTCCATTTGTGAGAACCTCTTAAACATGTCAAATTATGCCGCATCTCGGTGAATGTCGGAGGAGGGCTTCTACTATCGTTGGGAGGAAGGAAGGTCTTGTCCTTATTCTCACGCACGGTGCTTCTCTTTTCGCCGCTAGAAAGCGCGGCCCTAGAGCGGACTTGTAGCTGTAAAAATATGTAACATTGTCCGAGTTTTACAAGTTACTGCGTTTTCCCGCCTTCCAATATTTATTTATGCATGGATTAGTAAGATATTCGTACTTGCTCTTCATTCAACTAATTTCAAGACCGACCTCGCGTCGGCAATTCCCCTCCCTCCCGACGGTCAAGGCAAAAAGGGCCTCATCCAACTCTCTTCCCCGTTCCCCTTCCTCCTCCAGGGAAAACTTTAATTACCTTAGCCTACCTAGAAAGCATGCCTCTTTCTTTTGCTCCCTGTGGGAGAGGGTTGCATTGATTAACAAAATGAAAACATATCCATCCATTGAAATATTTCCATAAAGCTATTTTCTTCAGGTTCACGTATGCACTTAAAAGACCTACAGCAAATAAACAAAATTACTCTTGCATGTGAAACAGTAGTAAGATGGAAGAACAATTTCTTTCTCCTTCCACAACTTATTCCAGCGGCTGACAAGACAAGACACAGGAAATGACCTCTCCTCATTCTCCTTTCTCAGGAAGAGGAGGCGCATAAAGAAGCGAGAGGCTTTTATAAGTTTAGTATCTCATCATCAATTACATGGCATTCCTTCGCCTCCAGGCCTGAAAAATGTGAAAAAGTCCGTTTCTTTATTCCCCTGTGAAAACGGGCTTCCTCTTTTCCTTTAGCGCTGTGACCCCCTCCACCAGGTCCCGAGTTTTGTAGTCGAGCGACTGCGCCTCAGCCTCGCGCTGGAGGGATTCCTGCGCGAGAGTAACAGGGGATTCTTATACGTGCTGCAGATGGAACAAGGAACAAGAGTGACTGCAAAGGCACCTCCAGTGTCCTTGGGTTGTCCTGCCCGCTCCGTATCGTCTCCAGGCAGTGGCGGACGGCCACAGGGGCGGCAGAACTGCAGAAAAGTGGCAGAAGTGAAAATCTCCTAATTCAATTAATTTTAGAGTTAGTTACCTGATTTCCTCCGCCAATGCCAGCGCTTCTTTCAACGGGTCCTCTGCGACCCTGTTGACTAATCCCATCCCCTTGGCCTCCTCCGCCCCGAACACCCTGCCCGTCAGCAGCAGCTCCGTCGCCAAGGCCGGCGAAGAAGCTATCCTGGGCATGAAGTGTGTGGCCGCCATCCCCGGGTGCAGCCCCAGCCGAACAAAGGTCATCCCCATCTTGGCATCCCGGCCTGCCACCCTCATGTCGCAGGCGCCCAGGGCCAGACAGAGCCCTGCTCCGATGGCGGCACCCTGTACGGCGGCCACCGTAGGGGCGGCCACAGAGCGCAGCGAGAGGAAGCGCGCGTAGAAGTCTCGCATGACGCGGACGTTCCCCTCCCTCGTGTTGCGGTGCTCGCGAAGGAGGAAGTCTAGGTCTCCCCCGGCGGAGAAGGCCCTCCCCGCGCCCGCCAGCACCACCGCACGAAGCTCCTCCGTCGCTTTGAGCTCGTCCGCCCTCTCCCTTAGCCTGTCCCCCATGTCCTCAGTCAGCGCGTTCAGCCGCTT
>JAAUXU010009793.1_pt1 | contig 14797 bp, 9 predicted proteins | sample 7278151 | NCBI WGS metagenome assembly JAAUXU01 (sample SAMN14350113, study PRJNA611818) | marine sediment metagenome | isolation source: surface marine sediment (1.8m) | place: French Polynesia: Moorea | collected 2018-08 | reverse complement strand
CACACTGCACAGTGGCAGTGCACACTCGACAGACGAGAGGAATCCCTGAGTGTGTCGTGTTGAGGGATTGTCCTCTTGTCGTCTCGAGGTCGTCGCCACAAAGATGGCCGCCAACGCTTCCTCCGCGGCATCGGCCTCCGCAGGCGGCGGCGGAAGCGGCGGCGGAGCCATGGTCAAGGCGCTATACAGCTTCAAGGGCTCACACAACGACGAGGTCAGTCCGCAAGCGGTTCTCTCAAATAATCCCGCCCCTGATCCTGACCGTTCTCTCTCTCCTTGCAGCTCAACTTCAAGAAGGGCGAGGAGATCACCCTGACGCAGCGCCTGGATGGAGGATGGTGGGAGGGGACGCTCGATGGGAAGACAGGGTGGTTCCCCTCGAATTACGTCAAGGACGTCGAGCCAGTCGCCGCTGAGGGTGCAGCCGCGGGGAAAGAGGCCGAGGCGTCCCCATCGCGCCGCGTGGACTACCGCCGCCAGGTTGTCTCGGACCTCTTAGAAAAGGAGAAAGAGTTCGTGTCTGAGCTGCGATCGGCGCACAAGAGATTCCTGTCCCCGCTGCACCGGGCGGAGCTGCTGAGGGAGAGCGAGTTCAGACAGCTGGTGGGCAACCTGGACGAGCTCGTGGAGGTGCACTGCTCAATGAACCTGGAGCTGGAGGAGGAGTGCTCAGCTAAGGATCAGCAGCAACAGCAGCAGCAACGTGTGGGCCGGGTGTTCCTTCGGCACGGCGCCGCCGTCCGTGGCGCCCACCAGACCTACTGGGGAAATCACCCTCGGGCGGTGCTGGTGCTGGAGCGCCACCGCGAGCGGCTGGACTCCTTCATGGAGTCCCAGGGCGCGCCGGCGCCGGGACTGATGGCGCTGACGACGGCGCTGTCCCGGCCCCTGCGCCACCTGGAGAAGTACGCCGGCGTGGCCCAGGAGGTGGAGCAGCACCTGGAGGACGGTCATCCGGACAGGGGAGACACGCAGAGGTCCATTAGCTTCTACAAGTCGGTGGCGGTGAGTAGAAGATTGTATGCACTAAGAAATTACTTCAAATATCCCGGACTCTTCATTCTTGCCCAGGCTGAGTGCGCCAAGCTCCGGCGGCAGAAGGAGCTGGAGCTAGAGGTCCTGACGGGGATGATCCGCGGCTGGGAGGGGGACAAGATCAGCACCCTTGGAGACATCGCTCACATGGGGTCGGTGGCTGTGGGAAGGGAGCATAAAGACCAGTACCTCGTCCTCTTTCCGCACTATCTCGTCATACTCTCCGTATCGCAGAGGATGTCAGCCTTTATTTACGAGGTTTGTGGTACTTTTTATCGCGAGTATCGCGATCTCACAGGTGGCTTGACGAGATCGATCCACCCCAAGACCGGGCCGGAAAAAATATATAGCAAACACTAGGGTTTATTCAAAGATTCGGCATAAAAAAGAACTATTTAGCAAAAAAAAACATTTTTTGCATTTTCTCAAAAATTATCGGACTTGTTGGGCTCTTTGAAAATAAGGTACAACTCCCGAAGTTGCAGAAGGGGTTTTGATGAAGTTGGACCACATCTCTTGAAGCTGCAACAGCAACAAGAGAGGTGGATGGCTTTTGCCAAGCTACCCGTTAGATTTAAGGGGAGTCAGTAGGCCACGACTCAAAAGTCAAAACGTTTTGTAGCATTGGAGGGTAGTGATGGGTCGAGTCCACTTTTTGCGAGTACGAGTCGAGTACGAGTCTGACTGTGTCGAGTACGGACCGAGTACGAGTCTTCGAGTCTCTCGGGACTCACTTCCAAAAAACTTTTTTCGAGTCTGATTTTACTAATAAAAATTTAAAATTTTCGAGTCTTTGTCCATTTTTGCTAGACTCGTTTTTACCCTCCTGGACTCGCGAGTCTGTCGAGTCTGCCAAAAACTGGCTCGAGTACGAGTCTTTCGAGTACGAGTCTAGACTCGACCCATCCCTATTGGAGGGAAATTAAAATTCATTCTTAATCGTTCTTGCACAAATTTTTCAATGGTATGGTGAACACAAGCTCTAATTAAAAAAAGAAGTCTCTTTTTGATCGGAATTTATTAAGTTTTGTTTTTTTTTTTTCTCAATTGATTGGAGCACCAGCACCCCGTTTTCTGCTGTTCTTGCAGGGAAAATTGCCCCTCTCTGGAATCTCGGCAAATCGACTTGAGGACACAGAGGAAACTTTGAACTCTTTTGAGATCACAGGTTTGATTCCGGTATATACATTTTTTATCGGTCGTGACAATCCTCCTTTTAGGCCCGATGATCGACCGCATCCTGGTCGTGTGTCAGTCCAAGCCAGAGTCTCTCAAATGGGTGGAGATCCTGCAAGCGGCCATCAAGCAGTCGAGGCAGCAGCAACACCACCAACACAGTAACAGCAGCAGCAGCAATATCGCCCAACAACAACAGCAGCAGAACAGCAACGCGAATCACGTAAGTTCAAGAGCGGCTCAGCCGCCCTACCGCGAGCTCACTCGTTGGCAGAGGGACAAGATCTTGTCCGGCCGGATGAGCCTGTCCTCGCTGAGGGCGCTGGCGGCGCTCAAGCACAGGAAGAGAGACCCGGACTCGCCCTCGGTGGTAGTGATGAGGCCAAAGAAGAGTTGTGTTAACAGGGCGGAGAGGATTCTCTTTCCCTCCGCAAAAAAGGCGGAGAACGGATTCAAGAGGGACTCTGATCAGTTTGTGGTGCTGGTTGACGCCGCCAGAAAGTCAGGGGGAAGCGGAGTCGGCGTCCCCACCCCCTCTACCGTCTCGACATCCTACCACTCTGCGCTGTCGACCGTGCCGCCTCCCGCCAACAGCGAGGCGGACGACATTGACGACACGACGGCAGACTCTATATCCAGGACAGAAGTGGTCCTCTCAGTCGAGTCTCCCACCGACACCGTCGCCTTCTCCTCCCCATCCCCCTCTTCCGAAAACGACAACCCCTGTCCCGACTGGAACCGCCTGGGCGGAGGTGTGGCCAGTCTTGAGAGGATGGGGAGCGTCACTCGATCTCTCAGTACCAGGCCGGCCGCCGCCGCCGCCCAGAAGGTGGTTTCTCGGACTAACTCTGCCCCCTATGGGTTGAACGACTTGCCCAATGTTGACAAGAAATCCGAATTTGCAGGGCAAGACAGTCAAGATGACACTGATGGCGGCAGCACCAGCGAAATAGCCAGGGTAGTCGAGGCCATCGAGGGAATCGCGAGAAGATGCCACAGATGCGGGAAAGACTACAGCTCGGAAGGCGGCGGCATCAGCGGGAAGGAGGGAAAGGGCAAGGATACCTACATGGACCGTAAGGTTCAGGCGGCCATCATGTGGACGCAGCCGCCAAAGTTCTCCTTCTCTTCCGAGACCGCCGCCGCCTCCAAGGAAGGCGAGGATCGTTTTTCGTCTTCCGCGAGGAGCAGCAGCGTCGCCAGCACCATCAGGTTCATCGACTCTGGCTCCCTGTCCTCGCTGGTGGCGCCATTCTGCCCGCCTCAGCAGTTCGACTACGAGGAGATAAAGAGGCACCGCGACGAGTTCCTCAAGCAGTCCAGAAGGCTGGAAAAGCAACGGTCCAAGGAGAAACAGGAGGAGAAGAAGGGAGAGGGAGACTTCGATTTGGCCGTGGTGCCGGTGGAGGGAGAGTTGAGGGTGGCCAGCATCCTTCCAGAGATCGAGGAGGAGGAAGAAGACGACGATGGCCGCGAGACCAGAAGCAGTTGCGTTCCGGTGACGTTGTCCTCACCTTCTCCAGTCCCCTCCTCCTTGACCGGTGGCACGGCTTCTTCCACTTCGACCGGCGCCCCGACAGTCGTGTCCAGCTTCTCAACCTACGTTGGGTCCCCCATCTTTGGTTCCACCCCGGTGTCGTCTTTCGACGAGGGGGAGGCGGCAGGCTCAAGTCAAGTTGTCAGCCTTTGCTGGTCCCCGGGATCCAGGCAAAACAAAATGAAGAAGAGGAGCAAGAGTAAGAAGACCCTGGCCCTTCGCCCGTCCGGACCCATGTACAAGTCCACTCTGTACGCCCACTGGAGCATGAAGGCCGTGCTGGCAGTGGATCTCATGGATTGTGTCGGGCCGGGCGGGAAGGAAGTCGTCATATGAAGAAGAAAAGGGAATTTTGGGGGAGGGTTGACGGCGGGCGGTTGAGCGGAGTCTACTCTTTTAAAAAGGGTGGGTTAGGTTTTCTAAAGCAGCAGTGGATGTGTGTTGTCGTCTTCAAAGTCCCTGCTTTCAAAATATCCCTTGTAGCTTATGCACAATCCCCCTCCACATGTACAGTAGTTAATATCCTCCTTAGACCTATTTTTTTACTGCTCAAGTACGAGGAACAAACTGCATACGCTTCAGACGACAGAAGACTAACCCACCCTTTTTTCCTTTCCATGATCACGGTTGTGCCTCGAATTATTTTCCTATTCTGTGAAAATTACAATGTGTTTCTTTTCGCATTTCCACAGGCAATGTCGAGTCCTGCCCTTCGCCCTCACAACGTCGGCGGAAAGGGCTACCTCTGGAAGATGTCGTGCCTCCGCCCTGCGCCCCCGACCAGGTCCTTCATCGGGGTCGACGACAAGAAAAAGAAAGGTAGCTCGAATTACCTACATTTCCCAAACCAAATTACCGTCATAACTCATAATGTTTGATTTTTTTATAGACCCTGACACGACTTACGAGGAGGACATGCAGATCCTTCGCGTCATCGAGGCCTACTGCTCCACCAACAAGCGGCAGACGCAGGCGGTCTCAGGTGAGCAAACAGTGATCGCGCGATGCTTGACGAGATAACGGACGAAACAGTTTGATGAACCTCAAAACTAAAGTCAACGAGGGTCATACTCTAGTCCAGTGAGTCTCGTTACTAACATTTAAATCTCTCTCTCCCGCCCTCCCCGTTGTTCATGCTTGCCCTCTTTCGGACCCTTTCGTACGTATACATATTTGTAAATCCTCTTCCATCTCCTGTGTTCGTGGAAACGTCCCCGAAATAAAAGAATGTTTCCCGTCGCCGCAGCCGCACCGGTCGCGCGAGAGCTCAGTCTACCTTACCGCCGCCGCCGCTTCCTCCAACTTTGAAGGCGGCGGCAACATCTGCCGCATCAAGAACAGCTCCGGCAGCAGCGACATTGTCAGCGGCTGCCGTGACACCCTGCTGACGAGCGTGACCGACGACGACTGCGCGGTGGCCTCCGCCGCATCCGTTGACGACGACGGGGACAGCTGCAACAGGGACTCTGCCCTATACGAGCCCACGGCCCTGGGGTGCCTGCCGTGCAAGCCGCCAGGGGGAGGGGGAGGCCGTTCCACAGGAGGAGGAGGGAGCAAGAAGTGCCTTTGCGGGAAGGAGAGGGGAGGGGGGGGAGGGGGGGGCTGCTCTTCCAAGTGGTGCTGTGGCGTCGTCGCAAGCACGGTCAAGAAGACGGCCAAGAAGTTCTGAACCTGCCTTCCTCTTCCTCCACTGCCTTATTACAGTCATCATGCATACTTTTCTTATCCGTGCTTGGTTTCTTCTTCGCTGCAATAAAGGAAGCATCCGCCGCATCCACCTCCGTCTTACGAATGTTTTAGGATTCTTCTCTTTAGTTTTTTGTTTCCTTCTTTACCTTCTTTTTTGTTTTGTCTGCACCGCGCCCGAGAGTCGCTTTTCAGATTGATATCCTTTGGTTTCTTTCGTTCCCCCCTTTTGTAGCTGTGATCGAGAGTCCTCCGCCCGTCCTCCTCGAGGAGAAGATCATCACTGAGGACCTCAAGCAAGGCACGCTGCAAGAAAGGTGAGTCCGAGCTTCCTCTTTTTATCTCCAGCCAATGTGACGAGAAATCCCCCCCCCTCAGACACGGAATTACTGATTGGTCCAGACCGTGTGTATTTGCATTTTTTCTCGACCGTTACGCGGCGAGCGTGACCTCTTTTGAACTTTGCTCAATCGCACACAATTGGCCTCAATTCTAAATCTCCTGGATTTTTTACTGCCTTTTTTTGATGTATCGTCCGCGGCCCCATTTTGTACCATGCTTTTTCGTGCTTCACACTTTAGGAGCGTGGTGGACACTGTGTACGCGATCCGTGACCAGGTGGTGAGGCTAGGCGGGCAGAGCAGGGAGATGCTAAGGATGCTTGAGGACGAGGTCGCGGCAAGGTGGGCAATCGTAAATTTGTTTAAAGACAGTACTTTACTCAATATTTTATTCATTCAGGAAACGGCTGGAGAATGTGGTCAAGTCCCACCAGCAGATCCTGCAGCAGTTGCAACAGCAGCAGCAGCAGGACAACGGCAACAGCAGTTCCATTTCGAATCTCAACAGCCACGGACATCACCAGCAGCAACATCAACACGAGTCTTCGGCGTCGAGGGGGAGCTTCGGGAGCGGAGGAGGAGGGAAGGGATGAATGGTGTTCTCTCAACGACGTAACGATATATCATTTATGAGTCTTCCAAGTCTCAGATGATGGAAGACTGGCTTATTTTTGCATCGGAAAACCCGTTGCCTCTTCCCCGAAAGTGGCGCTATCCATTCATGGTGTGAAGCCCGAGCAATGAGTATCTATCTACATAGTATTGTCAATTTCGTACTGTGGTGGTTGCTGCAGCTGCATGTTGCCCGACCACTCATTTACAGACCAGTTTCCATTCACTATATTCACTATAATTTGTGCGTGATTAGCAACAGCCAATAATAACCGTACTCGTAAATGCGAGAAAAAGTGATGTACTACTTGCTCTTTGCGACATTTCTTTAGATGATTGGATGGAGCAGGAGGGGGCTACTGTATCCCTATTCCCCCCCACCCCTCCATCTAAACTTTTCCAGTGACGATCGTTTTATTTGCGAATATTTTGTTTCGAAGCACAATCTCGTCCGCGAATCCAAAGTACGTACGTTGACCTGCAGGCCTGCATAAATATTAAAGTTGACTACGTTTTTTGTTTTTGTGCCTATAGTACGTACGTAGGACTATGGTAAGGTCCGGCTTTCAAATGCGGCAAAATATTGTTCGTCGCTCGAGTCGAGTCCCTTTTTGGCCCATCATTGATGGGTACAAAAAGCACTTGCCCTCCTCCTGTCGTCTAGCCCCTTCCAAAACCACCCGCCGCCCACACACAAAAAAAGGAGAGAGAGGGAGACCAACATGCATCCGTCTCGCTCCTCCCTTCCTCGTCCCTCCCAAGGGAAGCCCCCGAAATGTCACTCCACCTCCTGCGCGCGCAGACGAACCCAGTACAATGAGTAGAAAGCCAGGGTTGGGGAAAGCCGGCGCACGGATCGAAGATCCTGAACTGGATGGGTGTGGTGTGGTGAGAGAGGGAACATTGCAGACTATCTCTATCTCTCGGCATGGGGGGGGGACGAACAAGAGGATACCTAGTGGAGGAAAGCACTCACTCGATCCTCCCTTGAAATACCGTAGTGGAAGGGAGAGCTGTGCATACTTTGCCGGCAGGAGAGAGAGGAGAGGGCGGATTTTCTCTTTTGGGCGGGCCCACTCAATGTTAGTCAGACTCGTCTGACTTCCACCGAACTTCCGTCCCCCCATCCAACCCACGCCGCGATTTTCTCCCGAGGTGGTGGATAAAAAAGGGATTCAGTGAACTGAGTGAATCAGTGCAGCTGGGAGGCGTCGATGTTGCCGTCGGCGCTGTGCACCGAGCAATTGTGTTGAGTGCTGCCCCGACCCACCCACCCACGCCCCGGAAGAGTGAAGGGGGGAGGAAAAAGATATTGAGCTGAGGCGGCGACCCTTTTCCTTGTATACGGCGGGGGAGGACACAGTCCGGTAGGAAAAGGAAGAGGAAGACAGTTCTGCCAGGACCGCCGCGTGCGATACACATCGTACAGTGGGTTGGGGTGTTGCTGCAGTGAGAGAGAAAAGTGAGGCCAGGGCCGAAAGTGAAAAACTGGAAAGAAGAATAAGGGAAGAAGGTGCTTTACAATCGTTGAACGTACAGTGAAGGAGGGCGTGATTCGGAGGCGGATCGTAAACTTTACTCTGCTGCATTTCCGTTACGAAACAACAGAGGATTTCGCCGTCCAACAAGCAACAACAGTTATCCACAATCCGGTGGCGTGATCCTTCAAAGCACTCATAATGAGGATGCGGCGGCCCAGACTTTGTTGAATTAACCGAGAGGAGGGGCGGGCGGGCATGCCGCACCACATGCAGCCACAAAGCAAGCCACTGGAATTTGACGAATGAGAGCCGAGGACCCAACCGATCAGTCCAACTCGTCCGGCGGAGGCTGCAGCCAATGAAGTCCGGAGAACCGCCCCCGGAGCAAAGTCCGAATTCCCGAATCTATAAATTCTGAGTCGACATAATGCTCAGGTCCCGCAGTCCGCATAGGGCACCCGAAGACCACACGTTGTCACCCTCTCCCTCCCCATCTTGTTATCTGATTACCGGAGACAGATCAAACAAATCTTTCCCTTCCCCTCCACCTGTTGTAAAGACACTTGCATCGGAGGCCCCTCTACTCATCACGATTTCCCCAACGACGAATTTGTCCCTCCCCGATAGCAATTACTACTATGTGCCCCCGTCTTGCGCAGCAGCAACTGCAGGAGCAGCAGCAGGCCGCTAGAGACTCCTTTTTCCTCAGGAAGATAAAGAACAAGTCCAAAATGCTGTGGAACTCGGAGAGGACGCGCAAAATGGTGAGCATGCCCTTCTTCCCCTCCCCTCTTCTTTTTTCCAGTATTGTAATTTAATGTCGATTGAACCGCCTCCGTTTTTGGGTAAGTATGGTACTTCGGTCATTCTTTTCAAGAAGAAACGGACGGACGAGCGACGAATGTTCAAATTGAAAATTTATGGGAGATATTGTAGTCCGTTCTGCCGCCGTCTAGCCGCCGCCACGGCGAAGTTTTTCATCATCTGTTACTAGGAGACAGTTTAGATTGGGGAGTGTCGAAAAAGTAGGCGTCACCGGAAGACCGGCATGGTGAGTATTCTGGGGAATACTTTTCAGTCTGACCCTTTTGAGCCCTTGGCGATTTTTCACCCAGCTTGGCGGTTAAGATTCGCGAGGCGAAATGAGCTCTGAAATCTGGGTTTGTGCAGACTTTTATGCTTAATTTGCCGAGGAGAGAACACGATTGTACCACCCCCCCCCCAATATGATCAAAGTCAGACGGCGCTCAGACGAGACTCCTCTTCCGCGAAAAGTCAATCGTCGAGCGTTGACAGTGGACTCATTTTTGCTTCATCCCACGTACGGCAGTGTACAATCGTACATTAGGGCTATCTGTAAAACAGTTTCCACAGAACCCTTCTCACGCCAAAGTGGACTTTGAGCCTCTTCGAGCATCACGCCAGCCCTAAGACGAGCGATCCCCTCCCTTATCTGCAGACTGGCGGTTTGTTCAGATAATCTCTAAGCGGCCGAAGAACAAACGTACTGTCATAAGGCAAACAGAACCCTCTAGGCTCTAGCTCACCGACGTCCAAGTAACCGCCGCCTCCGTCTCGCAACAACCCAAGACGTAACGCTACAAAATGTACCGTACGCCGTGTGAAGGCGGATGATTTTGTACGATCTCCAAATGTCCAAGTTGCCCAATTCACGTAACCGATGCGTGCTTTAACTCCTCATACATTTGTAGATGCACATTCACCAATGGGAAAAATAGAACGATTTTATTTTTTTCCAGCGCGAGAGCTCTTGGAGCTCCTGGGCCGGTCCGCTGTGCCTGCCCATGCTGTTCGCCCTCCAGCCCCTGACCGACTACAACCTCCGCACCTGCCTGGCCCTCGCCTTCCTGGCCTTCATCGCCTGGACCAGGCTGAGCGAGCGGGGAGGGAAGTTCGCCGCCTACTACTACCCGAGTACCTACGGCATCAGCCTCTACTCCAGCAGCAGGGACAAGAGGAAACACAGCACCGCCAGTCCTGGAGGAGGACTTGCCGTCAGGAAGCATCACCACCATCACCACCACGGTCACCACAAGAGCGGAAAGCCCTTCCACCGTGGCCACGAGAAGCATTGCGAGAAGTGCGACCAGAGGCTGCTCGAGCAGCTCACCGATGGGGTCAAGCCAGTGGTAAGCACAATCAGAAATAAATAGTTACTTTTTCTTTTCTTATGTAATCAAGCTGGGCTCCCGTTTTGTAATTGAACTGCTGCACAGATGTTATACTATTTGTAGTACGTTAATTAAAATGTAACCAGTTGCTGTAGCTGCTTCTGCTGTTGTTTCTACTGCTGTTACTACTGTTGTTTCTGCTTCTGCTTCTGCTGTCGTCATTACTGCTGCTACTACTGTTGTTGTTGTTGTCTGTTGCTGTTGCTGTTGTTGTTGTTGTCTGTTGCTGTTGCTGTTGTTGTTGTTGCTGCTACTACTGCTGCTGTTGCTGCTGCTACTATCACTACTACTGCTGTTGTTGTTGATGCTGCTCTTTCCAGATGAGGACTTGCAGTTAATGTTGATTATGTAAAATCTTTGTTCTGTCGTTCTGAGTTTGCGGAGGGACAATAGTGGGATGAAAATATGCCTCACTATATGATAACACTTCAAAATTCCCCAACTAGGTGAGCTGGAACGTCCGCGCGTGCCGCCGCCTTCCCCTCCGCCTCGTGTCCCGCCACTGGGGCCGCCTGGCCAACGCCGACTCCGCCCCCCGCCTCCTCACCCTCCTCCTGGTGTGGATCTACTCTCGCCTCTTCCGCTGCAGGCTGGAGGAGGCAGAGCGGTCGGACATCCGGCAGTACCGCTCCCTGGGGGACTTCTTCTGCCGTCGCCTCCGCCCTGGCGCCCGACCCATCGCCCTCGACGCAGAGGCCGTCTCCCCATCAGACGGCGCAGTCACGCACTCGGGGGAGTTCGCGGGAGGCTTTCTGCAGCAAGTCAAGGGAGTGCACTACTCCCTAAACTACTTCCTTGGCCTCGAAGGACCCGATGGCGCCCACCGAGGGGTGCACGCCTCCTGCGACGGCGCCTCCCTCCTTCACCACACGGACGGCAGCACGAGGCTCTTCCAGTGGGTGGTCTACCTCTCCCCCGGCGACTACCACCGCTTCCACTCCCCCGCGGACTGGAGCGTGGAGCGGCGGAGGCACTTCCCGGGCGAGCTGCTCTCCGTCAAGCCCGGCATGGTGTCCGCCTTCCCCGGCCTCTTCCACCTGAACGAGCGCGTGGCCTGGCTCGGGCGCTGGAGGCACGGATTCTTCTCCATGACCGCGGTGGGCGCCACCAACGTGGGATCCATCCACGCCGACTTCGAGCCCGAGCTGAGGACCAACCAGGCCGCCTCCGTCCGAAGGGAGTGCACAATGGCCTCGGCATGCTCTAGGAGGAGCTTCTACTTCAGCCAGAGGGACTTTGCCGAGGGCGAGGTGGAGATGCGCAGGGGGCAGGACTTTGGCCACTTCTCCTTCGGATCCACCATCGTTCTGGTGTTCGAGGCGCCGAGGGACTTCCGCTTCTCCGCCGGAGAGGGCAGAGTCTGGATGGGACAGGCGCTGTGAGCGGACGAGGGCCTTCCCGCCCGGGCAGGGTCGGTCAAAGACGGGTAGCCCATCATTCCCCTCCTTCTTCCTTCCTGCAGTGGGCGCCGGTTATCGTCGATCTTCCGTCCGGAAGACAATCTGGATTGCCGTCGCCAAGGAAAAAGGAAAGACTGAGACAGAAAGGGGAGAGGAGGAAGGACATACATTTCTCTTTCACCTCGACATCCTTTCCATGGACTCTCTAAAATGGTCGTACATTTGCAATTTTCGTGCAATTTTTTTATATAATTTGGAGTCACTCGCTAATTTATGTTTTCGCATGCTTCCAAAAACAGCTACAAAAAGAGGAGAAATTCATTCTTGAAAATCAAGGCTTTGTAGTGATCGAACAGAGGAGAAAAAACCGTGAGGAACAAAATAATATTGAATCATGAAACTCTGGAAGCCTGGCTCTTTTAGGAAATTTGAGGCCAGCCTCCACCTGATACGAAAAGAGAAAGAGAAATGGTGATGTCAGTGATCGAAATCATGCGAGTTGTTGTCGATTTGTCGAACGATACAAAAAATCCTTCCAATTCCTACTCCAAACCGCGTCAGCAGTACCAAAAAACCCTATCAGTTGTTATTTCTATCGCCATGATGCGGGCGTTTAAGTGTGTGCGAGAAAAAAAAGAATAAAATGCAAACAACGAAGCAGACAGAGCTACAGAGTTTCATCCGCGGCCAATGTTCAGTCAGTTTCCAAGTTCCTTAAGGCTCTCTGGACTTACCTCTTCAAAAATGAAATGAAGAAGAATTCCTCCAACACCGGCACATGGGATGATAGGATCGAAATTGACCAGAACATCTAGAATTCTTTCTAAAGGGTTTATTTCGCACAACTGGAAACAGGGAAAAAGCTTTTCAAGGACATCTTTTTCCTGTAGAATCAGTCGGTCATCTCGTAGCGGCAGAACTGCGGGCACCTGAACCTGTTGTCGCTCTGGTCCTATATACCGAAGTATCCATATGTAAGTATCCATATCAATTTTACTAAAACTGGACAAAATTTTCCAACATTGTACCTCTACCCACTCCCCGTCCTCGCACCTGAACTTGTAAAAGTCCGTCTGCGGGCCGTAGGTTGCGCAGCAGCAACCAACAAGGGGGTAGATCTCGCTACCCTCAGAGTAGTCGCCAGAGCAGGGCTGTGGAACAGGAAGCTTGTCAAGTCCAGCACATGCAAACATTGTCCCGATCCGACCCTCACCTGTTCTTCCGGGCACCACTCTGGACTCACCACCGGGACAGAGAGGTCGTCCACCGGCAGGGGGAACGGGTACGCATTGTACTGAGAAAGCAAGTAATATGTTTGAAACTTATTTACTCTCGCAGAAAAACAATTATTTTTTCAAAGCGAAAATACCTCACCCACTGTGTCGAAGACTGGTCGAACCCGCAAGCGAAGAGGACAAAGAAGAAGAAAATGGAAGACTTCTCCATGATGATTTTCTTGGAGAGGAAGCAAACGATGAAATTGTCTTCTTGCTACCTTGAATTCAAAAAAATATTTGCCTCCTCTTTATACTCAAAGATATCGTCAGATCTGGTTTGAAATTTAGAAAAAGAGATAACGGGCACATCCATGGAGCAAAAGAATCACCTGAACTAGCAGGGACTTGATTATGACCTCCGGTGTAATTGTTGTCTGAACAATTAAATTCCTCTGAGGCAAGAAAGCGAAGAGCATGGCGCAAAAATATGTTGAGAGTTGCAACAACATTGCCGTCCATAGTTTGGAAAAATGTCTGTAAATATTCAAAGTTAGTTTAGCACAGTTACTATGATATGGGTACACGACACGATATTGTGATTTGTGCACAGCTTCTAGCAATGTTTTTCATTGAATGACAAAAATTGTTTGAGTTTTCGCCTGTCATGAAACTTTGCTTTTTCTTGCAGTCTCGTCATCGCCTTTGCCGACAACACCCCTGCTTCCCCGACAAAAGACCTAAAATAAAAATACGGTTTTCTAAAAGATAGACCATAAAATAAAATCATGCTCGCACCATTGCTGCTGCTGTTGCTGCCCCCAGCGCTGCCCCCGCGGCTATGTCCTCCGGGTGGTGGCGGTTGTCCGTGTATCGGGTGAGGGAGGCGCCAAGCCAGTAGCAAAGGAATCCCAGCTGCACCATCAGGCCCAGCCACCGCGGCCTCTTCCGTTTAATATAGGCGACGGCGACAGAGAAGAACACGAATGCGGAGAACTGTGCGTGGCCTGATGGGAATGACTTTGCCGCGTCGAAGATCGCCTTGGGGTGGCCGGAGGAGGGGTCGGCCGCGTTAGAGCCGGCGCACAGGGACTCGGAGAAGGGGACAAAGCTGCAGGGGGGGGAGAACAGATGAGGTAAAAAAACGCGGTGCAGCAAGGAGGACAAGTGAGTAGCAACAACAAAAGTGGCGGATACAATAAACAGCAGCAGCAGTAAATACTGCACCAGCAACACATAAAAAAATATTCCGTTTCCCCCCCTAAATTCTTACCCTCCGTTTGCCTGGCAGTCAATGAGTTCCCACTTTGGCTGGCATGTCTCGAGGAAGTGCGGCCTTGGCCTGGCCACCGAAGTCTTGAGAAACTCGTTGAGGAGCAGGGTGACGCCCGCCCATGTCCAGTGCTCGCGGTAGAGAGAGAGGGAGGAGGAGAAGGCGCGGGAGAGGCGGGAAGAGACCGCCTCAGGGTGCGGGGACAAGTATTCGAAGACGAGGAACTGAAAAAAGATGGAGGTGGCGTCAGCTACAACGTCAACTAGAAGGATTTGTCCGAAAATAATTTTAGCAAGTGACTACATTCAACTTCCAAAATTAGTAGTTCCTAATCCATTTACCGATACTTGGAACTAAGGAACACCCTGGAAGGCTTTCTTTGTCGACGAATTTTGTTCAGTCTCCCCCTGGAGCCGAATGGGCTCTGTTGCTATGATGCCCTGCTCCTGCAAGGTGTTTTTGGCCGCTCTGGCAGTGGCAACCGCGGGGCTGTTTGGACTAATGTGGATGGCCTGGAATGGGGCGATTGACGGGCCACCGGGGCGAACTGACAAGGAGGGGCAGGAGGAGGTCTTCGAACCGTTGGAGTGAATTTGCACCATACGATCGAGAGAGAGAGAGAGATTCTGCGAAACTATTAAAAATATATTCCAAAGGTTGCCTGATAATCCAGGCTACTTCATGATGCTGAGGCGAGACAAAGGAGGAGGAGGAGGCGGACCAAAGCGGCGTCATGCTCGTGAAGGAGGAGGAGGAGGAAAAGGGAGCTCTCCGACCCACGAAGGAAAGGTACAGAGATGCCAAAGAAACATGCTAAAATTTAACTGGTATACCGCCGTTGTTTTGCAGT
>JAAUXU010179732.1_pt1 | contig 14799 bp, 14 predicted proteins | sample 7278151 | NCBI WGS metagenome assembly JAAUXU01 (sample SAMN14350113, study PRJNA611818) | marine sediment metagenome | isolation source: surface marine sediment (1.8m) | place: French Polynesia: Moorea | collected 2018-08 | reverse complement strand
CCACCTTAAATTTTTGGCGCACGGGCAAAGCTGTGTTGTCTTTTGCCCCCCACCCCAACGCTGGGGGGGGGGGGGGCAGAGGGGAATGAGCATTGTACGTAAGCTCAGTAACTTTCACTTGCGTGGCACCATCCGAGTGCTCTCGTGTACGAACAGCACTTGTTGGTCACATTGCGAATGTGAATCTCTCGGTCCTGACAAATCTCATGACACAACCACGTCCACGTCCCACACGTGCACGTGGCACTCGTGGACGGACCGTTGCTGCTGCTGCTGCTACTGCTGCAGCCGCGGCCGCGGCCGCGGCCGCGACCGCGGTCGCAGCCCCTGGTGCAGCTGGCGAGCAAAAACCAAATGAAGGAAAAACAAGCGTTTGCTTTTTGTCCTGCACCCTGTAGAGACCAAGAGAGAGCGCCAGAGCCAATTTCCTCCTTCCATCTATCTGTCTTCCTCTCTTTCTTGGTACATAGTTGGAGCTAAGTTAGCCTTCTCCTCCTCCTTCGTCTTCACCCCTCTCCTCCTCCCTCCGGTTGGATTTATCCCCGCGCTGACATATCCGGGATTTACGACCCTGCCGCCGGTTTCACTTATATCTGACTTTTTTATTTCGAATATTCCTTCTCACTTCCTGAGAGAGCTAGAGAGAGATCTTTCTTAGTATTCGCCGGTCACTTTGCTTGGCTAAGATGCTTGAGTGCTGTCCACACATGGGGAGCTCAGCCTTTTTTCAAAAGTCCCGAACTGATGAACCACTTGGCATGGTGATCTTTGGACAAGTATCGCAATGCGCTGAAGAAAGCAAGCAGTGAATTGGTGAAGCGTCCAGGGAGCTACTTCCACCCTCAATTCAAGAAGAGAGAGAGAGAGAGAAAGAGAGCCTCTGAACATCCCTAAATCTCTTCTCACTGGCCCCCAAAAGAATTATGTTGCTCATATCTGTAATCCTGCATGGCCATTCCCGCTGCCCATTTGTGAGGGTGCGCGCGGGCGTGCGTGTGTGCGTGCGTGTGTGCGTGAGAGAGAGAGAGGCACGCATGTGAAATGTTATTACTGAGGGAAAGAGGAGGCTGCAGGTTGCAGATATCACGCAAACGTGCCCAATATGGCCTCACTTTCTTCGGCTGTTAAGAATTAGTGCCCCTCCCTTAGGGGTAGGAAGTGTGTGTTTTACAGTGGCGTTCGGGGAACTTTTCCCCTCGTCCCTCAGCGCGGAGGGGCTCTCGCTTTACGCTGGGGCCACTGTGACGCGGTGGTCCGCGTGCTACACCCGGTATGATGAATGTCACTTACACTGCTGGTGGTGTGCGTTCAGTGGTCCTGTGTAACACACACAACTCACACCTGAAAATGTGCGGAGTCACAGGTGATCCAACATCGGCGAAGCTGTTTTGCCACTCACACTGTGAACACCTGTGCGTATATATAATTGACTGAGCATGAAACAGTACAGGACACGAGTGAGGGGGGACGTTTGTGTAGCGAATTTAGCAGAGTCTTGGTCTCCCATCCCATGCGTGTATGTTTGTGTGTTCAATCAACGAAACTCAATACGCGGAATTACAGTGACATAGTTAAGGTTGAGGAAGAAATACCTAATGCACTTAGTTCTGAGCCAAGCGACAGCCAGGAACACTACCTCGGAGTCCACGTGTGACGACCTAAGCTCGTGTCACGCGTGAGTCCACACGTTGGTGACCCAGCACTGTCAAGCACGTACTGGAAGAGGGGGGACAGAATCCACAAAACGAATGATTCATTATCCCAGACTATCGTTAGCACTACTGCATGCTGCTGAGAGGAATCATATGATAGCATCTCCACTTTGTTCATTTCCCATTGGTCAATGCGCTGGAAGCTTTTTTTCAAAAAAAGAAGTCTTGAAAGAATCTCCTACAGGGTGGAGCAGAAACGCTTCCGCGGCTCAGCGGTTCTCTGTTGATGGCAGCTATTTTATAAAGCAGTAATTTCGAGGCGGGTTCCACCATATCACTTTCATGCAGACCTTGCAGACGTCAAACCTGACTTACATTGCGTCCTGCTTCACCCTGTACGCCATCTACAGGTGGTTCTCGTTTGCGCGCGCCATTGACGAGCAAGAATGATTGTCCAACTTCCTTGGTGCAGATACTGTTCTGCGGATCTTGAAGACGTCGTGCTCTTCCCCAGCAGGTTCAGTGGCCTCTGCCCCACCCTGTACTCTTTGCGGCATCTCGCTTAAGGAGTGCGTGTGGCCAGAAGGATATTTATATGGGAATTTGTTTCCCCCCTCCCCAGCCTGGCTAATATCCTCGCTCTCCTAAGAAGCCATTGATTACCAATGGCACCAAAGAGAGGATGGAGGAGGGATTAAAAGAGCGAGAAAGTGGGTTTAGGTGAGAGAACGATTGCGTCGTTCCTATTGGTCAAGTGAGCGTGAAGAAGAAGTCCTCATGTATCCTCATAATGTTTCGAAGAAAAAAAGATGATATCGTGTTTGCACCTCACGCCTCGATGGACCCTATACGACGAGGAGGAGGAGGGAGGGGGAAGTTTATCCCCAGTGCGTATCTTGATGTACTTATTCGCACTGAGAGAGAGAACAGGAAAAACTACTTTGCATCTCATGAAAGTGCAAATGCTGCCGCTAACGCATTTTCGCCTTCTTTAACCACTATTATCGTTTCCTACAGGGTGCGGGAGCAAAACCTGCCACTGGCGTCGCAGCGTTGAAATGCTTCACATTTTGGGTTGCTTTTCTGGGTTTTTTTGGCGGAGTGTGTGAAAATCGCGTTAATTTAACGTTATCTTATGATCAAGACGGTATCTTATGTGAGACATATTTAGCGTGGAAACACTTCTACACCCTCTGGGGACGAGGGTTGCCAGAATGAAGGCGTTGCCCTCGCCCCCACCTGACCTGGGTCAACGTCACTTCGCTCTCCCTAGTTTCCTTCCCCACCAGAAAGATGGCGACCCTGATCGGCCTTGCGGCACTACATAGCTATAAGCCACTTAAGCCAGTTGAGGCCAAGACTGGGGCACTGGTTCTCCGGCCACCTTGAACACCTCAGCCCTGACCGTTGTTGCCTGTCCAACGAATTATATCAGCTACACAAAATACCAAAAATTCTCACTCCCGCACACCCTGTAAATCGCGGGTGTTTTTCGTCGTCGGCTGTTTCTGTTTGGTGAAAAAAATATTTACATCTTGTGCTCCGCACAGCAAAGTGGTGTCTTGCAAATAAGTTGCTTCATTTTGGCACTTTCTTCCTCTCTGTGCATCCAACTTTGTAACGAAGAAAACGAACGCATCCTTTCTCCTTTGATCACAGCCAAGGCAAACCACTTTTCTCATGGATTCTCACTCTGTATTCGCTGTTTTCCACCAGAAATAAGAAAAAAAACTTTTGCGCCGCTGGAAAGAAATAGGAAAAGAATGGTTGCTTGACAGCCACAGCTAATTAACTTGTCTTCCTTATGATGAGCTTCATAAGAGGCTGATCTTATACTGAATCAGCAAAATACTTGCGATTTTTCGGGGAAGTTGTGTGGATGTGATTTTTTTTTATCTCTAGGGGTTTTTTTTGATTGTGCAAGGGTTGCTGGAAAAATGCCTCGAACATACGAGCACTTTCTCGTGCTGTCATTCTTCGTGAATGATATTAGGAAAAGGACTGAGGGGAAAGCAGTGAGGATGCAAAAGTTAGACAATCTAAAGCTCTCAACAAACTTTCAGTGGTGTTTGTCTTCATTTGCCTCCACCGAGTGCACATCACTATGACTATTCAAGTGAACAGGTGTACCTATGTAACTTGGTTGTACAGGGTGACCCAGTCTTTGGGGGCAAAGCGTGTGAGGTCTGACGATGACAACAACGCCTTCGACGACGAAGACGGGAACAAAGATGGAAAGTTGGAAAGCAACTCCTACGCACCTGTCAAGTGGTAGGAAATAAGCCTTTTAAGTCACTTTGGCTAAGTTGCAATCTGGTTGGACTATGCTGGGGAAAGAGAAAAAACCACGGAGATTTTGACTGAGATTCTTACAGGGCAAACATATACGTGGTTCTCTCACTTAAAAATCTGCCCTCTTCTCATGATATAACGCAGACTGCAGAACATTATAGACCAGAGGGGTCCCATTGACCATTTCGAACGAGACATTCATTTTTGCCCCATGCTGTTGTTACAGACAGACAGGATTTTTAGGTGAATCACATATTCCTCCGCGCCTCAGTCATCACTCGTCGTTAATAAGTGACGACTGTGATGGTAATGACTCATTACAATCTCCACTCATGCCACAGCACATGACATGTCACAACTGGGCCACCCGGTATCCTGAGGGGAGAGAGGAGCACTCGTTACTACTCATTGGGCAACACCAGCGCACAGTCAGCCAAGTCCCACTCGGAGACAGACTCCATATACTGCTATGACTTCAACACTGACACGATAAGAAGGAGGCTCTGGTCAGAGCTGCTGTTGCTGCCGTTGCCGCTGCTGCCGCCGCCATCATCGCAGATAAAGTGGGAGACGAAACCGCCCATAGAGAAGGAAAAGACGGCAAAATGAGATTGAGAAAGGGCCGCCATGAGAAGGAGGAAGAAGGCGGACAGCGAAGAAATTGAATTCTAATCATCGGGCTGAATTGGATCGTGAACAAGATCTGCTCGGGGTTGTGGAGGGGGAAGCGAGGGAAGCAGCGTGCACTATGAGCCAGAAAAATGCCAAGTGCGGCTGGGACTCGCGATCAAGGACGTCCCGTCCCGTCCCGCACAGCACAGTGCGCGGACTTCGTCGTCCGTATCATAGTGCAGTCAATTTTTCATACAGTGAGGACGCTGGACATTTTGTACCGCTCGACACGCTTCGCAGGACGTGTCCAGTGCTAAGCTCAGATCAGTTCTATCTGAAATGAATTTCCCTTCTTTCCCTGGAGTGGCCGCACATGGGATTCTTGCAGCCTTTCACCATGTTGAGGGTGCTAAACTCCAACAAGTTCATAATACAGAGTCATTTTTTTGGGGTTGTCCTACCTCTATGTTCCCCTCTATTCATTGCATCCCCCACTCAGTCTTGGCATGAGCGCCAAGTGGGTTAGGCAGCGACTCCCCATACCCGGTGCGTGTTGTTCGAGAAGATGTGACGATCGGACAAAGCAAATATGCGATCGCTCCTCCCTCTATATGGCGTTCATCGCATGCTCCAGTGCAAAATGCAATATGTATTCAGGAGGGGTCTCTGGTAGCACTGAGACTAACTCAGAAGGCTGCGCCGTAACTAAATGAGCGTTAATTCCAGTATCTTTTCTGTTTTGTTGAGCAGCATCAGGTGTTGCTGCACATAGCCGACATCGTGATCACTCAGTGCCATCCTTGCACTGATTGCTCTGAATCCTCAGGCCCAGGGGCTGGAGGAAGTGGTCAAGCAGACATCCATTCACTTTTAGCAATGATTTGTTATGCTGGAGCAAAACAAAGTTTCATAAAAGTATCTCTGTTGGAAGCAAAGAGGTATACACTTTCCTGTGTCTACGGTCTCGCTTTTTAGATCCCGACAAGAGATGCTACATATCGATATAACTCAAGCCTTTCGCAAGCAAAGCAAGTAGGTGTTTTGCACAATTTTGAACCGACATATATGAGATTTCATGGCAATGACCTCGATATTACTCCAACGCTGGCTGAGGATGTCACATTTGTAATAGCTAAAATCTGCCCAATCTCTTAGCTGGATTTCACTGGAAACACCCTGTTTTGGGCGAGATCTTCCACACAGTCTCATCCCGAGAGGTTCTTCGACATTTGCACCTCAAAAAAACATTGTCAACATCAAGTCTCTGTTCCAGGAGTTCACCCCGATGGCTCTTTGAGTCAGACAGCTCTCCACGAATCAAAATGCACGGGACAAACGTGAGTCATATAAGACTGTGCACACATGTTTACAAAGGGTGTCCCAAAAGTTCCATCCTGTCTGAATAGTGCCAAAGTGTTCGGTTAAAAGTGATGTCACCTCTGTAGGTATACTGCAGTGGACATCCACCAGACTCTCGAGTAGTGTATGACCGAAAGCCGAAACATTTCTGTTTCGGCCGATATGTTTCGGCGGAAACAAGGGCCGAAAATGTATCGGCGAAGTTTTGCTGTATTGGTGCCTTAGCCGAGACACCCTGTATCGGCCGAAACAGACACCCTACAGCAGCCGAAACATCCATTGAAATACTGAAGAAGACAAGCAACTAAGGAATACTCAGTAAACTAGAGAAGATATGTCATGTAAAGTGTCAGCATGTGAGTTATGTAGAAATAGACCAATTCTTCATTTAGGACTTCTTCATTTAGCTGTGAATTAGTTATCTGTTAAATCAGTCTCTTTCAGCCAATACAGTCGAATTCAACTGATATAGTCCTATTTCAACTGATACAATCCTATTTTGGCTGGTACAAGGCAGTATGCAGAGCTTGGCCCAGGACCGATGTGGTGTGGGTCAGTGTGGAAAGAAGTATACGCAGCTAACTAGGCCAGGGTGGGCTAGTGTGGGCTAATGTGGACTGGGCCAGAGCATAAATGGCTACTGCTACACTAGATCCCCAGAAAATATTGATGCCTACTGGGGATCTAGCATAGCAGTAGTCATCTATGGCCAGTGGTAGGAAAGAGGAAGTAGGCGTGTGTCTGAGCTCGAGATGTCCACATTGATTTCGATGTCCCAGCTGCACCCGGATTCCCCACTCAAGCCGGCAGTTTGTTGGAGGCAGACCGACCAGAACAGGGCCAGTCTGGTATCTGTGCATACTTGTTTTACGGCCACACTGGCCCAGGACTGGTGTGGTGACTAGACTAGCCAAAAACCTGGCTAGTGTGCCGTGGGCCAAGCTCTGCATACTGCCTACAATCCTACTTCGGCTGATACAGTTCTATTCGGCCAAATACCGGCCATTTCAGCCGAAATGCCGTTTCGGCCGAAATGAGAAAAATCTTGTTGCGGTCGTACACTGCTCTCGAGCGTGGACACGTACAATAAACATTGTTTTCCTTTTCAGTAGTGCGATATGACTTCTTGGACACCCTGTATGAACGTACATTGTACTACGCGCGTCATGCAGGCGAATAGTACGAAAATCATGTCAAATCCATGATCACGAAGGCATCATTTGCAGCAGCAACCCGCAAAGTCAAGCACGTCTTTTTTTCGCACTGCATCATTCAGGAGGAAACTCGTAAACTTGGGTACTGTCAAGTCGCGTGTTTGATCTTTGGGCAGCTCTGACACGACCTAAGGGTCCTGGCATCGGATGGCAAACCTGGCTTTCTCCTTCCACTCTCCTCTTCGCGCCACAATACGAAATACTCGATCAAAACCTGCGTGACCTCTCTGGAAATCGTCACGTAAGCAGAAAATGCAACATCTTAACTCTCCATCTCTGTTATCCATCTTCGCCTTTCCCAATTCCATCCTCTCTGAGCTTTCTTTCTTCCTCCCTTTTTGATCTTTTTATTTCCTTTCTCATCGCCGGTCCAAAAGAAGCTGACCAAACAAACCCAGAGAAGAGAGAGAAGAGCCAATAAAAAGTGGTTTCAATGTGAAGGAGACCCTCCTCGCCTTGGCACCCCATCGCCCCGGGGAGGGAGGGAGCCGACAGGGTTGCCACGCTGGCCGGGGCGCCAGGCCGGGGGACCTGCGCAGGTCGAGACGCCAGGCACCAGGTCGGGGGACAGAGACACCGCCCACATGGCAACTCTGCTCCAGTAGAAAGCGATAGGCACGCAGGAAACGTCCATTAATATGACTTCTCTCCATCCGCGATGGCAAAGAGAAAGGGAGAATTAAGAGAGTGTTTGCTTGGGGAGGGGGAGCTGGGCGAAAAAAAGTTCTCGGTCAAGCCTCATGAGCGCTTTCAATGTCACAGTGCTGGGTCATGGGGACGGAGGAGTCGTGGCTGCGCTACGTTTCCGTGGTCACGTGCGGACAGTGCGAGGGTAACGTTTAATGACGCTTTTGGGGGTGTCTTAAAACGCCTAACTCGAATCGAGTTAGGGCACAGAAAATGTTTTTTTAAGCATACCCAATGTTCTGTTTGGGTTTTGTTGAAAGCGTCTTGACACGACGCAGCACACAGAACTTGGGACCGCTCAAGGTCATCAGGATTGGTGACTCTCCCACCGACGTGACTACCAGGAGTGTCACAGTCTGTGACCGTCCTCTGAAGTCCTTTCAGAACTTTGACTCGATTAGATTGAACACATGACTTTCCAGCTGTACTGAATGACTGCCAGCCAGCAACTGTCCATCCAGAAAGCCTCTCCCTCATACTGAAAAACCCTTGTGGTCTTCTTCACTACCTTTTTGCCCCTCACAATACCTACATAGGAGGGTAGTAAACGAGGTTTCACGAACCCACTAAAACTACTCAAAGGATGCCTACATCATGCATGCTTACTTTTACATACACTTCCTTTTAGTTCTTGCAACTTCTTCCGCGGAAGAGTGCGGATAACATTAAGAAAGAGATTTAGCGCATAAATAGAATTTGCATCGAAACTATGCGTGTCTATGTGTGCGTATTCGAGTATTGAGAGCCAGAACGAAATCTAGCTTATGTGTCAATGGGTCTAGATCGAAAGTAATCGGTTTTTTGAGCTCGAATTCGAGTGTTGGCGGCGTTGGCTGCGACGCAATCATGCTGTGTGAGGTGGGCTAAGTGGGTCCGCATTAGAATGTCAGACAAAGATCCCTTCATGCCTCGTACGTTTTCTGGCTGGCCTCAGGCCAAGAATCAGAGAAGTGCGTATTCAATTTTGGAGAGGCACAAGAGAGAAAGGAGCGATCGATTGCTCGAGGTGTGGCGATTGCGGCCGAGATGACGAATTTGGTCTAGAACCCCAATGAAATACGCTCTTTGTGTAGAGGCTCTTGAGCGAAATCTGCCTAAGAGCACTGTTAATGGGGAGGGATGATAATAAGTAATGCAGATAAATGAGGAATTATCGAAAAATCCAGAACCAATGATACCACAGTAACAGACGTGATCTCTCATAATGAGATTGCCTCGGAAAGTAGTACATAGCAGCTGGCAGCAAAATTGTGCTGGGCATAGTCCAAATCAACGTGGACGAAGCTACTAATAGTTAAGGAAATAATCGACTGTAATTATGCATGACTCCTTATTGGATCTGCTCAACATAGGACGCGAGGTTTGAATAAAAGTTCCTCCAGACCCTGTGTTAGTTTGCTCCTTCCTCCCTGTCCTACTTGTCCTCATCGCCGTTCGCCCCTCAATTTCCTGATTAGACTCTTCCCTCGCTCTCGGGGCACCCGAAGCTGTCTGCGGGCGGCGAGGGCGCTGGCGAGGGCGCTGACGAGGGCGCTGGCGAGGGCGCTGGCGAGGGCGTCGACGGCATGTTTTCCCCTCAAAAATACCCCGCCGATTTTCAGAGCATAAATTTTCACTTGGCTCTACAGTCTCCCGCTGAGGCCCAGACACTAATTTGTTAGACCGAGAGAGTCGAGAAAAATGGAAGAAAGGTCTCTTGGCTGCAATTACCGAGCAGCCAGTGCGAGGAGGTCGCTTAGAACACTTCAGTCGAAGAAGCTTAAGCCTTTCGCTGGATGGAAAGTCTGACCTCGGCAGCATTGGATTATTTTTGCAAGAGAGAGAGAGAGAGAGAGAGAGAGAGAGAGAGAGAGAGAGAGAGAGAGAATTTGTGCATTTGTGCATGCTGCACCAACTTGTGCTTACAGGGTGGCCACAAACACCCTCGGAACTGGTTGGCACGGGAAGCAAAAAGTCGAGTGCGAGTCATGAATGTGGAAAAGTCACCACTTTTGCTCTGTAAAACTCATTACCAGGACTTTTGAATTGTATGGACGGCTTCAGTAGTCGTAGATTTCTACCCAATGATCCCCTCTTCGTCTCAAAAGCAGGTTTGCTCGAGACGATTCGTAGACAGTGAAAGCGCCATTTACGACACTGAGCTGGGCTGTGGAAATTCACTATCGCTTCCAAGTCAGCGCTCAACGACGACTTCGACCTTGACCAGGACTTCTGAGTCATGTCGACGGTTTAAGCGGTGTTTGTGTACCCACTTTGTAGCGGAGTTTTACTCAATAGTCCCCAAAGCAGGGTTGCTACATCTGCCGGGACTTCTGAGCTAAGTTGACGGCTTCCTGAGGGGAGCTGTTGCTGTCTGTCTCCCACCTTGTGAGCAGTAGAATTTCATTCTAATCGTGCCGCCATCAGCGTTGCCACATCCTGCTGTCTGCAGTAAGTCTGACTTACTTCAAGGGATGAGGGATTTTCTTGAAGTGTTTGCACCCACCTCGCACGAGATGATTTTTTTTTGCTCAGTTTGTCGTACTTTCCTGAATGACTTCAAGAAAGGAGATCGAACTGCGTCTAAAGCGAGAGTTTGACGCCATCTCCAGGAAACAAAAGTTCTCCTCTTTGTGTATATGCGTGCGCACAGTGAGAAAGAGAAATATGCGAAGACGGACAGAAGGTGGAGTGCAAAAAGCAAAAAAATATGTCAAAAGAAATTGGCATTCAGAACGTTTTCCCTGCAAGAGAGGAAAGAAAGACTTTTGGCACAACTTTTCGACAAGTTATTCACGCTCACTGCTCGTTACCGTTACTCCCCTTCTCCTTTTTGGGGTCTTACCGATCCCATTTTGAGCCCTCGCATCTTGTAACTGTGTGGCAAAGACAGGTGAAAGCACCGAGACGCGCTTTAAGCTCACAACTTTCCCGGATGAACGCACCGAATTTGCCATTTTACCCCCGTACACAAGTTGGTTGTAATTGTCCCCCCTTGTCCAGAGAGTCCAGAGAGAGAGGAAATAACTCATTCCTTGGGGGTGTGAGGAGGCTTCGCAGAGCAGAAGGATGCATAAAGTTGTACTCGTACTTTCTTTTCTGCGTTCGACGCCTGCGCGAGTAACTTTCCAAGACCACTTTCCACATTTTGTGTATCTGCTGGGGGTTACTTTGTGGGTTGCGTATGTAACGTTTGCACAATCTACCGGCTCTTTTGGCCTCCATTTGGTCTTCACGCATGATCGCTTTCCCAGGCAATTTCCTGAAATTTGCCTCCTGAGCCCATTACTTCGCAATCAAGGCCTTATTTTTCTCTCTGCCCAGACACGCAAAAAAGGCCAATCCATTACTTTCCGAGTAATTAAATCTTTTCACCGTCCTCCCCCGCCGCCCGAGTGGTGACGCATGGGCAAGGACGTCGGTTTGCGCCCTCACGAGGACTTGTCTGGACAAATGTATTTCACTCTTTGCCACTGTCACATGAAACGTATGGGGCGGCTTTCGAAAGTCCCCAGAAAAGACTATTGGAGCATGATGCCGCTGATATGGGAGGAGAGAGAGAGAGAAGTTTTGTCTCCATAATGCGCAGAGCTTTTATCTAGAGTATCCAGCTCATTTCACTCTCCTCCTCCTCTATTTTGGGTACGGACACCCGTCGTGGTCACCTCAGTCCCTGTGAAACAACCGCCCGAGATTTCTGTCATCGAGGTTGTTTTGGTGTTGGGGCAACCTTTCAGAAAGCTCTGACACGACATATGTACACTTGAGGTCAAAAGTCTGCACGTGGTCAGCGGACAGACAATCTCCATCCATGTAAGGAGTCCACGCGATGTCGTCACTGGTCGTGGCATAACTGCGAGGGAACAAAAAGGCTTTTCCTCAGGTGCAGGCAAACTTTCCGCCTCAACTGTACTTGTTCTTTCCCATTTTGGACAGTGTCTGTCAGACTCGACCGCTTTGGGCCGTTCAGAATCCCACCTCATGAAGGAAGCTGAGAGGTCATCCAGGGCACTTTCACAACTTTCCGGAAAGCTTTGACGCGACGCATATACGTAACGTAAGCAATAACTCGTTACGGTGTTTTTCAGCCCCTGCATCGTCGTCGCCGTCGTCGTCTTTCCAATCGTCGTTGGTTCCCTGATCAATAACTGCGCTCTGGGCGAGGCGATTGCCAAAGCCTTGAATGTGTAGGCTCAACTCGGCCAGACTCAACACGAACTCGCCGACGCGCACCCTCTCGGGGCTGAATCTCGGCGAGCGCGCAATCTGGCACCGCGTGTCTCGCCGAGTTGGACGCAGTCGTCGGCGATCTCAGAGTCGCTGCCAAAGTGCGTACGTAAATGTTAATGGAAGAGGAGAGGCAGACCAAGGAGGGAGACTTTGCAATGTCTCTCTAGGGACCACCGCAGTTACAATGTTTGAACAGATATTTGCTTTAGTGGCCATGAATTTGTGCAGGAAATATTTCAAACATAAAAAATATATATGAACGGATAAAAATGAGTCACCCGTACCTTCGTCACTGCTTGTAGGCTAAACACACTTAAGCAATGAGAGGAAAGGTTTGCTTTCATGGCACCGCGCAATAGCTCTCCAGGGAACACTAGAAATTAGCTGCAAATTACTGTCATACCCACAGTGCATAAAGAACTGCTACAGTCGGGGGAGAAAAAAGTTTTGGAACTTTTAAGTGTGTTAAATTAGCTTCTTCTTACCTCCGAAGCAGAGTGAAAGGAAGAGACCGAGGAAGGACATCTCTGGAGAGCTGTTGATCATCATGTCGTTGTAATACTTATGCAAGACGACCACCGGCCACGAAGAAGCAATTCCATGATATGTTGAGAAGACAACAAAAATCTCTGAAATTACCAGATTTGTCTGCTCTTTTTGTTGTTGTTTTTTCACGTCGTTCTCACCCCAGTCTAAAGACTATGTGAAGAAAAAAACCATAATTTTTCACTCGTCTTCTATCCTGGAAAGAGGCCTTGAGATCCTTCAGCAATGTCTGCTGCTACAGCCAACGTCTCTCCCCAGGGATCACTTCCTTCTTCGTCACCATCCGAGAAGTAACTAGTGATCAGATACGACGAGTATGTGGCATGTCTGGGGCTTCCGCATCTACTTCCGCCGGGGCTCGGTGGCTGCCAACACCACGTCCATCGAGCAGACGACGCGCTCTCTGGCACTGCCAACCGGCGGTGGCTGCGCAAAACACCGTTTCCAGGGATGAGGATGAGGGGGGATGAGGAAGTTTTTCCACGAGCGAGAGACTCGAACCGGGCGTCGCGGCGACAAAGACCGCTGGGTTGAGTTCGTCGCTCCCGAGGGGGGGGGGGCGGAGGGGGTTAGGAAGAGGAAGGAGATTGTGATCGCGACAGAGCGAGACGTCGTCAAGAAATGGACGTTTGGCACCATCAACCCTTCGCCCTTGCCATGCCTGAAACGCCGTCAGGCAATCGTTACCTGTGCATCACATCAAGGAGCACCTGTACAGGGTGGACTGAGGAGGATGGTGACTCAATTTTAAGGTGGGGAGAGCGACACTGCTACTCTCCTTGTGCCACCCTGATTTCCAGTGTGTGGATACAGGGTGGACTAAGATGTGTGAAGGCGGAAAATAAGATTGGGATTCTCTTTTGTCCACACTGTAGCACACTCTCTACCGTTCGTACATGCCGGATCTTGTAATGTTCTAAATCTAAGAGCTTCAAATCACATGTAAGCCCTGGATTATCTGCTCATACGAGTGAATGAGTGCAGCAGCCATTGCCCATGAAATTATTCTTGGCAACGTTACACACCATGACTTACAGTTATGCCCCACTATGTAGTGGAAACGTTTCTTCTATCATCATAAGGAAATTTTCACATTGTAAGAATTAGTCTCGCAAGTCCGCCTTAAGCATCTGTTACTTCGTCCTCTTTGTTGTCATTGTGCGAATTATAATGAAGGATCTTGACCTCTATGTCAATGCTAGGGCTTGTTTGCACTCCATCCTCCCTGTTAAAGATAGATCAAGAACAGCAAAGCTGTTCTGCTCTCCAGGTCCTTGAGGCATCACCTTGAGGCCTCGCCTTCCCGCTAACCAGAGGCATGACTTGTACAGGACTTTTGGATCACTCACGCATCCTCTGATGTGCAGCACTTCAAGTGCAAAAGAGGCCCAGTTCTTCTTGCCAAATGATCCCCTCCTCGGGCCTCGGCCAAGCGGATGTCTCCCTCTTTGGTCATGCCTTTCTCGTCATAGCATTTTCATGCACAAAACTTCAGTAGAAGTGGCCAACTGTTTCATAACCTCTTTCAGTCCCAGACATTTTGAGTCACAATATGTTTGACGCCCTGTCAAAAGTTTCAGTAATGAATACCCACGTCCTAGTTTCTTTGACATAAATGTTGCAGTTGTGAAATTTCAGTCACAGCTTCTTTCTGCCATATTTTTTCCAAAACTGTTGATCATGCGTTTCATCATTGAAAGTTACATTACGATTGGAGTCTAAAATGAGCGTCTTTTTCAGCATTTGAACCCAACTGTCAACTTTAGAAGAGCCCAATGTGTAGAAATTATGTGATTTTAAATGTTCAACTTACGAAAAGAGTATTAAGCTTCAGAAAAGCCGATGAAGAGATGAAGAAGCTGAGAAATTACTTCATGAGAGGAAAATCGCGGCAAAAAGGGCCTGTGACGGAAACATCCATTGTGGATGTGACGGAAACATTTTGCGTGTTCATATTTATATATATACTAGCAGATCCGACCCGCTTCGCTGGTAGTTCCAATGAAGTCCATAACTGTATATTCGCACAATATAATTTGTAATCCCCCCGCCTCTGCAGTCCCGGTCAATGTACTCCCCACCTATGTGGTCCCCACCTATGTAGTTCCCATAGCCTGACAGACAGACAGACACTCTCACACAGCCTGCTATACATACAGCAGGGGGTCCAGCTTTTGAGATGGACCAAGTCAAGAGCACCAGGAAGAGACAGTTTGACTTGGCTTATG
>JAAUXU010178828.1_pt1 | contig 14800 bp, 17 predicted proteins | sample 7278151 | NCBI WGS metagenome assembly JAAUXU01 (sample SAMN14350113, study PRJNA611818) | marine sediment metagenome | isolation source: surface marine sediment (1.8m) | place: French Polynesia: Moorea | collected 2018-08 | reverse complement strand
CGAAATTACTTACACCAAGGACTATATATTAAATTAATTACTTACACCAAGGACTATATATCAAATTAATTACTTACACCAAGGACTATATATTAAATTAATTACTTACACCAAGGACTATATATTTACTAACTTCTTCAGAACCTCCATCTGTCTCTCTGGCCTCTTTTCTGTACTCCACTTCTTTCATTTTTTCATTTTCCTTGATGGATCTTGTGCTTTCTTGGTGTGGATTTGGATCTCACTTTCTTTTGTAACAAGAGATGTTTGAACGGTGATTCTGCTATTGCGAAGGGTCGGTCGAGCAATACTGTCAGTAAATCAAAGAAGTCTATTCTAAGTCCGTGTAGCTGAGGTTCGAGAATAACTGCGCGAGCAACCGGTACTCTAGTACAGTTCTCTGGTCAGCTCCATCAGTCTAGCGTCGGGTAACTACGTTCCATTCAAGACTTCCAGTTCGATCAAACGATACGAAACAGTACAGTGCTCGAATACGACACAGTACAGTACTAGAATACGATACAGTACAGTGCTAGAATACGATACAGTACAGTGCTAGAATACGATACAGTACAGTGCTAGAATACGACATAGTACAGTAGATACAGACATGGTTAACCATCGCATACACGTCTACTTCACACAGATATGATGATGCAGATATGACATGCGTGAAGAAGAGGGTAGTTTTTACCGAGAATCAATTGAAGGCTTGCTTGAAGTCCCTTCATTCGCTGACAGTCTTGCTTGATCGACCTCCTCATTGACATTGGTCACATGACCTTCTAGTTCTGTGTGGCGTTGATGCATTGGCAACCGCGGTTTCGCTTTGGACAAGATCGTGGAAGGCCATCCAATGACCCTCTGGCAGTCATCTGAGACGCACTCGTCGTTTGTCCACGGCTTTCCCGATCAGGAGCAACTCCTGGGCCAACTCCCCAGTCCTTGATGCATCAGATTCTGAACTCTTGTGACACCGTTTCACGCTGTTCTTGTCGTCACTGTGCTTGTCTGCTTCACTGTCTTCTGACGACTCCTTCTGGCTTGCCGCCTCACCTTGACCAGACGTCTCTTTCGCATTCATGGCATTTGTCCCTCGAGTACTTGGATCATTTGTTGCTCGTTCATGATCGTCACTCTGGTCAAACTCTTCACCTTTGAAAGCTCCATCAGATCTCATGTCCTCGGCTGTCTCGTATTCTTCAGAAATGTTTTCTTCTCTGTCCACCTCGCAGTCATCGTCACCCAGTTCCTTGTCTGGATCGAATTCACTCTTCGGTTCCCTTCTTTGCTTTGACATTTGGTCATGCTGAACTTTTTCCTCGGGTTCAGCACTGGATTCTTTTTTCTGCACCGTGTCTTTGTGGGAGCTGATTGAAGGCAAGAGGACTCCCTGACCAAACTTCAGTTTGTTCGTAGTTCTCTCTTCTGCCTCTTTCAGAAGGTTGGTTGGTGTTTTGTCATCAAAAATGGAGTGTGTTCTCTCATCCTCAGAAGCATCTTCATGGTCGTCATAGTTGTACTCTTTCATCTTGATAGGGATAAGATCCTCTGGACTATAGAGATTCTTACGCTGTCTGACTTTTTCGGCTACTGCAATGTCTCTTCTATTCTTCCTTTTGTGGAAGTTTGCATCGATTACTTCTGGCAACCTCCCCACGTTGGTTCTGTCACAATTGGTTGCCCTTACGTCATTAGTGTCTCGTCTTCCTCCGTTAGATTCTCGGCACTCAACTTGCACCAGACATTGACACTTCATTGCTCTGAATTTGCACTTTCTGACGAGCTGGCACACTCTTGATTCCCCAGGACAGTCACCTTCAGAGGGGACGCACAGGCCCTCGTCACAATCGGTCTTATTCGGCATCGCTGCGACGAAGGTCTGGATCTCCTCGGACCCGCTGGTCTCTTCTTGGCAGTTTGTGTCGGTGCGACATAAACAGCCTTTGGATTCTTGGCAGAACGTCTGGAGGCAGCAAATGTGGCGTGAATATCTGGGACACAGTGATCGATTGCTACTGGGCTGGTCATTCACCCAGATCATTGATGAATGAGGATGATGACTCAAAATGGTTCTGACTATTTCTAGAGTGATCGATGGGGCTGTTACCACTTCTTCATCTGAACTAAGTGGCTCTGAGTGAGGGTGAATTTTGTCGCTGGGGACATTTTTAGCTGAACTTGGTGATTCCGATTTCATTTGCACATTGCTCAGATGGTGACCAACTTGGGAGAATAGTGAATGTCCTATGTTCATTATGCTTGGATTAGTTCCGCTTTCGTAAGTTTTCGAATCACTATAATCACCAAGGCTCCCACGTTCCAGCATCGTCTTGATTTGATCTTGCGATGATTTCTTCTTTTGTTGCTTTGAGGTCGTCCGTATCTTTTCATTCCGCATTCTCTCATCTTGCCCGGTCTTGCTAAAGAGAAGTCCGTAAAAGTTCTGAAAACTCCTCTGATGACTTACTGAAGACTGTTCACCAGAGTATCCTGGAGAAGAAAAGGTGATGTCGATGCTTTGAGTCGAGGAATCTTCACTGGATTCTGAAGATTGGCGTGGAGATTTCAGCTCCCGCAGCATCTGAATTGGCCGCTTTTCTTGAGCACTTGTTGATGCTCTGCCAACAGATCCAGACCTTATGGAGTCAGGTTCATTTGACTGAATCGAGTGCTCAGATCGGCTGTCTCCATGTGATCTTTTTCTCTCTCTTTGTTCTGAAGGTGATGGAGGAGCAGCCATCTTTTTGAAATTGTGCCCACGAGGAACACCAAACTTTACTTGCTCAAATCGGTTTCTCAAGCCTTTGGAGGAGATCTCCTTGATCACTTCAATTTCCTTGTATTCTTCAGCCATTGTGATGAGAGCTTGTCTTGGGTCTGTCTTGGTAGCAAACAGATTCTTATCATCGTGGGCATCGAGGAGCTCATTGGGATCTGTATTAATGAACATGTTTAAGATCGCCTGAGGCATGTTCTCAGCATGACAGGCACTGAGTAGGCAAGTGTGTAGGAGGAACATGCAGGGTCTACCATAAGTAGCATTACTAAAAAAACACCTCTTTTTACCATCGTAGGAAGGTTGTTGATTAAAAAAACAAACTTTCTGAGCTTTCACAATTGCGAGCCATCATGAAAAAACACATTTTGATGCATTGAGTACAGAAACATCTGCTGGTGAGACACCCCTCACCAATGGTTCGAGATGCCTGGAAAGCTTTGCTATTAGGTCAAGGCTAATACGGGCATAATCAGTGAAACTAAGTTCTGCATGATATAAGCTTCTTGACTTTTTAGTCATCATATAATTGACTCAGGTTTGGGAGAGCAATGTTGATTCACATTGATGATACGTATGTAAAAACTTTAGGAGCAGAGTTCTACAACATTTGAAAGCTCTACGATTTGTATTGATGACATACTTTAGTTGAACTGTCATGGTTTTCTCGAGTCACTCTACTCATGAGAGACCCTGTAGATGAGGCTGTGACGAGGCACTATGGAGAGGGAAGGGAGGCCTTTGGGACTATGGCCCAAGGCGTTTTGTACCGCCAAGGCCATGACGGAGTAAGAAGGTTTTGCATAAAGTCAGGTGTGAACATACCAGTGAAATAGTCGCTTGAGTCGCTCGGGTCTGCGTCTGTGGACTCAGCTTGGACTCTTTCAGCAACGAGGTGCAGCGAAGTCCCTTTAAGTTGAGTAGCTCCGGGCATTTGAAGGTCTTCGATCTGTCGTTCTCTCTAAAGAATAGTTTTTCTACCTATGCATGTGCAAGGTATGATAATAGAAGGAATAGAGTAGTTTACCTGCTCACAATTAAGTTTTACTTGACAAACGCAATAGCTGGAGGTGCAAGTGCCTGTGAACGTACACAAGCTTCCATAGTCGCTCCTTGGCAGACATTGTGGCAACTTCTCCTCTGGACATAGATGATGGTTGCATTCATTTACGTTGGGCACCTTCAGTGCAACCGAGCCTTTGGGTTGGAGCAGTGGCAACCAACCCAGGACGTCTTCCTCATTGTCACCAAGGCAGTGAACCTTGATAGTGCACGAGCAGTTCCCTATGCGAGACAGCTTGAATGTTCGAGGCACACTTATGGTTGAGGAGGTTGGAATAAAGTTAGTATACCTTGAGGGATGGTACAGCTCAGATTTGGAATCATGATGCCTTGTCGACCTGGGCAAAAGCTTGACAAGCTCTGGCGCTCACACTCCTGAGCATTGCTCGCATTCAGTGTAAATTCCTTCTCCAGTTGGGTCTCGTTGAAAGGGCTGATTGCCTTTACTCGGTCCATCTTCCCGAATGCCATGTCTTCTCGGGCGAGTCCTTGATCCAGTTCGATTTCGTCACGCACCTCAGATGTGCTAGTTGTTTGCTCCTTAAACCTTGGCCACTCTTTCCTGTCAGCGAGCCCTTCACTCTCCTTGATGTCATATTCTTTGATTTCTTTGCCATCGTCATGCAATTGTTCCTCACGCCTTCCTTGATACTCATCTGAGTTTGACAGGTATGCTGATACCTCCTCTGCAGTTGATTCATACGACATAAGGCCGGGCTCGTATGAATATTCATAGTCAGAATATAACGCACTGGTCTCTTCTGATGATGATCCATAGTAGAACGTGTATGCGCTGTTCGAGGAGTCTTCTTCAAGTGGCCCTTTGTCGGTCCTCTCCGATCGACAGTCAGTGTCTTCCGAGGAGTCGCCAGTACTGCTGCTGTCAAGAGAGCCTCTTGAAGAAGCTTTCTTTGTCTGGTCACTACTTTTGTCATGACTTTTTGTCTCCATAGAAGACTTTGAATGGTCCATCGGCCTCTCTTGTGATCTCAAGAGTGCCTCCTTGAGCTGATCAAGCTTTTCTTCCTTTTTTCGCGCCATTGTCTCGAGCAAATCTACAGAAGATTGGAACATCTCGTCACTGTCATTGGTCATCTCTTCCTTCTTGATATGTCTTTCTATAGCTTTTTCCAGCTTCTCTACGTCGGACATGATCGATGAACTCCTCTCCCACGACTCGGAACCTCGGCTGGATTCTGCATCCCCCCTGGAGCTTTCATTGTTGTCACTCTTGGACTTCTTGAGCTCCGCCATCTCTTCAGACAGGTCGACCTTGGTTGGGGCGAGGTTCAAGATGGGGGGTTGAGTACTGGCTCCAATGACGTTGACAACGTGGAAACTGTCCTTTGCATTTGGTGGCGGGAATGTCTCCTCACTGACTGCCAACGAAAGTGGTGGCTCCGCCCAAGCGCTTGTTGTGGTACACAATGGACACCAATCTGTCACCTGACCTTGGTCATCAACTAATGGTGCTTTAAAAGTGACCGGGTTGTTTGTGCGTACTCCGCTGGTCCTGGTACTTGTAGTCGTTGAAGCGGTTGTCGTTTGAATTGCACCTGGAGCTACATGTTCATGGTGGTGGTGGAGGTGATCAGTCCGTGAAACACTGCTGGTGTCATCATTTCCACTGCGGATCTTCATGCACCAGACGAACAGTCTGCAATCGCACTAAAAAGCAGGACTCCTGAAGAATGTCGTTGAGCACAGATCAATCAATGTCCTACCTTGAATTCGCGCCTCTTCATTCTTTCGTGGCAAATCGGGTGTGCGACAGACCTGCAGTTCCTCCTCTTGTCCAGGGGAACCGTGATCTCGTCGCTCAGCCTGATCTCGTGGCACTGGGCGGCGCTCTTCACCGGTACCACGGCCGTGCCGCCGTGCCGCACGAAGTGGATCAATTTCTGCAGAAAAACCCTGCAATTTAGCCCATACAGGGGATTCTCAAGCAGACGAGATGTCCGTTCTCACCCAACTTATTTAAGTACCTGGTGCTGCTGTGGTACAAGTTATTGAAATGATTTTCATCCTAGCATTTATGACTGCGTAGTCTACCTGGTAACTAGTCCGTCATTTCAGTCAAGTTAGGTGTTCTAAGGACTGTGATCTATGCTCTGTTGAGTTCTGTTCTAGAGTGCATAACTGCACAGTTGTGTAGAGATAAAAGCGGTGTAAAGTACCGAATCCCCGGGTGAGGAGAAGTTGTGCTGTGGTCTGACTGCCAGGGCGGTTGGAGGTAGGTTCTGCCCCCACCAGGCGAAGAAGAGGTAGGGGAGGAAGTGCAGCCGGGGCTTCACAGTCAGCCTCATCTAGTGGACAGTGAATCTTTTTGCCCGATATCATTCGTATGTCGTTGGAATCAACTTTCTCATTTCTGTAGGAGTGTCAATCACCCAGTGACAAATGTTCTCGATCTCTCCTGTGACATCCATCAACTGAGAGAAATTAGCATTTCTTGACTGCCAAAGGTTCACGTAACGTTAAGCATCCATCTGAACCTTCTGAGTCTTGTCACAACACCAACTAGGTCAAAGGTCACAGGTCAATGATGCGAAATCAAGCAGGTCGTGCAATCAAGAGGCTTCAAAGGACACTGAGATTAAGTCATCATCATGTTAGTCATGGCTACTCGAGTCAAATGCTGCTTGATACGCAACACGAGACTTGATACTTGATATGAATAATGTCATGCATCACATATAAAAATGGTATCTCCAAGACGTGACTGTAATACGACGCATCATAGTCTTAGCTTGGACGTACATTGTTGCTTCTACACTGTTTCGTCAAGCAGTCTGGCACACGTCGTGCAGGCGCCACCTCTCAGCCCAAGGATCGAGGTAAAGTGCTTGCGATCCCCTGCTAAATGGCTTGAACTGGTACAACTTGAAGGCTTTCAAGGCCACCACCAGCCCTCACAAGCCCACAATGTGGACCGTGAGTCCACCCTACGGAGTGCCAAATCTGATGTTGACACCCCTGCATTTGCCTGTCCCTGTGGCAACTCTTTGGGTGGTTTTCTCGCTCATGTCAGTGGCAAGCTCGTTGTTCCTCCATTGCGACAGCCGACGAGCGCCCAGCTCTGGGACAACAGGAAGAAGTTCCATCCGTCGTCCTCGACCGCCAATGACCACGGCGGCAGTCAGAGGAGAAAATCGTCGCCGTTAATGTCCCTCTCTCTCGCACAGAGAGTCACGCGGTAAGTGGGTCCAGTCAAGTCAGCACGAGCGTTTGTTTTCACGTATGCCATCTCCGTTCTTCAGGGTGCTACCGTCAGTGATCGTGCCGACGGTCGTCTCTTACTTGATCTACAGCGACTACACCCGGACACAGCAGTGGAAGCTCAAGCAGGTGGCTAAGGCCAAGGACCTGCGGGAGTAAAGTTGCCGCCATGCCTCTCAATCCTCGCTCCATAAGCTATTCACCGTGGGCGCCGTGGTGGGTCCAGTTGCTCGCTGTCTCCGCTTCACTCGGTATGGCGGGTTTTGGCCATTACTTGGATCGCGCGGAGGCCAACAGACAAACTAAGTTCAGAGACAAGACGATGCTCTACAAGGGAATCAACAAGGATCCTGAGAACAGCCCCTCCTGGGGCTGGAAGGAATATCGGTATAACTTCTCTCAGTGGCCGGAGAATCAGAAGTGGTGAACGATGTACTCTACGTAGTCCTTGACCATGTGTAACATGTAGTCGTGCTAAACAAGACGATTTTCAATCTCCGAGGAGCGAATGTCAGTCATGGCCGCGGTTACTCTCGCCGCTTGTGAAGTTTAAGACGAGTTTGCGACCTGAAGCAGCCAGTACAGGTACGGAAAGTAGAAAGAGTAATCCCGCAACCAGCAGCCTCAGACTGCGTTGCGTGTCCAGACTGCCGGAGCTGGTCACAATGGCCGTGGGGTCAGTGCTCCCCGCCGCTTAGTGTACCTACGTACAGGGGAGTCGCACACATGCGTGCACATCGACATCCACTTTCACTTGTCACGCGTCAAGATGGGCTCCTACTCCGAGTCGGTCTTGCTCAAGACGTCTATTGACACCATACACAGGCAAAAATGTCACGAACATGAATGATCTACGAGTGACTTAGTAAACATGTACACAGCCGTACACGAGCGTCCATACAAGGATGTACGTGAAGAGGTTCTCCAGCACGAAAGCGGTGATAAGCTGGTATTTGCTCAAGAAGTGTGTGGCTTTGCTGCGCGACTCCAGCACCAAGTAGTACACGCTCAGCAGTCCCGACACAGCTAGGTAGAAGAGGAACCCATAGAGCGCTGTCAGGCCCAACACGCCCGCGGCGGCGCCGGCCAGCACGGAGAGCGACGTGCGCGCAAAGTTGAGCGCCTTGCTGTTCTGCATCACGTGCCGAGGATTCAACACTTGGGGCTGGCGCGGTGAAGGCGATCCTGCAGCCATGATTGTCCTGCGACGTCGACCACAACGTCGTCCAACCCAGCACCTTTGAGGCGAGAGCCTTGTTGTTGTTGCTGACTGACTGACCGACAGTTGCCATACATGGAGTGGCCCCTCCAGGCAGAGTCGGCGACGACGACTTCCAGCGTTGCCACCTGACACCCGGGGGTCGGTACCGTTCCGCGGGAGAGTATCTGAGACAGGTGGTTGTGCTACATATGTAGTATGTGTGCCACAGCGAGTCCAGCTCCAGGTATACGCGTGTGTGGAAAAAGGGAGAGATCTTGCTCAAGCGCACCCCGCAGGTTAAGGCATCTTCTTCATCAGGCCACTTGGGTACGTGAGGAGCCAGGTAAAATGCCTGAATCGTCTTGTGTACGCCTCCACAACCCGCAGGAGAGGTAAATGGGTCGCCGGGCCACACCATCGTAGCCTCTTTGGTCACTGAGTCTTACTTCTCCATCGTAGTTACGTCGTAGTCTCTTGACCAGAGTGAATTATGCAGGCATGCCTTGAAGAGAGAAAGTGCAGTGCATAAGGCATGAAAATGTTGACCAAGTCCGTGCTGATCAATACGCTCCTGGTGCTCTGTGTGTGCACCTTCTTGGTCTACCAGGTGCAGGAGGTGGCGCTCCAAAACATGGGCAACTTGGAGCCCCCGCCGCCGCCTATACTCTCCTCGTACCAGATCATGCGGACTAGTACGGATTATCAAGACGTTGAGCAAGAAGGTAGCGACGAGGCAAACAGTGTCGAGCACCAGAAGGAGGTCAAGATCTGGATCACCATGGGACTATGCTGGTCTGCAAACACTAAATATCACGGCAAGAGCCAGTTTCCTTACCGCGAGGCCGCGCCTCTCTCATCCGAGTTGTGGATGAAGCTGACTCCGGCGAGGGTCATTTTGCAGATCGTCTACAGCGAGCCGGAGGCGACCAAAGAGATGCTGGAGTACAAATCAGATCTCGAAAACAAAGGCGCTATCGTCAAGCTGGTCAGAGCCGATGACATGAAGTGCGTGCTCAAGGCCCAGCTCATCAGGCTTCTGGGCTATCAGTTGCCTCAGGTACACGGTAGAGCATGCATGCTGGGGGAAGCAAATGCTTCATGCGGAGCTATCATGTAGTGTAAGCGGATCGTGATTTCAGGTGTCTCCGGATGACATTTTGGTGACAGCCGATGTCGACGCTTTTGTCATGACTCCGGACATAGCACTGCCATTGCTCAAGCTCAAGCAGAAGCTCGTCTGGATCTATCGCTACGAACTCACGCTCAATTCGGGTTACACGTTCATGATGCCGTTCATCGGTGCCAGGGCCAGGGTGTGGGACAGCATATTGGAGTATGATGACCACGGCGGCCTCCCGGGCATGGTCGAACGCTACAGAAAGCACATGAACTTCAGCGAGGATTACACGTGGGACATCGATCAGCACGTCGTGTCTCACGCCATCCTCAAGAGCGGGCTGTGCTCATTGCCCGCCTCCAACGGGCTGTGGAAGGAGGTCAACCTGGAACCCAAGTAAGAGATGCTGCTACCAGTGCTACCATTCTCAGTTAACGCAGTACAACTCATTCCAGACCGGTGAAAGACTCCAAGACTTGCTGGCACGGTGGTGGCGTGTATGAAGACTGCAACAACAAGCTGTGGACTAGGAATCTGTTGATAAGATATCACGGTCAGAAGTGCAAGTGGTGGCATTTTTACCCAGATGAGAAGGAGAGCGCCCTCCAGCAGAAGTTCGAGGAAATCCTCAGCGGGAAGTCAGAAAAGACCATCTTCAACAGCTTCGTCTCAAAGGCCAAGAAGCTGCAACAAGACTATTTAGGAAAGGTGTGGCTATGGCCGCGATAACACAGAGCAACCTCAGGTCCCAACAACTACCGCACAACCTCAAGCGTAGCAGATTCATGCAGATGCAGTACACGTTCTTGTCCTGATGCATTCCACCATTCGTTCCCCCGTGCCGCTCTTGCTGGAAGGAGTCTTTTCATGAGTAGATTGCCAACAACCACATGTGTTATCGGGCTTTGAGGACATGAGATTGACACCCTTGGTTTAGACCTCTGGTGTATCACGGATGGATATCCTCGAATTACGCCCTATATCGGCTGTGGCTCCTGGAGAAAGAAGACATAGTCTTCTTGTTAGGGACTTTGACATTGCTAGTGACTGCTTGGCAATGTTGTACATTACGAGTGAAATGAAACATGAGTACTCTCAAGGTTTTTAAATGGTCTATGAGCAGGAAGCCCAGTAAGTACTCTTTGACGTCGGATTCGCTAGTGACCTTAGACACGTCACCTCGTCCGTCATCCTCCTTGTCCTCCGGATCTGCTGACATGCAGTCGGCCTCACCCACACCTGGCAGCACCTCCTTTAGGTACGCCCCGGGCCAGTGGGTTCTGCCTCCTGTCACTGGCAGTTCGCTTCCGGCCTCTTCCAGAGCTCTTCTGCCCCGTACTCTCCCCCCCCCCCACCTCTTGGAGACGTGCATCTAGTGAGCCTATTGGTTTCACTGCAGGGGTACGAGCCAACATCGGTGCCGTCGGCATAGCGATTCGACAATTCTCTTTTAGCTCAAAAAACGTTCTCTTTTTAGTCAAAAAACATTCTCTTTTAAAGTCTGTGCTACACAGAACCTTCGACCTCAACTGCACGTTTGTGTAGTACAGTCCTTGCCGTAAGTAATTGCGTCGTGCATGTTATCACCTCCTACGCGATGCTGAAACGTGTTCAGGTGCAATTTTGATTTGGACATCTACACGTGATCCTCGGGCACAATGTTGATCCTTGGGCACAATGTTGATCCTTGGGCACAATGTTGAGTACAGAGGTTCAACGCTGAAGCCGCCCATTTTGGTGCTACAGTGCTCAAAAGGAAGCCAACTGGAGAGGGAGGCATGACTTTGGCTGTTGGAGGGGGTAAAAGTTGAGAAAATTCCCTGCAATTTTCATGGGACAATCCCATTTCCCGGGGAATTCACTCCCTGGGTCCTCCGGCGCCGTGCGCAAGCAGGCGAAACCCCCGTACGTGTCCGGGTGGAGATGTGAAGCCACGAAAAGAGAGCGACTGGGTGAGACTCCGACAGGCGCCCAAGTGTCACATCTGCACGTACCGAAATCCCTCCTCGACACGTTTCAGGACAGCGTATGAGGTGATAACGTGCTGGACGCAGTTACTGACGTCAGGAACTGCACAGGGTGCTGGGTTGCAAGACTCACGGAATTAATTTTTACGCGCGGAAGTTTTGCTTTCTGGAGCAACAACTGTCTGATGGGGATAGAACGGGCTCCGGCCCGTCGGGCCCGGGCCGGCCCGTCGGGCTCTTGCGATGGTTACCGCATCACGTATTCACAAGGCACCTAAAACTCTGTCTCGAGCCACGGGATACATACATGACTGGCACAGGTGCCCGGTGAGACCCGCCCCGAACCCGCCCGCCGGCAGAATCGACCTGCTTGGCTGGGTGTCTTCCCACCTCTGGACTGCTCAACACCAAGCTGATCTCGCCCTGTCTGGAGTTGTGTGCGGTCCCGGCCGACTAATTGTATAGTAGGTGGTTGTAGGCAACAGATATGTTTTGTCAATTGATATTGTAATTTAGGAGGAAATAGATGCTATGCAGCTTACAACAGTGTTTCTCTTTTCTTTGAATTGGACAATACGTTCCATAGGATTAAATACATACCACTCTTTTATATATTCGACTAGTTCGAAAAGGTACTTTTTCTCCAAAAAATAAAAGGCTTTTCCTATAAGGTCATTCTTTATATAAGGACTTTTAATTTGAAATTGTACTTCAGTGACACAGTACGCACAACTGCCTGAATTTGCAACTCCAAAAGTGCTATGCCAATGTTCAAAAAATGAAACTTGTACCAGCTTCGCCAGTGTCTCATGCCTATTTCCCACCTTGAAAATTGAAAATTGACATTTTCAAACTAACCTATCATATATAGATGTTATCGATCTTACAACCGCTTTTATAATTTTTGACTCATAAGGGGAGCATTTTTAGTTTCTTTTCCTACTTCATTTTGTTCAGTTTTTAGCCAACAAATCCAGGATCCAATGGACTTTGCTATGCATCCGCAGCAAGCAAGCAAGATCAAATTGTACGGAGAATATCTAACAAGTCTACATTGGTATGAGGTTACACGGGCTGAAAAAGTCGGCTTTCTGGCCCGGTTCGGGCTCGACTCCAGCCCCACTTTCTTCTAGTCCGGAAGGCAGCAGTGATGTCGACAACGGCCCGGGAGCTGCTACAATGCCGTCTCCACCGTGTCGCAGCTCGCCGCCGAAGCCCTCGACGACTCACTTAAGTGTCACAATGAGTCCAGGCAAGAACAATGCACATTCCAGGAGAGAGAGAGAAGCAAAAAAGCTTCAGTGTGTTTTGCACCAAATGTGATGCGAAATCTGGCTGTTTGACAGCTGCAGCTCAAGTCATAGGGTAGAGAAAGACACGAAAATGTTGAACAAGTCGTGCTGTCTTAAGAGACTTCAGTGAAAATAAGTGGTAATCATATACAGATGAGACTGTTTAATGCTGCCCTGTTACCAGCATTAACGTCCGTTAGATCTTCTTCGAAACACCAACGAAAAATTGCGTGATTTAAATAAAGAGCATTTAGAGCAAAGTCACTGCACCGCGTGATAAAAGTTTTCATGATCGACTCCATCAAGATCCTCTGGTTCTTACCCATATTGTTCTCGATGAGGTTGAGCCCATTTCTACTGGACCAAACTTTTGTATTGAAGTCCATCAAACTCCTAATTTCGCCTCCACTTTGCTGAGGACATTTAGCAATTCCCTTCCAAATGATGTCAAATTACCTAAAAAGTTTGAACAAGTGCGTCAAAAACTCCTCAGCAGTGAAACATTTCAGCCCAAACATATCATATTTTTTAGGTTTCTTGATAATTCGTCGAACTGCTTGACCTGCATCACTCCAGCTGTCAGGATCTTGGACGTGTGCGACGTCACCATCACGACAGTCAACAGTTCGTGTTATACTTGTGACGTCGACAGGAGAGGTAAATAAAAGATCCACGCACAAGTGGTTTTGAAGTTCTCAGTGAATCGGTCGTTGAAGGTGACGAGAGAGAAGAGTCCGGAGATGACGACGACGGCGGCGGTGGAAGTGTTCGAGAACATTGACCTGCTACCATTTTTCTCCGCCGTCGGCGCCCCCCAGGGCCTGAGCCTGGACAACATCAGCATCGACTATGACCCCGCCAAGTACGCGCGTCGACGCGATCTCGACGGCCACTTCGAGCCGCTGATCGCAGACACCTGGGAAGAGAAGACGAGGAACAACCCGAGGATCTACAATGGGGCCAAGTTCAGGCTGCAGTCGGTCGACCTCTTGGGGGGTGACAAGGCGAGGCTGCAAGTCGGAATATCGGGCTACAAGGTAGGCAGGCCATTGATCACTGTCTACGTAGGGGTGCCTTAGTAAAGTATGCGTATGGCTTGCCTTCATACGTACATAACTGAATAAAAGCACCAGATGGGTATTCCAATACATGAACGTATATAATACGTCATTCTTATAGGACTTGTTGGGTACTCACTATGCTAACAACTGTCACGATATCGTGGCAAAGTCTGCCGACTTGGTCCACGACGATCCCTATTGCGCCATGAGCAACGCCATTGGCGTCGGTGCCTGGACCAGGACCAAGGACGACTGGATTGTGTTAATCAGGGAAGGCTTCAACATTGAAGAGTGATAAAGTCTGTGCGCAAGCTTGTCCGATCACCTCCGCAGGAGAGCAGGATGGACTGGCGAGGGAGCTGACAAGGTGGACCGACCGGGAGGTCATCCAGAACCTCACTTAGTCAACTATGATGAAAATGCCCCTGGAGTCATCCGTGACGATGAGGAAGGACAAGAGGAGGACTACTCAGACCTTGATCCACAGAAGGTGTTGCAAGAAATCTTCATTTCTCACCAGAATGAACTAAGAGATGAGGTATTTCTGGCCTGTGTTCATTAGTCACTAGAGTTCCTACTTTGTTGATCGTTTCCTGGCATAGGTCAACATTCCACTCAAGCACCAGACAGCTTCGACAATGATAGGACGCATCAGAGATCTTGATCACGGTGGCAGAGTTGGACTTGACAACTACGTCCTCACGGATCTCACGAAAGAAGAAGTAATCAAACTATGAAAAGTTATAGCACTCTAATCATATCATGTCCGCTGTGTTCAAGGTTCTGGAGAGATACTCCTCTGGTCAGCAGGACGAAGCCGATGAGTCTGTTGGACTGGCCTTTGTTAGAGTGGAAGACGTTAAAGCTTGGCGGCTGGACCAACAGTTGTTGGATTCCATGACTTATCACTGCAAAGGTGGACTGAGATTGCTGCACTTGTTGTTTAATAACATTGAGTGACGACAAAAGAGATGCTTTGTTTCAGTACTTCACGGCTGACCAGCACGAATTTTTAAACAACATATTGTTTACAACTTACCCAGGTGGACAGTATATGTACTAGAGCTAGCTATCGATGCGATGGAGAGGGGTGTAGTTATAT
>JAAUXU010108340.1_pt1 | contig 14804 bp, 12 predicted proteins | sample 7278151 | NCBI WGS metagenome assembly JAAUXU01 (sample SAMN14350113, study PRJNA611818) | marine sediment metagenome | isolation source: surface marine sediment (1.8m) | place: French Polynesia: Moorea | collected 2018-08 | reverse complement strand
TGGTGCCCCCCCCCCCCCGGCCCATTGTCACTCGGTTGCCCGGAGATCTTGTCTGAATTGTCAGTCCACAATGAAGAAGACGCTGACTGCATCTTTATCTCTCCTTGAATACACATAAGTGTTACGCGTAAATCAGGCTGACCTCAGTCAGTTCCAGCTGCTTCCTCAGAAATTGGTCTCTAAATAGAAAAATGGGTGCGAAGAAGGAAAGAGGCTTTCCTTTGTGCTCATCAAATGGGAAGAGGAAATCACCGCCTTTTAAAAGCGGGGGAGAAAATTGTCCCCACACACACAGAGTTTGGTTTGCCAAAGTTAGAAATGACTCTCTAAAGTGAAAAAATATATATAAAAGGAGAGGCCAAAAAACCTACCTGAAAAATAACAACGCTGGCGAGCAGTTAATGCAACAAACACCTGCATGCTACTAATCAAGGTGAGCACAGTAGCTGACACACAAAAGGGTGTTGTCGACTCTGTACTCGCTCGCTTCCGCTGAAATCTCTCGCACATTTTGATGCTCACGATCATTTGTTACCCGCGCTTGCCGCAATTTCCTACGCTGTGACGTCTCCACCCTCTCGTCATCACGGAACGGTCATCGTTTAAAATTGTTTTTTAAAGGAAAAAGCTGCAAAAATAGCAAAAACATTGACTTGTGCGCACCCTCCAGGTGGAGACGAGTCAAAAAAGGGCTGATGACATTCCGACCCCTTTATGGCAGCGATTGCAGCGGTAGACTGACGGACGGACAGACAAACAGACAGACGGACACAGGTAAGCGCGCCCATCCTACCTCTCCAGTAGGGATGTGTCGGGTCAAATAATCCAGGATCTGGATTGCCAGGGTCGAATTGGACGAATTTCTCTGCGTCTGCAGACGCATCTGATCCGATCGAGGGTTGAATAGAGTTGGATCGCGTTGACTCCTTTTACATATAAGACGGAAATCATTGAACAACAGTGTAGCCATGGAGTTATAAATGGCTTGTGAATGGCTCAAACGCACCCAGCAGAAAAAAAGGTGATCACATTGTTTGTGGCGACCTCGCAGCAGTTTTGATTTTGGTCGGGTGAGCACGAGTTTTCAGCCTCGAATCACAGAATATGAACCACGGGATCACGAGTCCGTCGTGGAGGTTGACCCGACCTGAGCCTGACCGGGTCAAAGTCAATCCGAGTACACCCCTACTCTGCAGGGGGACATCCGTCATTGCCGCTCGAGGCAGAAAAGAAAAAGGTAAATGACACTGCATCATTTGGCAGCCGCCACATTGACATTCTCCTTGAGCACGTTGTCCACGTCCTGGTTGGAGCTGCACAGGGGCAGCGAGCGACAAAACTCGTCGCTGTGAATCACGACTTCTGCGAATCCACTGCTCTGCAGGTGGCGAAACTGACGCAGTCCCCAGTAGAGAATGCTCAATCATGCAAGCAAAAAAAAGAGACTTAAATAGATCGAGATCCTTCTCTCAAGAGTGGGCAGCAAAGCACAGTTCAGACTTCTTTACCCATTGCCACACAGGTCACGAAGGGAGATGTGACGAAATCTTGGGCTGCCCAATGAGGGAAACAGCAGCAATCACTTTAGGGCGCGCGCGTGCGCGTGCGCGAGCGCTGCAGTCTGATGGAGATCATGATAAAGGGTTGAACTGGATATTACATTTCACAGTTTCATGGTCATGATTTAGATGCTCACAACACACTCACACCTTGCAACTGACGTTAAGCACAACAGACAAGTTTTGATATTTTCTTAGACTTCCTGCACAGATCCCAAGTCGATTTCCATTGGCGGATGTTCTTCGATCTTGAGCTGTTTCTCTTCTGCCTCTTCTGCTCCTGCTGCCACTGCTGCCCCTTCCTCCTCGACAACCTCCTCCTCCACTTCTTGCTCGTCTTCGGCAATGTCTTCTTCTTGGTCTTCAGGCTCTTCTGAGATCTGACCTCTTCGGATAAATTTGCCATCTAACTGAAACTGAGGTACCTCGGTTTCGTAATCCAGACTAACATTTGCTTCTGTGGTCCTTTCGTCATCACTTTCTTCGTCGCCGCCGACGTCGTCGTCCCGGTCAGTTACAGCCTCCACAGCCTCTTCGTCCTCCTCGTCCTCCTCGTCCTCCTCGTGCTCCGTGTTGGGAGGGCTCCACACACCTCGATCAAGGGCCTTCTCGTCCTCGATTTCATTGTTGGCCAGTTCCTCTTGCTGTGGTCGTTGTTCTGTCTCTTTGGCCTCGTTGGCTTCCAGCTGGTGGGAGAAGAGGAAAGTAAAAACGTTCTCAATATCAACTTGTCATTACCTCTTTTCTTTCTTCCTCCAACTGCTGTTGCCTCCTCCTCTCCTCCTCCTCCCTCTTCTCCTTCTCCACTAGTTCCAGCGCCTTCCTGTTTGCCTCCTGGATCCTCCTCTTGATCTCCTGCTCCTTGAGCATCTTCTCGAGGTCGAAGACTGGCGCTTTGTCGTCTTCGAAGACCACCTTTCGGGTCTGGAGGGCATTGGCGTTCCGCGGGTCCAAGTCGACGGGATCCCGGATGCGCACGGGCGCGTAGCCGCGGAGGCCGCGCAAGGGGCCGTTGGAGAAGCCGCGGCCATAACGCGCGATCTAGAAATTACAGGATAAGACGTAGTTACGCGTATCGCTGCAGGGTAACTGGATCTAGCCTATTATGTATCGCAGGATCACTACAGGGTGACTAACCCTATCATCTTACGTATCATTGCAGCGCGACCCGACTGGCTCTATCATACTATGCATCACAGCATCGTGACTGACCTTATCAACCATGTTTCACTACACCACTGCACTACATCAGAGCCTAATTTACTCTGTGATACCACAGAGTGACTGACCCTATCATCTTATACATCACTGAATCACTACAGGGCCGAGTGACTCGATCATACCATGCATCACTACATTTGAGCCTATCATGCTGTCTACATCACTGCATAGTGACTGAACCTATCATACTGTATATCACCGCAGAGTGACTGAACCTATCATACTGTATATCACCGCAGAGTGACTGAACCTATCATACTCCTTGGTACCTCACAGTCACTCCGGATGACTGACCCTATTGCCGTATGCATCACTGGATCACCATAGGGTGACCTGAGTGACCCTGTCATGCTACGCATCACTTCATCGTGACTGAGCCTACATATTACGGTATCTCAGGATCACTACGGGGCGATTGACTAGTACATGCATCACATACGTATAGTACGGCATGCATCACAGCATTACTATTGGGCGACTGACCCTATCATACTATATATCACTAACAGATGACTGCCTCTTTCGTGCTATGCATCACCACTACCAGGTGACTGCATCTTCCATACTATATATCACTACCAGATGACTGCATCTTCCATATAAAGTATCACTACAGGATGACTGCACCTATCATGGCACATATCACGGTATCACTACAGGGTGACTAAATGTGAACAGAGCAGTTGCCCCAGGGATGTGCACGAGCAAAAGGCAGGATGATGATTTTCCAATCTGCACTGTTTGTGCAAACAGTGCAGCGTTTCGCACACTCACGCTGCGGCAGAGCTCTTGCAAAGTTGCAAATTGCAATGAAATAGCCGTGAAGCCACTAACATTTGAGTATCCACTGAATATCCTGACTGCCCGCCCCGTCCGCTCGTCCGACGGCGAACTGTTGAACTGGTCCTCGGTGAGCAGCTGCGGCAGGGATCGCGACGCCGCCAACCCGCACAACGCCAAGAGCAGTAGGATTAGAGAGTGCATTTTTCCGGTGTCCTGCAAGAGAAATCGGAATGTCCTACGTGGTCGAGAGTCCTTGGCTCGTCGATGCCTGTAGCAATTGTCTCACTCACTCCGTCCATGTTGTTGTGCGCTTCCTCTCTCGCCAAGAACTAACCTTCGATTGACGAAAAACGTGCGAGTGACCTTGTCAGTTCCAGAGTTCCAACAGTTTCCACTCTACACAGCGCAACCAAAGCTCATGCAGGGACACCCATAAATCTGGAGGGGCCAACACAAATTTCTGCCTTGTTGTCCTCTTCTCGACTTTTGTGAAACCCAAGATGAACGTGACGTTTGCCAAGGGGATTTTGGCCTCCCCCCCAAAATGTTTGCTCAAGGTCATCAAACTCATTTCCTCAATATTTGAGTCAGGGGATCGAATTTTTCACTGTTTCCAAGACTGAAATATACTTTTTTTCTGTTAAGCTGTGAGAGTCCTTGAACCCTGATGGTCGAGAGCTGCTGCTACCCCCGACCTGGCACATTAGGACAGACTTTTCAATTCCTCCCCCTCCTGTGCGCACGTTTGGGCCACGCGCACGCGCTCGTCCAGTATGCATGAGGTCGTGGTGGGCCAAGACCACATTTCAGAAGGAAAAACGAGGCGAGAGAAAGAATGTGAAATCGTCCTTGAAGGTTTTTTCTGTGCATTGTTTTGTTGCACGAGAATAAATCCAAATGTAGCTTTTGGCGTCATTTCACGCTCGACTGCGCGCACTTTTCTCCATTTTCGGTGACATCACAAGAAAGTTGGAGAGGGTTAAAAAAAAAAAACCAGCGAGCTCTTTTTTGCACTGCAAATTCAGTCGCTGATCAATCATCTCTCGTTCCGTCCAAGGCTGGCAAGACTTTTCTTGGCATCTTACGGAATTTCCTTGTACTGTTTTGAATGCTATCCGTACATGGCCTTACCTGAGCGACCAATTTCACAGCATTTGATGGCGATGACGACACGCACGAACTCGTCCTTGGAGCTGGAGTCTGACCACTGTTTTGGCCCGATGTGTGCGATGCGGAGGCGGGGAGGGAGAGAGGGAGGGAGGGAGGGAAGGGAGGCGTGTCAGTCAAACGGCGCAGCGCCCTCGGCTGCTGCACACGCCCACGCGCGCAAAACACGCACTCTGCGAATACGAAAATGCGGACGAGACCAAGAAGTCTTCACCACCTCAATGCCAGAGGAAGACTGAGAGCGACGAAGGCAGCGGCGGCGGCATCGGCGTCGGCGTCGGCTTCGTCGGCGGAGGCGGAGGCGGAGGCGGAGGCAGAGGCGGAGGCGGAGGTGGAGGCGGAGGCGCCTGCCAGAAAAGAAGGAACTGAAATCTGCCACCTCATACGTCGATAGAAAGAAAAAAAACAATAGGTCCCAGCTGGCCAGGTGACTTCAACGAAAGGTCCTCTTCGAAATGTGCGTCGACCATCACGGGAACGACGACGGCAACGAGTCAAAAGTCAAAATCACGCAGGTGGAGGATGGAAAAAGGCGCATGGCCTTTTTCTCCCAAAGTCATGTTCACTCGCATCGACCTTTCCTGCACAATACTTTCGTAATGCTCAAAAAGGACAAATTCTTTTTCTTCAGTGGCTCTCGGTTATGAAATCGTGAGTTCCTTTCTGGATCTGTCCCATCATTCGTCTGAGCCCCATTGTTGCGTGCTGCGAGGCCTGTTAGGCCTATTATGCCTAGTCCATGAGCACAATGAGAAAGTTTCCTAATAATCCACGATGACTCATTGAAAGATCGTTTTCACGTTCTCCTTCTTGAGCGAACCAACAGTGGGACAAATGGGGGGAGGGCTGAAACTCCGTCAGGACGAGGACGTCATTCCATCCCCCGAAAGTGACGCAAGAACCGGTCAATTCTCTCTCTCTCTCTCTCACCGCCAAAAATACTCGGGAGGGACGGTCATGGACTCCTAGGATGCGGCATGTTACGAGTCCGTGGTGCAGCTGATCCAATGCACAACTTGGTGTCCCTCGGGTGAGCCAGAGAGGGTTCATTCACGAGCCAAAAGCAGAAGCTCAAGAACACTTCTTTAGTTCATGTTGTCCAAATGTCAGGCAAGGTTATCGTTGCCAGATGTCATATTCCGTTCAGCAATGGCAAAGAAAACATTACAATAGCAGGCAAAGAATCCTTTCCAGAAAAGAGCATCATGTGAAAAACGATGCCTGTTAAAAGCCGCAATGTCCGGCGAGGTCAAGATGCTTCGAGCCCACTGGCGGCTCTTAAAGCAGGACGTGCAACTGGTGGTAGTGGTGATGTCAAGCGAGCCCGATCCACTTGAAGATTCACCGAATCAAGTCAAGTCGAGCCGCACTCGACTTGATTTGAATAATGACATTCCAACTTGTTTACGCCGAAACAAAGTTACAGAGCATAAACCCAACATTTTTTTTTTACTAATACGTCTGCTGGGATGGTTTTTCATCTAAATCTACAGATTCGAATGAACAAAAGCCAAATTTTGGCTCAGGAGATCCCAACGTGGCCTCATCAAATCACCTCTGCAACTGACCCACAAAGACTCCAAGAAAGTATGAAAATGTGAAGAAAGGGCGTGTCTGTGAAAGTTAAAATTGTTATTTTTCCCGCCGAAATGGCACGAAAATAAAGTGCTGCACTTTTCCCTGAGCCTCAGACACTTTTCACCACAGCGGCCGTTTGCGCTGCAACAAACCTTCGTAATACTGTGGATTCTTCATACCCTGGATCGGTTTGAAATATGAATGCAAATTGCATGAGACCTTCAGGAACCAAATGTTTCGGCATCAGCTGATCACTGTCAAACAATAACAAAATGTCTGAGGTGGGCCAGAAAAATGGCCGGGTGGATTGTGACAAGCCTGCAGTGCGTGGACGCTCGTTGGGCGGGAGGCCTGGGCCACCAGGCACCCCGATGAGGAGTCTCTCCGCGCGGCCATGGAGGCAGCTGTGGCCACCATGTCGGCCAACAAGCAGCTGCAGAGCCTTTTGGCAGCATGTACAATGTGCCGTTGTACCCCGTGGAGGTGCTTTGGAAAAATGTCATTTATCACGCCCTTGACATGCCTACAAATTGTTATTAATGTGGGCACAGCAGAGCTTGAGCATTCCAAACTTCAGGTTTGCTTCTGCCACAGTGCAAACGGCCAACTAGGGAGATGCTGCTGAGCCTGCGCTGACCATGTCATATATGAAGTGATCTTCAGAGTTTAGAGCTTATTTTATTCCTATGCGTTACCAAAGTTAACTTCCTCCCTCCTCATGTGATTGGATGCACGTGAAATGTGGTGGAACTGAATTAATGGATACGGTCATTTTGTCCCACATTAACTTAAAAGACTCAGTTGCAAGAGTGTGCGATACTCGAGTATTGACCCTTTCTCGAGTATCGTAGAGCGTAAATAAGCATCGGCGATACTCGCTAAACAATACGCTAATCCTCTCTTCTTTCTCAAGTGCCTCGGTATTCCTCTTTCCCCACAACTCAAAGTTTATGTAGTTGCTCACAAGGCTACACCTGTAAGCACCTGAAACCTTTCCACAGTAATTTGAGGACACACTGTTGTTCACTTCTCTGAAACATAAAAGTCAGCTTAAAAATTTAAACGCAAATTTGTAGTGTGCCATGAAATTCTTCCTGGACTCTAGTGTTGAGTGTTGCCTCTTGGCGATACTTTTGGGTGGCAATGCTATCGAGTATCGGCGATACTTCTTCAATATCGCACAGCCTTAATCTGCTCACAGATAAAGCACAAACTTGGCAAATTTATTTCTTGCTCCATGCTTGATGCTTCGGTAAATTTATCTTCACACTCGACACGTTTCACATGATCATATCATAAAGTTTATTCCGCATAAAGTGTGCTTATCAAGGAGGCATGTCATCCAGAAACGTAGATATCAAATATGTTTTAATGGTGTAAATACAACGATATTCGCCAAGTGTGCGTGTTGAGTCATGAAGCTGCACCTGTTGCGGATCAAGCCCCATCGCTGTCTGATCGAGATTGCTTCCCCTGTCCTGGCCAATGGAGCTGCCAAAGGACTGTTTGGAGACCGCGTCCGTGTACCTCGCCTCGCAGATGAGGACCATGAAGACAGTGCGGACGCTTCCTGAACTTCCGGACTCACCCTTTGGGTCACCACCACCAAGCTTCGCTCCAAGTCCACGTCCGCCATCAAGACCAGAAGGCTGCCTGGTCATGGCCACCAATGCTGAGGCTTTTCTCTTCCTGACCAAGGCCAACATACAACGACGACCAAGAGGAACTTCCTCGACGTCGTCAATGCGCGCCTTTTTCTCATCATCAATCTCCGCCCCTATCTGTACGTCAAACACAGTTCTGGAGCTAAAAGCGTACGAAGTCGTGCGAGAGCGACGAAAGAATCGCGTCCGCCCTCTCCAAACCTTCTTACGTGGAGACGCGGGCGGAAGAATACATAGTGCTTGTTGAATTATTAAAAACCCAATTGAACGGTGCTACTTTACAATTGTACTCTCACTGTCCACGACAAATATCTCAGTTGTTATCAAGGCACATTGGTTGCTACTTAGAAAGCGCGCTCATTGTCCGCGACGTTTTGCATGGCTCTGGCAGGGGCGGACGGTGTTTGGCACGCATTTCAGGCCTCCCTTTCATCATGGGCAGTGTGCAAAATGCAGGAGGCGATTTTCGCATGTGTAAGCCCTCCCTTCCCACATGGTCCGGGGCTTTGATTCGCATGTAAACGCTCCCCCCTGGGCATCCTCGGCGCGTCAACGCTCCCTCGGCAAGATGCGTCCCGTGTAAACGCTCCCTTTTAGCATCCTATACGCAGGTAGGAGATGTTTGTACCGAGAGTTCACGAGATCGACTGTGACACGACGACTGCGAGGGCGGCCGCCGCGGCCGCCGCCGCGGCCGCCGCCGCGGAGGAAGAGGAGGCGGAAGTTTCTCTTTGGGCGGATTGGGCTGGAGTGGAATTTCCCCTAGTGTTTTTTATCTGCTAGAGGCCCCCCTTTTCACCTTTGTACGGCCCAGGTGCAAGCTGCGGCTGCCGGTGTGCGTGCGCGCGTGCGTGCGTGTGGGCACGCGCCGGCGCGCGGGTGCGTACACCAGCTCCTTGGGCTGGATGAGAAGGGCCGAAGGTACCCAGTTGACGATGATGGGGCTGGAGGCTGCATCAAGGTGGAGAAGAATTCACTGAGAGAGGAGCGGTTTTGCATCGTGCTCAAGAATCAGTGTTGATAAGAGTGTAATATTGCAAGCTTTGTGCGAGAGAGAATTGACGCAAAACGTTTCGCAAGATCCACGGGACAAAAAGACTTTTGTATTGAACTTTTTTGCACTAACATCCTCAAGGTTCTGTAAGAATCTTGGCACCGGCTTTGCTTTAGTGCGAGGAGTAAAGCAGAAGAAGCCATTGCAGAGATGTGGCAGAGAAGAGCTCTCAACGACCAGGACCGACGCTAAAGGTAAGCCAAGTTTACGCCCTTGATAGCTCGTCTTGCAGAGTTCGGTTCGGATTGCGCTCCCACTTTTTGGGTTGCGCAAAATCCCTTTCTTCTTTGTGCTCGACCAGACAAAAAAATGGGTGACGTCAGCTCAGGAAAATCTGCTACTTCTAACAAATTCCATTTTGAGGCTTGCCCAAAAAAGGCCTCACCTCATATTTCTTCAATTCTTGAGCACCACGCTTGAGTCGAGGAGTTTCGGCTCCATCTTTCACACCTTTGGGCCTACCCAAGGCCGAGGCAACAAACTCTTGTTCGGCGTTAGGCCCATTCCTCTCCACTGTATGTATCCTCCAGGAGGGGGAGGAGGAAGAAGAAGAAGAAGAAATGAGCTACGCAAATAAATTATCATCGTGGTCGTGAGGGGCCCAAAGTGATTGTTCTCGCACCAAAGATCTTGTCTCCAGTCGAAGTTGACCTCATCAACTGCAAGTTTAGGCCTTCAGGCCCATTTGACTTCCGTCACTTTTCAGTTGTTTAGTGCCAGACGTTGACCTACTTGGATTGCAATCGTCTTAATTTAACCTTGACCCACTTGAGTTACTTGAACTTTTTTTGAGCCTCACTTGGGTTTGTCTGTCCCTATTGATTGAGGTAGCAGCAGCAGCTGAAGGGGTTTTCCATCAATTCTCTTTTAGATTGATTCTGCCAATTTTCCTCTGGAAAGAGACATGAATAATGAGGACTTGTTTTTTCCTCTCTGCAACACCAGCAACAAGTAAAAAATGTTTCGCCCTGAGATGTCAACCGCGTTATCAATGAAAAATGACTTTTGCTCCTCCAGGAAGTACAAACTGGTGCGCATGCGCGGGAGGGACAAAAAAGGGCAGAGCAGAAGTGTGGGTGACACACAAGGGTGGGGCTGATTGGACGGACACGCAAAAAAGACACACAGACAGACAAAAGAGCCCCACACAGCTAAGCAAACGTAGCAGGCAAATTTTCATGGCAAGCCGTGAAAAGAGGGCCTCAAAAACAGTGGGCCTGCAATGAAAATAATTCCCGTCTCCCCCTCTCATGTGTTAACACTCACTACACATCTGTTTTCTTTAAAAAAACAATGTTGCTTCCAGTTTGGTTTCTTCCTCTTCCTCTAATCAAGCATACATGCACGCACGCACACGCACCCACGCACGCGCGCGCACACACCCAAAGAGGGGGGGGAGCAACCTTGGATGACTCTGGCCCAATCGCTCACTTTGGAGTAGTTTTGGAGGTGCCACACATTATATGTACGCCCAGTAGAAGTGTGCGCAGCACGCATGAGCTTTGATAGAACACAAAAAAATGTGTTAAGAAGCCTCAAGTGTTTGCTCTGACCACGAACTCCATGTGTTAAATTTGTTGGTGTAAACCGAGCTTAAAGAAGGTTGGAAGGTTGGTCTCGAGCTTCCGAACCAGAAAAAGTGCACACGTCAGAAAGAGCAGCTGCCTCACCCCTTTCTTACTCAGACACATTTTTCGTCAGATTATAGAAAGAAGTCGTGTGGTTTCCTCCCCCCTCCTTCTCCCGGGGTGGTCAGCTCATACATACGCGTACGTAGGTGCTCACTTTGGCTCGGCCCCACCCAAAAAACCCTTCTTCTTGGATGCAGAGCAAAATTTGATGGAAAGAAACTCCTTGGAGGGCGTGGGTGTGGTGCTGGTGCTGCTGCTTTTTTTTCCTCGAGTCATTCATCTTAATAAGCTTTCCCTGTAGGGCGAAAGTTGGGTAACTTTGCTTAATTTTCCTGCATAAAGCTATGTAAGAAGAAAAGTGAGCGAATTGCCAGCCAGTCATGCATGGAGCACGTTGGAGTCGCTGCCAATTACGCGTACACGTGCTGGGCCTAGTCAGTCAGCTTGGCCCTGAACAGGCAGGCCTAACGAGAGTCGACCTACCACATCTAGACAAATCTTCTTGGTCCACTCTGTATGCACTGTATTGTGCCGGGCAGACAGCAGACTCTTAACGACTGGTGCAGAACAAGAGATTTGCCACACCACGTACAGGGAGACTCAGCAGTGTTCGTAACAAGGCCAGATTGGCACATTTTCACGGACCAGACACTTTGTAAGAAACACACAGAAAAGACAATTGCACAGCTTTCATCACTCGCAAGACGTGCATCTACAACAATCTTACCATGCGTCAGGACTCAAAAAGAGAGTCTCCATCTGACAAATGCAAAACTAAAGCAGAACATTCGCACAAACTTCTGACCTAACACTCAACAGCCCTTGAGTTATGCATGAAAGTCAAAAATTAGAAAAAAATCGTGAAATTCATCTTATAGCAGACACTAATACCTTTCCAATACCCTATTGCAAGCTAAAGTTTGAGCGTCCCGAGAGAAGTTATTGGAGAAAAGTCGTCGCTCATGTATATAGTGAAGATCGAGGCGTAGCGAATATTATTAAGTCTGACTACGTACATGCATAGCTACGTGGGCATATTGATGAAGATGTACGTCGTTCTCCAGTCGCGTTTTACCTAGCCAGTTTTCGTGCATGGCAAAGATTTGGCTGAAACTATTAGATAAGCAATAAGCAAGGGAACTTATATAAATTCTAGACTCTCGTCACTTATCAATGTGGTACATACTCATCTACTACAGAGAGACGACAGTCATCTCTAAGTTAGGATCATAAAAAACATTCAGTACGTATAGCATTCAGTAGTTCAGTATGTATATTCCAGTCATTTCAAGACAAGAGTCTGAAGAGTCTCGATCTTGAGCGGGAACGGCCTCCACGAGGAGGCCGAGGCCGCAGTGCAGGAGCAGGTAGTTGTGTAGGTTGCTCCACTCGCGGACAACAGCGGCTAAGACGGCCTTGGCATTTGGGTGGGGTTTGGGTTAGTCCTCCTTCCCTCCAGACCCCCCAGCACCGTGAGTCCATGGGTTCAAGTCCGGCGAGGGGTGAGAGGAGGACGACGGCCACACGCTGGACACGTCCTGCTCTATCTCGGTTGAGCCCTGAGCCAGAGATTGTCCCTCCAGCTGACGTACCTCAACACGCTGTAGTCGGCGTCGGCGCCGCCGGTGTCGTTGCTGGACGCCACAAGCTCGAAGTCTGGCCTGGGTGCGTGGTCCTGAACTTCCCCTGTCAATGGGGCAAGAGGCTTTTCTACATTCATTTGACTACGACGTCTCTTCGTGACCAATTTTACACGTCAACCAGCTTCTCGATCGACCCTGCAACGCAGGAGCTTGAAAGTTTGCCTGCACCTGAGGGAAGGACCTTTTTTGCCGTTGCTACGCAAAATAAAGCTCAGTCATGCCGAAAACAACGCTATGGCATAAGAGGACAAGTCAAGTACGTACGTATGTAGCATATTCATGAAGGTTGAACGACATTGAATAAAGATTGTATTTCTCCTCAGTACAGGGTGTAAACTAATTGATGGCCCCTGACTATTTTTACTAGAAATGTCAAAGAGGCATGGTCAAGGGTAAAGCCCGAAACTTTGAACAATCTTGTGGTCTCGATGCCAGGCCGCATTGAGACGTGCCTGAAGATGAAAGGGAAGCACATAGGCAAATAACAGGTCAATGAATGCAACAAAAAATGATTTGTGTGCATTAGTGTTCGGGGCTATCAATTAGTTTACACCCTGTATACACAAAAACCATTTGACCTCAACGTTTGGCAACGTTTTGTCAGACAATTGACCATGTTTACAAACAGGGTGTGGAGAATAATGACAAGCAGAGTTTTGCGCGAGCTACAAAGCAGCAGCTGGAGGGCTCGAAATGGTGAAGGATCGCGAAGAAGCCATCAAAGACCAAGCGATGGACATGCCCAAGGCCCAGATGACTCAGGTTGAGGTGTCCAAGCATTGATTCCCGACAGCTCCTACTTGACTTTCGCCATTTTGGGACATCCAGCTGCTGCTTTGAAATCGGTGCAGAGAAGCAGCTCCACTGCTCATCCAAGGGTGACAACCCCATACTTTTCATCTAATGTCGACTTTAGAATTATGACCCGTCGTGTACCAAAACTTCTTTTAGCTTCCTACAAACTTTTTCCTTTACACCCTGTAACACGTAATAAACTTTATTCTTTCTCCGACCTATCACGTCCTTTGGACTAATTCTTTTTTTAATTGCAATGGATAGATCATGTAGCTTGAGCAGTCATTTAGTAGGTCCAAAAATACTTTTTCTAAAAAGTCTCTCTTGTCATAATCTGAAAGATAGTCAACAGGACCCATTCACACTGAGGCTATTAATGTACTTCCAGTGTGAATCGTAAACATTTGCTATCATTCATGTTCGATAACATACGATGTAAGGGCCAAATTTCGGAGCCATTTTAAACGTATTTGTAAGAATTGGTGGGTATTAGAACAACAATTTTGGCGGACAAAGACGATTTCAGACTGAACCTATGCAAAGCTGTGCTCTTCACACGGCACTGAAAAGCCACCATGCTCGCCAGATTCTGTTCTTGGACTCTCACTAATAAGTGACTTGTAGGGAATCGCTGGATTCAGTACTATAGTCAATAAAGTTTTGAATTATTAAAGTGGAACGGATTGCCTAGGAAGTGATTCTGCCGCGGGGCGATCGCAGTTGCGGTCGGTTGAGGTCTGCCTCAGTTGAGGTCACTCCATCGAAACGCTTGCAGGGACGAGGCTGGAGGTAGGTCAGAGCAAAATTGGACAAGGTGGGAACATGATTTAAGACTTTTAAAGTACAAATGTAGTGACAAGCAAAAAAAATATATTGTCTGCGACAAAACATACAGCTCTGCGGATGATAGTGGCGGAATTTTAGGCCTCAACATATAATTAGCACTGTGTTGAACGAACATTCTCTGCTTGCAGGAACACTACTTGTATTACAGTGCTAGCCATAATGACAGCTGCAGCAGAAAAATGGGCAGTTCTGTGAGTACACTCAAGATTGTGAGCTGCCTCTTGCTGAGATTGTGGCACACCTCCAATGAGAGATAATGAGCACTAAAAGTCCTAGGGTTGTACTGTGTCTTTATACTACTATGTTAAAAAACTGATTTGGGTGATTTTTTGCCTGGCCATAATGATAGCCGCACCTCAAAAATGAAAAATTGGCCCAGAAATGGCAGAAAACAGCAAGACTGAGTTTATTTAGTATTTGGTGGCACCCCCACTATTATGACTGACATCAAAGATGCGCTTTGGCATAGAGTCAATGAGAGTACGCAGCAGAGATTCGGGGATGGAAACCCAGGACTCAAAGACAGCATCATGAAGAGCATCAGTGCTCTGGAACGGGCGCCCAGGACAGTAGACATTCCTGGCACCTCAAAAATGAAATATTGGCCCAGAAATGGTAGAAAACAGCCTAGAAAAGGTGTCAAGGTGAGCGAGAGTGAGAGCAAGAGCAAGAGACCAGAAAAAACCTTTCTGCATTCATGTACTCATGAGCATGGATGGATATTTCGTCTACTATCACACAACTTAGCGAATTCTGCAATCACACTGTGCGCACGCGCATGCGCCGAGTGGGGTTATGTTGTGTTCTTACTGTACAGTTTGTTGAATGTATGTTCTACTGTAAAGTTCGATGGATCGTACTAT
>JAAUXU010154878.1_pt1 | contig 14806 bp, 12 predicted proteins | sample 7278151 | NCBI WGS metagenome assembly JAAUXU01 (sample SAMN14350113, study PRJNA611818) | marine sediment metagenome | isolation source: surface marine sediment (1.8m) | place: French Polynesia: Moorea | collected 2018-08 | reverse complement strand
TTGGTGGCCGTTGTGAACCGATATTAGGTTCGGTCATGATCGACGCTGTGGGGACGGCCCTTGGCTTAAGGCCGGAGGTTCAACCGGGTCGGGGTGGCCGCTGCCATAGCACCGGCCGGGGGATCAGCACTTGTAGGGATAAAAATGATGATAGCAGTACGATCCCAGATCGCCATACAGGATTTCCGTTTCGGCCATGCACTGACCGATCATTTGCTGGGATATGTCGGCATAATCCGGCTTTAGCTCTTCCTCGGCTTTACAGTCCATGCAAATCGGCTCGTGCGTGTAGGAGGAGAGAATGCGCAGATCCTGGGACGACAACGCCTTTTGGCACCCTGAACAGGCGATGGCACAGGTCAGTTTTTCTTTCCAATCCTCTTGCATGCGTCACTCCTTTTTCAGGCCGGCGATTTCTTCGCGCAGGTGAAGCAGTTCCGCCGTGGTCATTCGCAGCCGGTTGGCCAGGATTTGGGCAAATCCTCTGAAAACGGTATAGCGAAATGCAAACTTGCTGTCGCCATAGAGGTTTTCAATCTGCGACATGTCGGTACAAAGACACACGGTTTTATCCACGGCAAAAACCGATGCCGAGCGTGCTGAACCGTCAATCACCCCCATTTCACCAAACACGTCACCGGTTCGACGGATAACCGCCAGATCCTTATTGTTCTTTACGATTCGGGCTTTGCCCGTAATGAGGTAATAGATCGAATGGTCGTAATGGCCTTCTTCTAGGATCTGCTCTCCGGGATTGAATTCCCGCAGTTCGCTCAGATCCAATAATTTCTGCAGATGCTCTTTCTCCATCGAACGCAGCACGGGTATCTGCTGGAGCTTTTTTATAATGGCCTCATTGTCTTTTAGATAGGCATCGTCAATCATCGCCCAACTTCTCCTAACTTCGTGCGGAGCGGCGTTGCTGTCAGATCCACCCTTGCGATCAAAGACGGGCGCGGGCTTTCCGTGCGAGGGGCACATCCTTCAATCGCAGCGCTACGGTTCGTGTTTGGAAGTGCATTTTCCAGCAAGCGATATCGGCGCGGGCCTCTCGGATCCCGTCCCGCGGGCCGCCTGCCGCGCCCGATGGCCCTGCCGGTGTCATGGCGACCAGGGGCTTTGCACCTTGCCTCGGGCTGGCCACGGCTAAAAACATAAACATTACAAAGTGTTGTATCAACTTGATCCGGTAGTATATGTTGTCCCCCGACAACTGTCAACCAGAGGCCGTGCCGAACGTTCTCGCCAGGGTTCAGCTTGACACCTCTTAGGCATTTCTATATGTTTTGCTCTTGATAAGGTCAAATGGGGGAGATTCGGTGCCGCAAAGGGGTGATCAATGGCTGAACCTGTAGATATTCAACTTTATTTGGATCCTGTCAGAGATGTCGAGATTCTTTATCACCTCAAGGAAGAAGAACTTCAGCGATTCCTTACCGTATCCGAAGCGGTGCTTTATAGTAAGAGCGAGAAAATTGTATCCCAGGGCGACAGCGGCAACTTTCTTTATGTCATCGTGACCGGCAAAGCCGACGTGAGCTTCCGAGACCTCAACGACGATGAGATGTTCGTATCGTCTGTCGAGCCGGGCGACATGTTCGGCGAAGCGGCTTTTTTTACCTCCGAAACCCGCACCGCCAGCGTTACATGCGCCGACGAAACCATCGTGCTACGCATCCATAAAAGCGATCTTCTACGCTTTATCAAAGATTATCCCCGATCCGGGAACAAAGTGTTGATGATGATCATCCTTAGTCTGCTCAAGAAATTAAAAAAGGCCAACCAGGAGCTGGCCTACGAAAAGCAGTCGGAGATCGATTTCAACTACGCCGACACCTTGATTCAGGATTTCCTCAACGATATTTAGAGCGTTTTTCTCCCCACTGAAGGCCCTGGATCAAGTCATGTGTCCCTCCGTTGTGGGAAGGCACGCCCCGTCCAGCAAATCCCTGATGATGGCTGAAAGTTGTTCCAGTTTGAAAGGCTTCTGAATGAAACCCTTGCAGCCCTCGTTCAAGATTTCGCGGGCCTGACCGTCTTCACTGTACCCCGTGGCCAGCAGGACTTTAACGGTCGGGTTGATCGCTTTAAGGCGTCGGTAAGTATCGGCACCGCTCAAACCGGGCATGATCATATCCAGAATGACGAGATCGAATCGGTAGGGGCGTTCGGCGTAGAGCTTAATGCCTTCCTCACCGCTTTGGGCCGTCACCACAACGTAGCCCAGGCGCTTGAGGTTCTCACGGCAAATCTGCAAGACGGCGCTTTCATCATCGATCATCAGGATCTGTTCGCTGCCGCGCACCAGACTGAGGGGCTTGAGCGGATGGCGTGGTTGGACCTTTCCGTTTTTAGCCGGAAGCAGAATCGCAAAGCGACTGCCGTGACCGACGCGGCTTTCAGCGCTGATGTGACCCCCGTGGTTTTTAAGAATGGCATAGGCGGTGGCCAATCCGAGCCCCGTTCCACGGCCCTTGGGCTTGGTTGTAAAAAAGGGATCGAAGATTTTTTGCAGGGTTTGGCGGTCCATACCGCATCCGCTATCGGTGACGGTGATGGCCACGTACCGTCCGGGTGGCAGTTGCGACGAACGTTGCAAGGTGTCGCCCTCGGCAAGGATGACGTTTTCCGTGGTGATTTTAAGGCCCCCCCCCCGCGGCATGGCATGCCAGGCATTGATATACAGATTGAGAAGGACCTGCTCGATCTGAACGGTGTCCGCCTTGATGGGCCAGACATTGTCCGTCAAGTCGGTCTTGATGGTGATTTCCCTGTGTGTGCGGCCGAACATACGGTTTTGTTTGCGAATGATCGTATTGATGTCTAAGCGCTTGATTTCGACCGCCCCGCCATTGACGAATCCCAGCAGCTGCCTCGTCAGTCCGGCACCCGCCTGGACATGGTGTTCAATCTGCCGGAGGCGGTCCATGTGGGGATGATCGAGGGGCATGTCGGTTTGCATCAGGGAGACGTTTCCCTGGATACCCATCAACAGATTGTTGAAATCGTGGGCAATCCCCCCGGAAAGATTGCCGATGGCCTCCATTTTTCGCGCGTGCAGCAGCTGGGTTTCCAGCATTTTGCGGTAGCTGATATCGCGCACGACGCCATATGTGCCGATATAGGCCGGGCTGGACTTGGAGCGGGTATAAATGCCGGTGGCATTTAACTCGACCGGAATCATGTCCGTTGCGCTCGTTTGCGCCGGCTTTTGCGGGCCGGCCTTGAAACGGGTTTCAAAGCCCGCCGTGGAACGCAGTCCGGTGCGGCGCTCGTGGATATGCCAGCGGACATTTTCCCGGTCTTCGTCGAACAGGATGGTCTGGTAGGGCCTGCCGATCAGGTCGGCAATGCGATAGCCGAAAACGGTTTCGGCGGCCTGGTTGACGAAGGTGAAGCAGCCCTTCGAATCAAGGGTGTAAATCAAATCCGGTGATTTCTGGACCAGGAAACGGTACCGGTTCTCCGACAGGCGCAGCTGGTTCTGGATGCGCCGGTTTTCCCTCCTGAGGCGTTGGCGATCCAGCGCGTGACGCACGGTTTTTTCCAGTTCTTCCGGATTGAAGGGTTTTTTCAGATAATCATACGCGCCGCGCCGGAGGGCCCTCACGGCGGTGTCGACGGTGGCCGCGCCGGTCATCATCACAATGGCCGCGTCGGGAAGGCGCTTTAGAATGGCATCCATCAGCCGAAAGCCGTCGAGGTCGGGAATACCGATGTCCAGCAGAAAGAGGTCGTAGGCTTTCTGCCGAAAGCCCTTGAGGGCCTGGGTTCCCGAGGTTGTGAAGTCAACTTCGAAACCGCGTTGCTTCAGCAGTGCCTTGAGACTCTGGCACATGCGATGCTCATCATCCACGATATAGATCGCGGGGCGTTCCTCCATCTTCACCTCCCGAAATGCGTTGCTTGCCGGCATCACCAATCGGCAGCAGTAAGATGACGGTGGTTCCTTTGCCGCGTTGCGCCTGGAAAAAGACAGCGCCGTTGTGCTGTTCGATGATATCTTTGACGATGGCCAGCCCCAGGCCACCGTTGGTCAGGTTTTTCGTGCTGACCCCGGGTTTGAAAAGCCGTTTGGGGACCGAGCTGTCCAAGCCGTGACCCGTGTCGCTGATGGTGACAATGACCTGCCGCCGGTCGTCGTGGTCGCTCACGCGGCGGCAGGCGGTCTGGACGCGCAGATGCCCTCCGCGGGGCATGGCCTCGACGGCATTTTTAAACAGGTTCAGAAAGACCTGGATCAGGGCGTTGTAGTCGCCCTCGACAAGGGGCAGGTCGGCGGCCAGGTTGTATTTGGCTTTGACGCTGGCCGGCTGGAAGACGGACGGTCCGAGAAGGCGGTCCAGATCCGAGATGATGCGATTGATATCCACGGCCTCCTGGGGCGGCAGGGGCGAGGCGCCGCCGGTTTCCTGTCCCAGGCGCTCGATAAGACGGCCGACGCGATCGATTTCCTCCTGGATCAGCTCCAGCTCGACCCGGCTGGTGGGGGTGCCCTGGTCTTCGCCGCCCAGGGTGCCAAGATAATTTTTTATGATTCCCAGCGGATTGTTGACCTCGTGTATGACCCTGCGAACAGAGTCCTTGAGGATGGCCCGGTTGTGGAAGCCCCCGGCGGCGGCCTCCAGCTCGGGTAGATGGCTGTCCATAAACAGAGCGGCCTGGGCGGCGAATTCCCTCAGGCGTTCAATCTGGGCGGCCAAACGGGGGATTTGCACTTCGCGGATGCCGCCGACAATCAGTCCGAGGTAGCGCTTTTGCCGCCGAAGGGGGACACACAGCATGCCGTCGGCACCCAGGGCGGCGATGAGCTGTTTGTCCACCAGCGAAAGGTCACGTTCGGTAAAGTAGCCGAACGAGTCCAGGATGCAATCATTGATCAGCGCCAGGGAGGGCAGATTGCTGCCTTCGCGCAAAGGGATTTCCAAACCGACCGTGCTGGCGCCGTTGAGACCGTTATGGGCGGCACTGATACTCAATACCCGCCGCTGAGGATCGCACCTGAAATAAAGCGCTTTGTGCACGTCGAACAGGATATGAAGCCCTAAAAGAAAAATTCGCCGTGCGGCCTCTTGGTCATGCGCTTTTGTGAGGCGGTTCAACAATCCGGGAACCAGGGACATTTCCTCGACCTCACTCAGCATGGTGCGCACCGGGAAAAATTTTTCAAGTCGGTTGAAGACGTGGTGGGGGGTGAAATCCGTCGGCATCAAACCCAGAAAACGGCAGGCGACCTGAAAGCGATTTTCGGCGCGCGGACGAACGGCTGCAAGCCGCGATGGTTTCAGGCGGGAGGATAAAACCGGTGCCAAGGCTTTCAAATCGTCTGCGTCGCGGTCCGCCTTGAGTATGGCATTGGCCACGTAGACGATGCGCACCAGGGGAAGGCTGTTGATGATTTCCGCCGGCGGCCGATGGTGAAAGCGCACGGCGTCCGTGAAAAAGGAGGGCAGATTCAACTCCGCCAGGAACAGTGCTCCGATTTCGCTGTGGGTGGCGCCAAACAGCCCCCGCTCCCGCTTTTGAATTTGGGCCTCCTCGGCGCCACGATCGAAATAGAATCCGCAGGTTTGTGGAAAGTTGGTCCACATCAGCAGCTTACCGATATCGTGAAGCAATCCGACGAGGAACGCCTCCTCGGGGTAGGCGTAGCCCATTTCCTTGGCGATTTCATAGGCGATGGCGGCGCAGCGATGCGCATGCTGCCAGAATTGGCTGAAACGCAGATGGTGTCGGCCTTCGTCCGGGTGGGCCGCTTGCATCATGGCGGCGCATAGGGCCATATGGCGGATCGTTTGGTGATCGACGCGGGCGATGATGGATTCCAGGCTTTTAGGATCGACCGTCGCACAGGTCTCGGCGCTCTGGAGCCGGAACAGGCGGATACAAAAGGCCGGGTCCATTTGGACCGCGCGGGTCATCAGACGGGGCGAAGGTGACGAAATTTTAGTTATTTCAATTAGTTTTAAAAGATAATGGGGGAGGCTGGGGAGAGGAACAGACGTATTGATATGATTGAGAATATGAAGCCGATCCGTCAACCGTAATCACTAAGCGCCTATAGGTTTAAAAAACATGAACGGGACTCTAGACTGCCGGCTAGGCATGAAGTTGCCTCTTGTTCATACCCCTAATATAGAAAAGGGGCGGCTGTCAAAAAGATTATCGAATAAGTATAAGGCGTCAGCGAACCGAGGGGCAATCGAGCCTGTTGCTGTCCGGCTGGTTAGGCCCGGTCGAGATTGCGGTATTGGATGGCCTCGGCAATGTGGTTGGTCGCGATCATGGGTTGAGCGGCCAGATCGGCAATCGTGCGGGCGATTTTAAGGATCCGGTTGTAGGCCCGGGCGCTGAGCCCCAGCTGATCGATGGCCTTTTCAAGCAGTCTGACCGAATCACGGTCGATGGCACAGTGGGACTTGATCTGCCGGCTGCTCATTTGGGCATTGCTGTGAATGCGCGCGCGCCGAAAGCGCCCGTGCTGAATCTCGCGGGCCGCCGCGACCCGCGCGCGAATGGTTTCCGATGCTTCCCCCTTCGCGGCGGTCGTCAAATCGCGAAACGCCACCGCCGGGACCTCAACATGGATATCGATCCGATCCATCAAGGGGCCGGAGACTTTCGAGCGATAGCGCTGGATCTGGGGAATTGAGCAGCGACAGGCGTGCCGGGCGTCCCCCAGGTAGCCGCAGGGGCAGGGGTTCATTGCGGCCACCAGCATGAAGGCGGCGGGATAGGTCAGGGTCGAGGCCGCCCGCGCAATGGTGACATGACGGTCTTCAAGCGGTTGTCGCATGACCTCCAGGACGTGCTTCTTGAATTCCGGGAGCTCGTCTAAAAACAATACCCCGTTGTGCGCCAGGCTGACTTCTCCGGGGCGGGGGATGTGGCCGCCGCCGATCAGCCCGGCATCGGAGATGGTGTGATGGGGCGCACGAAAGGGGCGTTTGACGACCAGCGCCTGACGACGACCCAATAATCCAACGACACTGTAAATTTTGGTCGTTTCGATCGCTTCCTCAAAACTTAATGCCGGTAACACCGAGGGGATGCGACGCGCCAGCATGGTTTTACCTGACCCGGGGGGGCCGATCATGAGGATGTTGTGGCCGCCTGCGGCCGCCACTTCCAGGGCCCTTTTGGCATGTTCCTGGCCGACCACGTCGGAAAAGTCGGGTTCCGCCGCCGCCGGCGTTTTAAATAAAGCCTGCCTGTCGGTCTCAACGGCTTCGAGGGGGGGGCCGTCCGAAAAATGCTCAATGACTTGTGACAGGGTTTCTGCCGGGTAGACACGGATACCATCGACGACAGCGGCTTCACGGGCATTTTCGCAAGGAACGATAATGTTGGCATAGCCGGCCTGGCGGGCGGCCAGCGCCATGGGAAGCGACCCGGCGACAGGCTTGACGCGGCCATCCAGCGAGAGCTCACCCAGAATCAGATAGCGGCCCAGTTCCTTGGGGTCCAAAGCATGCGTGGCCGCCAGGAGCCCCATCGCAATCGGAAGATCAAATCCCGTACCGTCCTTCTTGATATTGGCAGGGGCTAGATTAACGGTGATGCGATCGTCCGGGAAGCGGTATCCTGAATTCAGAATGGCGGATTTTACCCGCTCGCGGCTTTCCTTGACCGCCGCTTCCGGCAGGCCGACCGTCGTAAAGGCGGGAAGGCCCGAGGCGATGTCCACTTCAACCTCAACGATGTAGGCCTCGATACCCATCACGGCGCTGCACAAAATCCGAGCTAACAAATCGACTCCTTGGCATGCATGGAAGGAAAAATAGGCTTCATGACGACCTTATTGAAACCGACCAAAATGCCAACCGAGGCATACTTCGGGGCGTGGCGGAGGCCATCCGCCGAGATCGGGCAATGCGATCCGGGCCAATTCATCGCGGCCATCAAGCCGCCAGACGATTCCGATTGGTTCGAATTCTGATCCGTTCGCATTGCAAAATCTATCGGTTCTGATAATAACGCTTTCGATTTTTTTTGTGCGCACCGATTCGCACCGAATAGACCTTCGTGGCGTTTGGCATTGTGAAAATTAACGCACAACTGTTTGCAAATGGGAACACCTGTGGTATGAAGAATACACATTTGGGCCGCACCCCGGAAGCTTTGAGCGGGCGCACGGCCACCGTTGGATGGCGGGTGTTGCCAGCCGGTGGGCACGAAAAAAATGACCCGGGCTGGATTTCGAACATGCCTCAACCAACATGATGGTATCGTGGGATTGCAGGGGCCGCACATTCGACGAAGCTCAGAGAAAAGGGAGCCTATGTTTAAAGCATACCAACAGCGAACCGTTGCGCGAACGATAACATGCAGCGGTATCGGCGTCCATTCGGGGAAAAAGGTCAACCTTAAGATCCGGCCGGCGCGCGAAAATCACGGTATCCGTTTTGCGCGGACGGATTTGCCGAACACACCGGTTATTGCCGCGCTCTTCAATCAAGTCGTCGACACGAGCCTGGCAACGGTGATTGGTTCGGGGGGGTGTATCGTGTCGACCATCGAGCACCTCATGGCCGCTTTTTCCGGCATGTCCATCGATAACGTTCGGGTCGAATTGGATGCCTATGAAATGCCCATTATGGATGGGAGTGCACGTCCCTTTATGGAGCGGCTGCAACAGGCCGGCGTCGAGGAGCAGCCGGCACGCAAACATTTTTTTGTCATCAAGCATCCGGTCGAACTGGACGATGGTGATCGTTTTGTCGGCGTTTACCCGGCGCTTAGCCGCAAGTTCAGCTGCACCGTATCCTACAACCATCCCCTTATACGCAAACAGTCTATAACGATCGACCTCAATGAGCAAGTTTTCGCCGATCAGGTCTGTGCGGCGCGGACTTTCGGTTTTCTCCAGGATGTCGAAAAAATGAAGCGCTTCGGTTTGGGCCGCGGCGGGTCACTCGAGAACGTCGTTGTCGTCGGTCAGGAGGGGATCGTCAACCCGGAGGGCTTGCGCTTTGAAGATGAATTCGTGCGCCACAAGGTGCTGGACTGCATTGGCGACTTTTCTCTTCTGGGCATGCCCATCTTAGGGCATATTGTAACGCATAAATCCGGACACGCTTTCAATCTCGCATTCTTGGATAAACTCTTCAACTCCAAAAACGCTTGGTATACATCCACCCAGCCGGCCTACCGGGCGGCCTCCCCGGATAATATTCAGGAAGCCATCGCCATCTGAGATGGGCTATTTGCACATGCCAAAGACCTTGCAGGTGGTTCTGGCCGCGGTCTGGCTTCTGGTGCCGATTCCGGGAGCCATGGCCCAGGAAGCCCATCTTAAGAACATCACCCTTTCGAGCATGGACGATCACATGGTCGTATCTTTGGTTGTCGAGGGCGCTTTTACCCCCAAAATCATGGCCTCGATCCAGGAAGGCGTCCAGACGCAGTTTACGTACCTGCTACGCATGTACCGCGATCGGCGGATGTGGTTGGATGAAAAGCTCATCGGCATCAATCTAACGCACTCGCTGCGATTCGACCCGGCGCGCAAGGTCTATCGGGTCCATCGCTCATGGGCGCAGCCACCTTGGACGGAGACCCGGTCGCTGGCCGAGGCCCGAGACTTGATGACCCAAATCGAAAGATATCCCATTCTACCCCTTGACCGGATGCAGCCGGGCGAGGGTTATGAGCTGCGTGCCAAGGTGGAATTGTCCCAGGTAACCTTGCCGTTTTACTTGCGCTATGTCTTTTATTTTGTCGCCCTCTGGGATTTTGAAACCGAATGGCACGCCGTCTTTTTCTTATACTGATAATTCGCCCTCTCGATTGCGGATCGATATGAACCGAAGTACTTCTAAACTTTTCCGGGTTCCAAACCCCGCCAACGATCTTCGCCGCCGCAAACGTGAAATCATCCTGATTCCCTGCATTCTGGTGATCGTCGGGCTGCTGACCCTGCTCGAAACGAACCTGATTAAGTTTGGGGCGGACATCCCTATCTCCAACACCATTCTGATGTTTATCCTATTAAACATCAATCTGCTTCTGCTGCTTCTGCTTATCTTCCTGGTATTTCGCAACCTGGTCAAATTGATCTACGATCGCCGCCGCCGCTCGATTGGCGCCAACCTGCGGACACGCCTGGTGATAACGTTTGTAGCCCTGACCTTGCTGCCGACCACGGTGCTGTTTGTCTTTTCGATCAATTTCATATCGGCCAGCCTCAAATATTGGTTCAACGCGCCGGTGGAAAGGGCCCTGCAGGGGGCTCTGGATATCAGTGAGCACCGCTATGCGAGCATGGCCAAGGACAGCGAGGCGCTGATCAGAAGCATTGCCGAGCAATTGATCGCTACGCAGGCGCTTTCCCGATCGGGTCGGCACGCGCTGCAGGGCTATTTGCAAGCGATCCAAGCGCAGCATGATTTGGTTGCCGTGGAGATTTATACGCCGGCCTTCAGGCGGGCCGTGCTTGTGCAATCACCGCTGCAGAAGGAAATAAGTCTGGATCTTATCGGTTCCGACAAATTGCAGCGCGCCGCCAACCCTGCATCCGCCGAGACGACCATCGAAACGGTCGCCACCGGCGAGCTGATCCGGGCGTTTGCAAAACTCCCCGCAGGTGCTGATGCCCGCGGTACAGGGGCCTACATCGTTTTGACCAAGAGAGTGCCATCGACGCTGACCGCGGATCGTCGCACCGTGCTCAAAAATATCGAAGAGTTTCACCAGATCAAGCTGCTGAAGAAGCCCATCCAGACGACCTACTACATGTATTGGTCAATTGTTGCATTGCTGGTCATGTTTTGCGCTATATGGTTTGGCTTCTATCTGGCGAAAAGCATGACAATTCCGCTGATGGAACTGGCCGAGGGGACACGCCGCGTTGCCAACGGGGACTTGACGGTCCACCTGGATTTGCGTGCTGGGGATGAAATCGGCGTACTGGTCGATTCGTTCAACAAAATGACCCATGATCTTCGCCTGAGCCGCGAGCAATTGGAGTTGTCCGCGGAAATGCTGCGTCAACGCAACAAAGAGATTGAAGCCCGCCGGCGCTACATGGAGATCGTTTTGAAAAACATTTCGGCCGGTGTCATCTCACTGGATGCCACCGGAGTCATATTGACGATGAATACCTCGGCGGAGAAGATGCTGTCACTGAACGCCGATAAGATCGTCAACCGCAGGTTCGAAGCGCTTCTGCCGCCGCCGCTGCGCGACGATGCGCTCGCGGTGTGGCGGGAGATTCAATCCAAAACGGCCGGCACCGTGGAAAGACCACTGCGACTGACGATCAAGGGCCGTTCCCGCAGCTTCCTGGCAAGCCTGGCGCCCCTGCAGGATGATCGCCACCGGCCGATCGGCGTAGTGATGGTCTTCGATGATTTAACCGAGTTGGAAAAGGCCCAGCGCATGGCGGCGTGGCGCGAGGTGGCGCGGCGCATTGCCCATGAAGTCAAGAATCCCCTGACCCCCATATCGCTATCGGCGCAACGCCTCAAAAGAAAATATGGTCACCAGATCGCGGATGCCGTGTTTGAAGAGTGCACCCGCATGATCATCGATCATGTCGAGTTGATTCGTAATCTGGTCAATGCCTTTTCGGATTTTGCACGGTTCCCGTCGGCCAACCCGCAGCCGTGCGATCTGGCCCCCATTATCGAAGAGACGGTTGCACTCTATAAGGAGGGCCATGAACGCATTCGTTTCAGCCTGCAGATCGAAGGTGACCTGCCCATCCCGCTCCTGTCGCTAGATCGCCAACAGATCAAGCAGGCCATGATCAACCTAGTCGACAATGCCATCAGCGCACTACGGGGGCGGGGGCAAATTGAAATCCGCCTGTGCCATTGCCAAACCAAAGCAAACGTGCAGATTATCATCAGCGACAATGGCCCCGGTATATCCGACGAAGACAAGTCGCGCCTTTTCGAACCGGATTTCTCAACCAAGAAAGCCGGCATGGGGTTGGGATTGACGATCGTCAGCACGATTGTCGCCGAACATGACGGTACGATTCGCGTGGAGGATAACGAACCACGCGGCGCGCGGTTTTTTATCAGCCTGCCGATTGCGGGGCAAGCGCGCGCCTGAAGCCGCCCAAGGTGTGTGAACCATAGCGCGAGAGAGGGATCGATGTTTCCGACGATTCTGATAGTGGATGATGAGGCTTCCATCGTGCAGTCGATGAAGGGCCTGCTTGCAGACGAAGGCTTTGATGTCCTGACGGCATCGAACGGGTATGAAGCCTTGCAGATGATTGACAACGAATCCCCGGATCTCATTCTGCTGGATATCTGGATGCCCGGTATCGATGGCCTCGAGACGCTTAAGGAGATCAAAACCAGCAATCCCTTCATTCAGGTGATCATCATCACCGGCCACGGGAATGTCGAAACGGCCGTCAAGGCCACCAAACTGGGCGCCTTCGATTTGATTGAAAAACCGATCTCGTTTGACAAAATCATTGTCGCCATCAACAACGCCCTCAACTTCCGGCGGTTGGAGGAGGAAAATCGCTTTCTACGCAAAAAGACCTTGGAGAAGCACTCCATCGACGGTCACAGCGGGCCGATACAGGCGTTGAAGCAAAAGATCGCTGCGGTGGCCCCAAAGGACTCCTGGGTGCTGATTTACGGCGAGAATGGCACGGGCAAAGAGCTCGTTGCCCGGACGATTTACCAGCTGAGTCCCCGGGTGGATAAATCCTTCGTGGATGTCAACTGCGCGGCCATTCCGGAAGCGCTGATCGAAAGCAACCTCTTCGGCCATGAAAAGGGCGCGTTCAAGGGGGCCACCGGGAAAAAGCGGGGGACGTTCGAACTCGCCAACGAAGGCACCATCTTTTTGGACGAAATCAGCGATATGAGCCTTAAAACCCAGGCCAAAATCCTGCGTGTCCTGCAAGAGCAAAAATTTCAGCGCGTCGGTAGCGGGCGCGTGCTGAGCGTGGATGTCCGCGTTATCGCGGCCACGAATAAAAACTTACGCGAAGAAATTGAAAAAGGTAATTTCCGCGAAGATCTCTACCACCGTCTCAACGTAGTTCCTATCGAAGTGCCCAGCTTGCGGGAACGCCAAGAGGATATCCCCCTGCTCGTCGATTTGTTTCTGCGAGAATGCGCGCAGCAAGACGGTGAATCCCGCAAGACCATGACAGGCGAAGCACTGGACCTGTTGACGCACTATCACTGGCCGGGCAACGTTCGGGAGTTGAAGAATCTCGTGGAGCATCTGGTCATACTGGCACCGAACGCAACGATAACGCCGGAGGACATACCGGCCGGCTATCATACCGGCATGATTTGTGAGTCCGCGCTAGCGGATAAGTATTTGACGATCAACAACTTCAAGGATGCCAAGAAAGCCTTCGAGCGGCTTTACATCCGGAGCAAATTGGCCGGCAACAAGGGCAACATCACCCGCACGGCAATGCAAATTGGGGTGGGACGGAGCTATTTACACAAAAAGTTGAAGCAACTCGATCTGTAATCCCATGCGCATCATCGCCGGAAAATTTCGTGGGCGACACCTCTCAGCCCCTCGTGGTCGAAACATACGACCGACATCGGATCGATTGCGCGAAGCGATTTTTAACATCATCGGCCGTGGTATCGTCGGTCATAACTTTATCGATCTTTTCGCCGGTACAGGCGCGATGGGGATCGAGGCGCTCAGCCGCGGGGCGGCGCACGTCGTGTTTATCGACAAGCACCCCCGCGCTCTAGCGTGCGTGCGCCAGAATATCGATCCGCTTGAAGTCGGACATCGCTGGCAGGCCATCCGCTGGGATGCAGCACGCGACCTTCGCTGTTTGCCCACGCTGAAGTTGCGTTTCGAATACGCGTTCATTGATCCGCCCTATAACTGCGGGCTGGCTGACAGGGCACTTCGGAATCTGGCTGCAGCGGATGTGATGCCTGCCGGCAGCTTGATTGTGGTGGAACACGATCGCCTCGAAACGATCACCCCGCCGCAAGACAGAATGGCGCTCCAGGATCAACGCCGCTATGGGAAAAACCTTGTCACTTTTTTCCGCACTATGGTATAGTTCGGCGTTACCCGCCGGCGGCCACGCCCAAAACCGTTCAATGTCAATCGCATCAGCGCTCCATTGGAAGGAAGATCATTCGGAATGTCTGCCAAACTGGCCATTTATCCCGGCTCGTTCGATCCCGTGACCAACGGCCATATCGATATTATCGTGAGGGGTTTGAAAATTTTCGATCGGATTGTTGTCGGGATATTGAATAACCCCGGCAAGAATCCGCTTTTCTCTGTAGACGAGCGAAAAGACATGCTGCAGGCCAGTCTCAAAGGCATTGCCGGCGTCGAGATTGACACGTTTGATGGCCTGCTTGTGGATTATGCCCTGCAACGCGGGGCTCAAGCCATATTACGCGGCATGCGGGCGGTATCCGATTTTGAGTATGAGTTTCAGATGGCGCTCATGAACCGCCGTCTCAATCGGGATGTTCAGACGGTTTTCTTAATGACCGGCCTGCGCTGGATTTTCACGAGTTCTTCGATTATCAAAGAGGCGGCCCGTTTCGGGGGTAACATCAATGGCATGGTGCCCAAAGTCGTCAATCGCCAACTGCGAAACAAGTTCGCCCCGGCTTACAACGCACGCTGATGGATTTATGGCAGCTTCACATTTTTTGCAAAGTCATTGAACAGAAGAGTTTCTCCAAAGCCGCCCTGGCGGTTCATCTTTCCCAACCCACTGTCAGTAGCCACATCAAAGACCTTGAGCAGCATTTTGGCTGTATCCTGATTGAGCGTCTGGCACGGCAGGCGGTTCCCACGCCCAGTGGTAAAATTCTCTACCGCTACGCCC
>JAAUXU010024572.1_pt1 | contig 14807 bp, 15 predicted proteins | sample 7278151 | NCBI WGS metagenome assembly JAAUXU01 (sample SAMN14350113, study PRJNA611818) | marine sediment metagenome | isolation source: surface marine sediment (1.8m) | place: French Polynesia: Moorea | collected 2018-08 | reverse complement strand
GTACTGATGTGTTGGATTTGCACAAGTTGTACATTGATTTTCATCCAAAGTGGAGTAAATAAGTTTAACTGCTTAGGCTTCAAGTTTTTCAAAGATGACAACAGAATTTGCGTACCTGCAGTATTAAGGAAGTTATGATGCTTGAAAGTGGTGTATGCTGACTTTTGAACTGCCCCCCAAAATGTTGGGGGTGTCTGGGCTCACCCCCACCAGGAGTCCTGGGGTCCCTACCCCCAGAGGGGAGGAAGGGGGAGCCGAGCCGTTCTCCTGGCAAAAAAAATTGCATTTCACCACTGAAAAAGTGACCTCAAAATGTAATTAAACTTTTTTAAACATGACCTACCTCAACCGAATGCACTTGTGTAGGCTCACCTGCCTCCTCTGGAAGACATAGAGACCCTTCATGAGCTCCTGCAGAAACCCCTGTACAGATGTTTTAATCAAGTGTCTGCAATCAAATGCACCAAGTCGAGCTCGAAAAGTTCCTGAAGACGATTGCTCAGCAAGGAGCATCATCTCCATAAGTCCTCTTTTGCCGTTTGAATGTCTTGGTGGCAGCATCAATTGCTGTAGCATGAGCTTTGATCACTGCATCATGGTCCATTTTCACACAAGCACACAGGTTCTACTGAGTGGTGTACAAGTGAGCAATATTTCAAATTTGATTACGCAATCTTCCGAATGCTGTTAGCTATTGGCAAGTAATGAATTGTGGGGTCGGCCTACAATTTTCCCGAGCAAAACTGCATATTAGCAGCATCCTCGTTTTCAGATACAGAGATGGAGGTCACCACCGTCGCCCTCCTGAATCCCGCATCACTCTTCCTTTCGATGGCCTTCAAGTGTCTCGTGTCGGGGACTTCGTCTGCAAGGCCAATAAGATGCTCCAGGAGTTCCACTTCGACCCATTGCAGACTGACCTTTTTTTGGAGAGGATGAAGAATCAATACACCTTCGACGTCGGGGACGTCGCGCAGAGACTTAGCGTGAAAAACTGCGGCGAGCTAGATAAAAGTATTTTTGCAGGTTCGTGCACCAAACATGTACGTCATTTTACGTGTCCGCAGAGAACACCGTGTATCGAAAGACCGGGGGGAAAAGACGGAAAGCACAATTTTTATCATACATTTGAATTTACATGAGATTTACATTAGCGATAGGCCTACAGTTTTTTGCGTCTTGAGTTCTCAATGTGGCCGCCATTCTGAGCTTTGACGCGATGACTGGCCTGAGTCACGCACCGTCTCCTCGGGAAAGTCGTTCTACACCATGCCTAAGGAGGACTTAAGCACGTCCACAGCGGTGCACGGTGTAGCGCCAGCTTAGCTCCAAGACTTTGAGAACTTTGGTACGAAATTATGAATGAGACGGAAGTGATTACCTTTCAAAGTGAATCGTCTCGACTCTTTCATACACGGTGTACGCAGGCAGCCAAGTACAGTTTGTACTTTTAAAGTATAAGCGCTCAATCCTTGTCCTCTCTTGGTTTCAGTATCTAAACAGGACCGAAAAAAAATATGGCTGATAAGCGAGAAAGAAAACACAGCGTCTGAGATAAAAAGTGAACTTAATTTGCTCACCGAAAGTGTTAATTCATAGCGGGAAATCTAAACCAAGAGTCATTTGCAGTCGGACAGATGTTTCCATCAGCTGTATCGTACCAGATGTGCCACAGTTAGAGCAACCACGATTTTTCGAAATATCTCTGCAAACGTTAGTACTATTGCGAACATTAAGCTTCTGTGCGAAAGACCACTCCTTTCAAACAACAGGAAACGCCAAGGATGGCAAACGATACAAAACTTCAGCCGTAGTTGCAATAGCAAAAAGGAGCTGGTTTCTCATATCATTGAACAGTGTTTACATCATTGGACCTGTCAAGAATGATAACGGCATTGACATAAGATTTTTGCTTTACTGCCGTATTTTTTTTTGCTGGATCTGAGTTTTAAAGAATCACTTGATTGATGCAGCCCTGGGAAACATACTATAATTTCCCAGGGCAGGTGTTTTGAGGCCATTCCCCCCGTAGAACCAGGACAAAAATACAGAGCAAAAAGGAGCACGTGCAAAGTCAATGAAATGACAGCTCAAGACCACATGAGTGCCAAATAGATACGTCAGGAGTTGACTCCCTTGTGGCTTCTTCTGCCACAAGGTCTGGCCGGGCTCCAGTGCTTTGCGGGCGAGTCAGACAAGGGTGAGCAAAATCGAAAGTCAACTCGAAAGTCATGTGACATCGAGCCAAGTGAAGGCGATTAAATCATTTGCTGGCTCTTAATAGATTTATCCCTTTCACTTCAACTGTTTTTTTTGCGGGCAGAACAGTGGGAGGAGGGGTCCTGAAGCGTTTTGTGACAAAAAAGCAAAAATTTGGCACTAAATTATAAATTTGATCCTTGTGTTGATTCCCGTCATATGCCGCGCCGTCTGCCTCAGACTGTCCTTGGCCAGGCAACAGGTTACCATGTCAGGCGACTAGGAGAAGCTAGTGTGGTCCTCATAACCAGAAGTAACTTGAAGACCAACTGGGAACCGAAGGATTCTGGTCAGACATTTGGCCAGCGTCATCACCCAACAAGAAACAGTTGGACTCTACTGTGTGAACGCACATGGAGTTGGAAGCCTGCAAGATCTCTCTCGCGCAACCATACAATGAATACTGTAGCATGCCGTAGATAAGGCATGAACCTGTAAACGTGCTGTTGCCCTTCTCTCTATTAATTTGTGACGCCCTCACTCGTATGTCGTTCGTGCAAGTCGAAATACAAAGGGGAAATTGCCACGGTGATACAGCAGGGTGAAATCAGTGTCTCATCTCTGCTCTCCACATGTACATACCTACCGAAGGGGAGTGCGTGCGTGCCTGTATACACACAGAGAGTGAACCAGGGCATCAACGACTCCAGGTACTGCACGTACGAGTAGGTAGTCTGGAAGCGGAAGTGATTCTCATTACGCTGGCGCACTCCTGGCCGACACAGACTCACGGTGACATGCATCCCTTTGCTGCTACGAACTTAAAGCGTTCAGCATCAACGTTACGCAGGATGTCTCCTGTCCAAGCTGCACCTTAAGACTGGTGTGTAGGATTGAGGAAGTGAAGCAAAACTTGTCGGGCCGAAGCAAGAAAATGCCGTCTTCCTGACGCTTTCTACGAATAGGCGTACTCAAACATGCGGAAGGAGGGAAAGGACAGGGTGAGAAGCATCGCCAAGAACAATGCCGTGGCCGGTAGGTGTCCCAGGGCAACTCACAGTCAGCCTTATGTCGTGTGCTGTACCTAGGAACAGTCTTCTTTATGGCACCGCTTCTGTTCTCGGCCTCTGACTGCTTGAAGATCCATCACCTGTGGGTGCCGGACGTAATGCGCAATGCCTCCGGCCTGTCAGCCATCCTCGACTGTGACTACACGCTACATGTCCGAGACAAGGATTCCCTGGAAGTGAAGTGGTACTTCAGGTACGACCAGGCTCCGATCTATCAGTGGATACCACCAGACGAACCTCAGGTATCACGCAGTGTGTACAATAGATCTATGGTGATGAATCATGTGTGGCACTGACTCTGAGCAGGTACTGGGCAAGTTCTTAGGTCACGTGAACCTGGGCTACCGAGCCACGACGGACCCCTACTCCGAGCGAAGAGCCCTGCACTTAATGGGCATTACCACTGAGTTCTCAGGTCGATATTCTTGCCGGGTGTCTTCCATCTATGAGGACGAGTTTAGGTCAAAGGAAATGATTATTTACGGTAATCTTATTCACTACCCTCTTACAAATGTACTCATAGTATGCAGTTCATGTAGCATGCAGTTTACATTTGAGGTCAAAAGTTTGCATTAGAAGAAGAAACTTCATTCGCTGTTACCCTCATGACAGTTGAATAGTTCACTTGTCCTCTTATGCATAAATTTTAGCCTAACTCAACATCATCGCAGTGACCAAAAAGATTTTTAATCACGTGTAGGCAAAATTTTGACCTCAACCATGCTTATGTTGACTAGACTGATAATACACGTTCACAGCACCTCCAATTTCTACCGACATTAACCTGGTCTGGGTCGCCAGCAACACCCTGAACGTCACCTGCGGCACCGTCGGAGCATATCCGGAGCCAGAGGTCAAATTACTTGTCAAGGACATTCAAGAAGATTACTCCGTCAGGTTGGGAGTTCTGTGTGGTTCGGGGCTGTCATACGAGTTGCGCTTTTTTTCTAGCTATGACGTGACCTCAGAGGCTGCTGCCACCCGTCGGGTTCTTTGGGATGGCAGCACCTATTCAGTTCACTCCTGGGCTCTCCTACGCTTCCCCCTCAACGTCACTATTCAAAAGGCCACAGGTGAAGAGAGACAGAGGACGATCACTCGTATCAGCACCGCCATTGTCTGCAGGTTCACCATTGCTGCCGCCGGCTTCAAACACGAAGAGGAGAGGCGAGTTGCTCACCTTCAGCAAGGCTTCTTCGGAAGTGAGTACGAAGCAGATATCCATACAGATATCGCAGGTGGGAAGGTTTTGGAAATTTTTGAAGACGTTGATCGTTAGCCCCACATGGGTTTGATAGGCTCCGTGCATGGTTTATGTGCATGCATACGTATGTCCACTGCGAGGTAGCATAGGAGAATAAGGCAATTGATTACAAAGCTCAAAGCATCTACAGCAATGAGTGATGTGTTTGCGAACCTTCCTTCGCCTTACTTGGGTTCATTTGGGCTTACTTTATTTCACTGGATTGGAATTGGTATGCCACTGTCGCAAAATTCAGTTGAATGAAGGCGGATCAAGGAGCAGGCCATATTGTTTGCTGGTGCTGGACCTTACGGGTATCAGTTGCTCCACTTTGTTAGGCTCACTGGTACGGACACCTAGACTAAAAGCAAGGGTGATGAGGCGAAATATCCCTTAGTACGTACCTGTCCTCATGGTGTCGGCATCAGCTAGGCTAGGTTAGGGTGACGGCTCGTCATTCAATTCTCCGCGCTCCACTTGATTGCAGACTGAAGCCAAGCGGCGTAGGAATTGTAGACGTAGGGTAAGAGGGTATAGAACATAACCCTTTAGGTGAAGTCAAAGAAAACAGGCTTTCCCATCAGTGCTCAAGATTACCATCATTACCACTCCATGCATATGCTAACCATTTGTTCTTTACTATTGCAGCCTCTGGCAACACATCATCACGCACCAAAGTTGGCAAAGAGATTCTAGTAACTCTTTTCGTCTTGGCACAACTGAGTTATCACTTCCAAGCCGTCATGATCAGTTAACTATAAGAACTTTTAATAAAGTTTTGGTCAAGTCACAGAAATAGACCGGTGTATAGAAATCGTCAGCACGAGACCATACAAGCTACATCTCCATATCATTGTCCGTAGGCGACAATTCCTCTTCTTTATCAGCCAAGTCGCACATGAAGCTATCTGTTGCATCAGAGGCGGGCAATGCTTCTGTTGCAGCCTTATTCTGCTGAGGCCTGGAAGAGGTCGGCTGCTCGTTCGTCTCTCCATTTTCGTGATGGTCTGTTTCTTCTGGGTCATCCTGGTCTTTTCCTTCAGGAAGTGATCTCAGTGCCTCCTCTATCGTCTCCTGTACCTTGTCTAGATGCATCTGGAACCTCTCAGCTACCATCAAACGCTTTCTCTTCTGCACGTGCAACATCACTCTCAAGGTCTCTCGTGCTTGATGCGGCCGGAATTCGTTCACCAAATGGTGCATGTGTATAAATAACAGGTTGAGGTCCTCCAGCTTCTCCTCTCTGCGAGGGGACTCGGGAGCTCTGATAAGGATGTCCAACAAGTCGAGAAAGGACACCAGGACTGACTGATTTAGCTTGTGCAACTCCCTTTTACGGTCAACGTCCTTGCCACTGCCTGCAGGGTAAAGGCGTCGGATGCCCTGCGCTTCAAGCGACTGCACGATGGCGTCGCTCTCGGAGAAGGGGTGTCCAAACATGGAGTATGAGTCTGTTATGGGAGGAGGTGGCGGAGGAGCTATTCCGCGCGCCACAGCCGTGTCGCTGTACGCCTCCACGTATTGCATGGGTGGTAAGGGCAAAGAGGACACCTGCGTGGCGTCTTTGTTCTCGCCAGTCGCCGGCTGCGCCGGTTGCGGCTGTTGCTGCTGTTGTGGCTGCGGCTGCGACTGCTGCGACTGCTGTGGCTGCTGCGGCTGCTGCTGCGGCTGCTGGTGGTGTTGGGAATTGAGGGTGCCCGCATGAGCGCCCGACGGGTGTGGAGAGAGATGCCCCATGGCACCCGGAGGCGGCACTGCCCCGGTCGACGGAGACAGACCCGCCATAGGGTGGTGAGAAGGACCGTGAGCATGTGGATGAGGATGCGGACTCATGTGTGGATGCATGACGCCGGGGGCGGCTGGGTGATGAGGACTGCGTCCAGCGGCGAATGGCAAATGCCCACTCATCATCTGGGGCGGCGGATGGCCGCCGGGAGACATGCCCATGCCCATCATGCCGGCCATGATGATGGCGGAGTTTCGCCGGCGAAAAGGGTCCTCTCAGTTTGTTTGCACTCTTGGTCACAACTGTGCTCTGGGTGAGGAAGGAATGCACAGCACAGCAGACGAACTAGCTGAGGTAGCGGGCAGAAGCCATGGGCGATGCCTTTAGACGCGACCTCCCGTCAGCCTGCGAGCACACGGAAAGATTCTATGTTTGTAACGGAACCTCGCTCGTCGCCCACCATAGGATCACCAACGTGCGTCCTTATTGTTTCTCTTCCGAACAGGCGGAATCGGAATTTTTGGAATCGGAAATTTTCATAGAAGTTCTAAAAGAGCTTCTTAAGTTGCATGTGTTTTCGGGTTCTCCTCAACGCCGCTAGCAATTAGTGGACGCTGGACAAACTGCTGGTCCCTGCTCTAGTTTACTTCTGTGACCTTCGCTCTCCGCCAAATGAAAAGTAAAAGACATCGCTGCGGACCGCTTAGACGGCTACAATTGTTGTCTACTCCTGTAGTAAAATTTCAAAAAAGAATCTTCCGTTTTGCTTCTAAATCAAAATTCCGGGATTTTTAACCCAAGGTTCAGTTCCGATTCTGAATCATTTGCCGAATCATTCCTTGAGTTCCGAATTTCCTGAGTTCCGAATTTCCTGAGTTCCGAATTTCCTGAGTTCCGAATTTCCTGAGTTCCGAATTTCCTGAGTTCCGAATTTCCTGAGTTCCAAATTTCCTGAGTTCCAAATTTCCTGAGTTCCGAATTTCCTGAGTTCCGAAACATCAAGTATGAATCTGTTTCGGATCTAAGAGCATCCTCTTTATTGACGTCATAATCCTCTCAACGATGCCCTGGAGTTTCGTCAGCATCAGCATCAGAACGAGCATTGTAGTTTTGTATATTTTGTCTTCACAATCACTACCACCAGCTTATTCTCGACTTAGGGATCATCTGTCTTTACTCATCTATCCATCTGCTGAGAAGTCATTTTAATTCACTTAGGCCTGGTGTCCATATCCTTCGCATGAGCGCTCAAAATCATGTACATGGGCTGGAGCGACAGTATTGAAAACTGCTGCATCGACTCTAACCGACCTTGGGGAAGAGTCTGGAACCTGTCGGAGGTCCCGAGAACGACTGTCGCCGCCCTCAAGCTGTGGACGGCGGTGACGAGGTTGTACGGACAAGGGACGCAAAGAAAGTGCCAATCGCACGATCTGTACAGGACAGATATGAATTTGACGGCACAAGACAGCTGCATATTGTCTTTGGCCTTCAATTTCACTCTGATGCTCTCAGAACCGAAAACGTCTCTAATGATCAATCTTGGACGCTTTTACCTCTCCGTGGTAAGTAATGGTTGATTGCAGTTACCTGTGTAACTCACAGCAGCAACACGGCTAAGGTCAAGGCTCAAACACCTCTGGGAATGCCTGAATGTGTGCTTGGCTACCAAATCTTAAAAAATTAAAAATCTTTTCTTGTTATCATACAGGTGCAGTCTCCTTCAGTGTGGCTACATGCAGCATTTCGACTTCAACACATAGATTCAACAAAGCAACTCCGGGAAAAAGTGAAATTTGTTTGGCTTTGAATTCAAATCAAAAACATTGCTCGCAGAATGTTATTAGCAACAATAAAAAAGCGTGAAGAATACAACCTGCGCCTAATCACTGTAACATGATGTAACCATCCCACACTTTGTGCAGATAAAAAACAACTGATTGCTTCTCAGTACCAAGGTTTGGGGTGTGTCTTGAATCCTCACGATCCGAATCCCCAAAAGCGACATCAGCACGAATGACGGAATGACAGCAATGAATAGGAACCAGCAGTCAGTCAGTCAGTCAGTCAGTCAGCAACATTGATCCCCTCATGAGATTATTTCAGCAGTCCTTTTCACACCCTGACTGACTACACTTTGTCGTGTTTGCACTGATATAAGCAGCTCAGTGCGTGCATGATGATTGCAAGTTTGGGACCGCGAATAAAACAATGCATCCGGTAGTGAACTTCCGTCGTTCCGTCCAGTGCAGTCCGGTTAATTGACTCCCTTGACTCCAGCTTGGGGATAAATGCAAGATCGGTTAATTGCATCAGAAATCGGTGATTTGCATTTATCTGGACTGAAATAGCCGGAGTTGGCATGTTTAGGTTCGATTGGCTCATGTGTTGCTTTGGTGACCACAAAGGATTCACGATCGAATCTGGATTGGACTGTCGGACTTGAGACAGTGTGGCAGCCTCGTCTGAGATTCGTTCCACGTCCTCAACTGAGGCCGCGATGGCCAAGGGAAGTCAGAACAACGCAACCTCGAATCAAATGAATGTGGGTGCGAATCGTTCTCTATCTCTCTCTCTCTTTCGCCAAGGATGACGTTGCCGCCGCCCGCGTCTCCAGCGGCCTGCAACAACCGGCGGCCCCGGGGGCTGAACGAGGCAGCCGTAGCCGCCCTGCCCGTTGCTCGTCGCTTCCGTCACTTTCTCCGTGACCAAGAGACCGCGGTCTTGTGCAATCGCGGTCTTCATTGTCATCTTCTGCTGCAGAAGGGTGTGCTTTTGAGAGCACAGCGACCGCTCGGTGGTGTCGCGCATCAACGCCGAGAGCTTCCGCAAGGCCCACAAGCGCCGGGTAAGCATCGTGTTGTCGTGTCTGCCAGACTCCCTCCCGGTAACTTATCTGGTCACGATTGGCTGTTCTCTGAGGGTGAGCTCAGCGCAGGAGAACGAAGCGGAGAGACCGGCCGCCACCTTCGCACGCTCGCACTCCTTCAAGCAGGCAGGAACGCCCTGTTCAACCTACTATTCTGTTCACCCGCGCGCGCATCCGCGGACTGACTAGTGACTGCCTGAGAGAAAGAGGGGTCCGACCTCGAGGACGAGCAGTTTTTTCCGATAACCACGACGGGCAGCCGGTGAGAGAGGCCCGTGGCCGAACGCACCCTCTTCCCGACTTCCTTCCCGGGCCCACCACGACCATGTCCACCTCAGGCGACTTCGGAAATCCGCTCAGGAAGTTTAAGTTGGTCTTCCTAGGCGAGCAGTCCGTGGGCAAGACCTCGCTCATCACTAGATTCATGTACGACTCCTTCGACAACACGTACCAGGTGAGATAGCTGATAATAAATCATGAGTCGGAGAAAAGTGACACCTCTTTCTTGGTGCCTCAGGCCACTATCGGCATCGACTTCCTGTCCAAGACGATGTACCTGGAAGACCGCACGGTGCGCCTACAGCTTTGGGACACCGCCGGTCAGGAGCGTTTCCGCTCGCTGATCCCCTCATACATCCGCGACTCCACCGTTGCCGTTGTGGTCTACGACATTACCAACTCCAACTCTTTCCACCAGACGAGCAAGTGGATTGATGACGTTCGCAACGAGCGAGGCTCCGACGTCATCATCATGCTGGTAGGCAACAAGACCGACCTGTCTGACAAGCGTCAGGTGTCCACCGAAGAGGGAGAGCGAAAGGCGAAGGAGTTAAATGTCATGTTCATTGAAACGTCGGCCAAGGCTGGTTACAACGTGAAGCAACTGTTCCGACGGGTGGCCGCCGCCCTCCCCGGAATGGAGTCCGGCGGTCCAGGCGACAAGGCTGGCGCGGATATGACGGAGGTGGTGCTCAAGGACACTCCTGTGCCCGAGCGGCAGATGCAGGAGTCTGGATGCTCGTGCTAAGATGTGATCACTGGAGGAGCATAGAACAGCACTGTTAAAGAAACGAAGCGAAGGGAGGCGGCAAGGGTGGGATGATAGGGGATACAATAAGCTAACCGTGATGATTATTTCCTTGACCGAGAGAAACTTGACCACCGGAGACCTGAGGCAAAGAAACCTTGATGCCGCTCCAAGATCCAGGAGTTGGTGCCCATGAAGTCCGTTACCAATCACTCAATTTTGTGGCACTTACATGTGTTGTCGTCGTGTGTGGCACGAACAAGTATAACTTTCCTATGCACGTCTGATAGCGGTCTGGAGTTGGTAGCGTTCTACAACTTTTCTATTCCTACTACACGTTTCCTTTTTCTACCTACTGCATACTACACAAGCAAAGTTTGGATCATCCTTTTTTACAAATGCGTCAGCAAAAGCTTTTCTCAACTCCTCCAGAACTCTTGTCTCCTGAACGTCGTAAGTCCTGAACAGTTGTGTGATTGTAGCTTTAGCCAAAGCAATAGCGTCAATTGTTTTTACCAGTATAATAACTCCCTTGAGTATGCACGCACGTGTAAATTCAATTTAAGTACACTTCGCAGACAGGCCCGATTAGTTGCCAACGTGCCCAAGATTGTTATTGAGGATGGAGCGAGTGTCAGAGGAAAAGGAGAAGATTGCATTTAAGTTTCTCGTTACTGGCGAACAGATTTCAACTGTCATATTATGATTAAGTCGTCATTTGAGAGAAAGACAGACAGAACGAGAGAGAGATGAATAAAAGAGATTTGATTGCGAAAACACGTGCTCTTGTCGAATTCACGTGGATCGTGCCAACTGCAACGCAAGGGCAGAGAACTCCCCGCCCTTGGGCGTTCGGACTACAGCTCCTGTGGGGGATGGCAGTTGAATCAGTTCCTTTAAAAAGGAGATCTTGCTCTGCCGTCGCTCAGGTAGTCGTCAATTCAGACGGTTCAGTGTGGGTTCCGCTGGCTTGCGGCGGGCACAACCTAGCACATGTTACACACCTGTGCCCTGAATGGCTGTCATAATGGTTCGAACTTCGCTCGACGTTGCAGACAACGTCAAATCGGGAGTGTACCTGAGCTGGCTGGAATCCGAGTTCTTCGCTCAGACGTCGCAAGACATGTCGTGGCGATACTACCGGAGGAGACTGTATTCCAATTCCAAGCTGGTCATACTCTGCTGCTTCTACCTTGTCCTCACTTATTACATTGCGTGCTTCCTGGCCAAATTCATAGATGGGTACGACACCATAAAACACGGAGGCAAGTGTTCTTCAGATCGACGTATCTGAAAAGCAAAAACTTAGTTGAAACTCTTTTGAATCTTCAAGTTCCTGGCCACATGCACGAGAGCGAAGTGGCGCCAGTGAAGTCCGACATCGGCGACAACGACTTCAACGATGACGACAAAACGTTGTGATTGTCCCTCCTGCTCAAAGTGGCCATCACGAAAGTGTCCAACATTGTCCATCAGCGCGATGCTGACCATACGATGTAGTCTTGTGTGTGCACCAAGTGTTCAACAAAGAATGTGCAAACGTGCGTCAAAAGTGCTGTCGCAAGGGTGGTTATATTGACATATGTTTATAACATGTTGACTCCATTCTGCGCCAAATCATGATTGGCGTAGGTGCATAGCAGCTGTTGAACACATTTGAACCCAATTTGGCACCTGCATTGCTTGCACAGGCAACAAAGCACTGGAAAAGATGGCAAGCTCCTGCTCAGGATGACAGCGCCACACTGATATCAAAATTCTTTAGAGGAAGACTCCACCTCATCACAGATGACTGGCAGAGAATCATTGCTCTCTCTGAAGGACAGAGGCACAGCATGAAGAAGATTGCTGAGCTTGTCAATACCACGTCAAGAAGTGCGTACAACTTCTTCAAGAGGCATGAAGAATGTGGCACTGTTGACAGATCAGGCTAGCCTAGAACTGCTGGCCACTGGAGTACTCGCCTCATTCTCATCAAGAAGGTTCGGGGGAGCCCTAGCGGAACTGGAGGGAGATGGCAACGTCTATGGGGATCTCGAAGGCCTCTGTCCGCGGTATGGTCAGGAGCTGTAGGCTGAAGAGATGTGTTGAGCTTGTCCTCCACAAGTTCCGTCCAGGATCTGCACTGGTGCAATGCTCGGAAGGTCATTTTGTGGACTTACGAAAAATTATTCTACCAGTCGCACTACCGTTCAAATGACAGGTCTGTCACTCTCCTGATAAAACAATCTTGGTCACAGTAGCTGTCTCATCCTAATGCAAAAGGGGGCCCCAGAGCATAGCTCAAAACTAGTTCAGGATCTGTCTGCAGCTTTGGGCTGCTGACAGCGTCTGGACCAAAATGGCAGTGGTCCCCAAACCACTTCAGCTTTTAGGCAGTTCTAGCAGCTGCAATCTGTGACCCCCTAGCTAAAAATAGGGCTGAGTTGGTTAACCCGATCGAGGAGAATTGGTACACCATCCTAGAGGCCAACTACATGATATCCAGCTGCACGGCGGCGTGGAAGAGGTTGCAGCGGATTAGGGATATCCGTGTGGGGCATTACATTGAGGGCTTCCTCTGCACCATACCCGCCATAAGTTATTAGTTTAGACATTACAATATTTTTTTAATTACTTACATTACTCATGACATCTCTGAAAAAGTAATTTCATTACCCAATTACTACTTTCCAGGATAAGGAATGACATGACGTTACTCATTACTTTTGCAAATTTTATTCCCAGGCATTATTTACATGCATGAGTAGCTGCATTTCAGGCAGTAACTTTTTTCTGACAGGGTGATGTGGTACTGGGCTTTCAAGAGAGTCACTGAGAAAAAGCAGTTGCAGATGAAGCATGAAAGCTGCCGGCCTGGGCTGCGAGACATTTGCCAAGCTCTGCATCCTATTTATTTGAAACGATAATAATGAGTAATTTTTTGAAAAGTAATGACATTCCATTACTATTACTGAAAATGTGATGGAATTGGATTGCAATTGCATAAAATGTAATTCATTTCTGTAATTCATTACTCTTAGGCCCTGGGAATAACTACGTAGTACTGGGAACAAATTACTAAAATTCCAACATTCTAGATTACTTCAATGTGCCATGGCAGCTGCGTCAAGTTTCGGGCGTAATTGTTAGCTGCCCCTTCAGTGGATGAGACTGCTGTGCCAGTGGGATCAGTCTGCATTTTTCATAGCTATTGCATTATCATTATAAGGCTGTAGTTTTAACTTTACCCTCTTTTCTTGACCCTTACAGATGAGTTTCTGGGGCACCCGCGTCCAGATTTGAACTGCTGCGCACTAACAGCTTAGGATCTTTACGGAAACACTTTAGTGTACTCCTATCAACCAGCTGGCAGCTAACTGCACATTGGACTTTGTAATGTTTTAGTTTTAAGTAGTATTCCGCTTCTTCCTACTCGGGCTGACTGATCCAGTTCCACAGGGTTGCCGGCAATGCGTCAACAAAAAGATCTCAAAAGTATAATAAATCTCGAAGTTAGAATAAGTCTTGAAATTATGGTAAGTCTTAAAAGTATAATAATGATTTTCCCAGTATTTGGCAAAAAGAATTCCTACAGAAATGTAAACAGATAAAGATGTACCCTTGCCTCCAAAAGTATTTGAACACCAGCTCTGTAGTGGAGAAGTGAGCATATGCAGTAATTTTTTTGCTTAATTGGCAGTGCTGCCTTTAATATGCAATTTCATCCTAAATAAAGTGAAAAATTCAGCTGCTAAGTCTTCAAGCTTTCCAACAATGTAAGTATAGTTTGTGTAGCTTCAATAGTGATGGAGCATTCTATGAGTCTACTTAGTACAGTAGACAAGCTAACTGCATTGACAGAATTGCCAGTGCTGCCTTTTATATGCAATTTCTCTGAAAATGAATGTAATAAGTTCAACTGCTGAGACATTACAGCTTCTAATGATGAAAATAAATACAGTTCATGTCACTGATATTTTAAGGAAGTTACAGAATCATGAATACTTATGCACACCCCCAAAAAGGGACTTGCTGCCACAGTGGCGGCAGGTGTAAGGTTTCCGTTCCGGTCTGGAGAGGGGGTGCTCAAAAAAAATTGAAAATGCTTCCAAAAATGCATGACATTTCAGTATTTTCGTCCCTCACACGGTGTTCAAATACTTTTGGAGGCAAGTATAAGCATGTAACAAAATAAAGTTTTGCCAAAGCTATTAAACTAATTTGAAGAACTTCTGTTTGTGAACTACAATGTGATGAGTAACATAAACGTCTGATCTGGAGTTAAATCTGACAGTGACTGAATGGAAACTTTAGAAATAGCCGATAATATGACCATTTCTTTTATTGCTTTACGCTGGTAGCCTGAGCTCTGAGGTACACAGTGTGTTCAAACCCATGGGAAGATGGAAATATCCTGCCATGAAAAAAATTGGCCAAAAATCTACCACCGGGGAATGTAGACCTCTCCGTCAGTTATAGGGAGATATTTGATTCTGTGGCTCCAATCAAGAGCCACAGTGACTTTGACAAGACATGGGCCCAACTCATGGCATTTCTGACAACTGGCGCAACGGACTCCGGATCAATAGACGGACTCCCGATCAATAGACGGACTCCCGATCAATAGACGGACTCCCGATCAATAGACGGACTCCCGATCAATAGACGGACTCCCGATCAATAGACGGACT
>JAAUXU010060436.1_pt1 | contig 14808 bp, 12 predicted proteins | sample 7278151 | NCBI WGS metagenome assembly JAAUXU01 (sample SAMN14350113, study PRJNA611818) | marine sediment metagenome | isolation source: surface marine sediment (1.8m) | place: French Polynesia: Moorea | collected 2018-08 | reverse complement strand
TACTTTTTTATGCAAATTGTGTTGCTAAAGCCAAACCATCATGTTGATTGGAATGGTGTTTGGTGGCATGAATGCCTCTTATTTAAGGCTTCTTTCTGTGAAAAAAGTAGAAGGGCTATCATGCTAGCATGAGTGGCTGGGGAGCTAAAGTGCTTTCTAAACGGCGGAAATGACCATACTGTATTACACATTGGCTGGAGACCACTATGATGCCGAGGAAGAGGTTAAGGAAGGCCTGGGAGATTATTGGCTTGGAAGGCGTGTTATACCTTTTCCATGGCTACTGTGCATAAATATTTGATTAGATAGGGGAATGGAAGGATCGTGCTTCTTAAAAAGTACTCTCTTCGTTCAAAATGCCTGAGCCATTTGGAACCAAAGCTTCTATTGTTGGCGGATTGCAATAATACTGCTGTTTGACTGAGATGATCTATTGGTGTCTACTATGTGATCGGGTGGTTGTGCAGTACCAGCAGTGCTTATTGTTACGGAGTTGGGAGCCAACAAAGTTACTGATTTAAAGATGGGATCAAAATCACACCGCCTGTGACAACAATACTTCAGTTTTTGCGCTGAAATTGAGGGTTTGGGGCTAGGAATATGACAAAGACAAACCTACGGAGCAAAAGGGCAATTTCAGATCGTGCTGAGAAATGCTGCAAAGACACCAAGATGTTACAATACCAATACTCTGTATGGACTCGCTTTAGCCAATCAAGTTATGGTCCTACTTCAATCAGCCAATCGTATGGACGCTAGTCGAGTGGCTCACTTACTTTGAAAAAAAAAATTGAATGCGATGATCACTAACTTATCTTGAAACAGAGAAGATAGAAGCATTTCATGACCCTTTGCGAAAAGAAAAACTGGCAATTTCTTGACTTGGCTTTTCGTATAGGTGCGTCTTAATGACATTTTGCGCTTTTTTGAAGGCACAACGAAAAACATGCCCAGAATACAGTAAGGTGATGTCAATTCTGTTCAAGGACATAGTACAATCACCGAACACATTGACTTGCTCAAACTTCCTTCAGGCTTTGGGCTTAGCTCTACGGATATCCCTTTTGATGTGACCCAAGAGCCTTCTCACTTCCCCATTTGAGATCGCTCACAGGCACTTTCTGGTCCTTCTGATAAGCTGCTTGAGATTTCCTGCAATTCTACTTCCATCGTGTACTTTGTTTTTCAATGAGAACCAGTATTGTTCAATCGGCCTAATCTCAGGAGCGATAGAAGGGTTGTAAACTTTCCCCATGTGTGGGATCCTTCATTTCGTCCACGAGGCGAAACACAGGCTTTCCGTCATGAGAAATGCCGAGGTCCGGCCTTAAAAGAATGAAACTTTTTCCCCATGCAAAATCTGACAAATGGTGTTAAAATCCGATGTGCCATCGAACTTTTAAGGAATGAGATCTTAGAAAAAAAATTGAACCTTTTCCAGACAAGTTGCTCTTTCCTAGGATGATGATCAATTACCACTATTGTCTAAAACATAGGTAGCGGCTTACATCCACGACTAACTTTCGATTACATAACTTATCTCTTTAAAAAAAGAATCTAAGGTTAAAAGCCAATGACTTTTTAAACGCTCTCCTAACGTGAGTATTTTGGGTGCTTTCTGTTCTCATTAGTGCTGCCAAATTGGGCCTAGTAGGCTTGAGCAATACCCTAGCAATTGAGGGATCTAGGAGCGGTATTCAATGCAACGTCATCGTCCCAATGGCAGGATCAAGACTGACTGAAGAGTTACTGCCCCCAGGTAGGGAAGATTGGAGGATCTCACGTGGAGCCATGCTAAAAAACTCAATCTTTGCAGACTTGTTCGAACAGCTCGATCCTGCGTTGATTGCTCCTGTGGTGGCCTGGCTGTGTCACGAGGACTGCTCAGACAATGGGGCCATCGTGGAAGCCGCCGGAGGATGGGCCGGGAAATGTGAGTTGACGAATAGCTGTCTCTGACGGCCAGATGATGAAGCCACTCTGATGAGAACTATGTGCTATTAAAAATGACAACGTGTCCGTGATAACGTGGGGTCATTTTTGAGTGGAATTTGCGCATGGAATGAGTCCTTCAGACAGTGACCCATAACTTGAGTACATCGGTTCACAGTTTTGAGTGCCCATAGTCACACTAGAGCGCTCAAACTGTGGCGGCCCACAGACGACCCCACGTCGGCGCTGGCTGTTCTCAACACCCTTTTTTTTGTTAGGAAAATGTCCAGAAATTTTTGCGTTGGAGATCCTGCCTTCCCTTGCTCACCTAAACCTCAGGGTGGCACCATCTGAACCCCCTTACATCACCTATGAGGTCCAATTTTCTGTACATCAGGACTTTCTGTTGCAAGCAGTGAAAAAAGGAGAAGGGGGAAGGAGCGCACGCCAAGAAAACTCAATCAGATATTGAGGAGACCACTACACTGTGTCGCACAGGTGCACAGGCGTGACACCCATAACTACCACCCCCACCCCCACCCCACACACACACGCACACACGTTTGCAATCTGATCTGAGCAAGCAACTGAGTGTTGTACTTTTCCATTGATTGCTGGTGAATGCTGCTCAGTTGAAAAGTGCCCAGGTGATTTTTTGTCTGATTGAGTTTTCTTGGCGTGCGCTCCTTCCCCCTTCTCCTTTTTTCACTGCTTGCAACAGAAAGTCCTGATGTCCAGAAATTGGGCCTCATAGGTGATGTAAGGGGGTTCAGATGGTGCCACCCTGAGGTTTAGGTGGGCAAGGGAAGGCAGGATCTCCAACGCAAAAATTTCTGGACATTTTACCAAAAACAAGTGGCCCCCCACAGCTGCGTTTCCTGCCGCACCCGGTATACCGTTGTCATACGTATGTGATGTGACTGGTCTTTCAGCAGCATTTTGAAAGGGTATGACGTATGTGCGTACTAGAATAGCTGATGCTCACAGTATCAAGAGGTAAACAGTTACCAAGAAATGCAGACTTGGAACACCTACGTACCATGTTGCAGTACGCACTGAAGGAGAATTCCTTGTACATAAGCATGTCACACAAGCCTGCACACGCTAAAGACAATGTGTGTGCTGCCCATACAATTTCGTTCAGCCTTAAACTTTTACGCATGTCAGCAGATGAGAACAATGTGAACAAGAGAGGAGAAAACTTTTCCTCTTTCTAACACTATCAGAAGAAGTGCACGAGAAACATTAACATTTCATGACTCTTCGACTCCGCTTTTTTTTGCGCCTATTCCCTCTATTAATGGAGCAGACCAGAGAAACCTGGGTAGGGGTTGTGTTTCGAAGGAAAAAAGATAAACATTGTCCCTACCTTACCGTTTTTTACCATCCGGCTAGATGTGGTTACATACTGGGTGTAACAAAAATTGATCTCCCCCTCCTAGTAACAAATCTCACCGCTCATAGTATGTGTGTGCTTAGCAGGTGCTCTGTTTTGCCTCCTTAATGTTGGGCCTCAGTGAAGCATAGAGCTAAGACTTGGGCAGGGGAAATGGCTAAGACTTGGGCAGTCTACTCACTAGGAAATACTAAGATCACGGAGGGGGGGGGGAGAAATGTAAAATGAACCTGGCTGCATTGACAAAACGTTTGGATATTGCTACACCCTGTATCCACAGTGCGGCCGGTAAAGGATGACACTTTCACAATTCTTAATCTTTTTTTAGTAAGAGATGTACGTTTATGGCTCTCCTGACACATGCATATGTGATGGGACAAGAGCTTCCATCAGCACCAGGTCCGCCATCTCAGTACATGCGCATGTGCTAGAATTGTGCTTTATGCTGAACTTTTTAACACTGAAAGAAATATATGAACATCAACCTAACCAGTGGCCATAAACCATGTAGTTTTTGTGGTCTCCTGATTCGAACCGCATTCACTTTCATGGGAAAATGATAAGGACCATTGCAGTGTCGACTTTTTCATTTGCGTCATCCTTTCCTGGCCGCACTGTATATCCGCATTTAAACATGGCTGTGCTACGAACACTGATTCATCCATAACACTCGTATGGAGTGGCTGATGTACAGCAGTGGTGGAATTATGAGTCCGATTGACTTTTGTCAGGAAGTCTGGACCTGTTAAAGCAGAGACAAGCTCACTCTCATCAAGAGCGAAATGGACAAAGAGGAAAGCGTCTACACTAAAAAGCATCTTGATGACATTGATCACGGAAAAAAAAAAATCTATGTTTGGACCGTACCCATTGCTAGCTTCACTTCACGTGGCGTAGTCATGCTCGTTGTGAGTTGAATGCGCACCCCGAAATATCTCTCTTGGCGAGAGTCTCGAAACTTACGTAGGATTATACTGAAGAATCAATCCTAATCCTTAGTTTTCCACCCCTGCTGCACATGGGAATTTTGCTTCCTCGACGAATCTGGCAGTGCCTGTCCCTACTCTTGAAAAATTTGAGAAATACCGTGACTTTCACATGTTCCTCTACATATTCTATGCTTGCCAAGGCACCCGGCGCTGCTCGGGTTATCATAAGGCCAAATTAGATTGCTTTGACACCGTTCTAATTAAACTAAACTCTCTGCTAATTTCTGGCGAAATGACAGGGTCGAGTAATGTAGTCTGACTTTCCTAGACCCTATTGGACATCCCTAAAGACGATTTGCTCCATGCACGTGAAACTTTGGACCTCGAAACGACCTTGAAGTGGGCCTTCAACCCTCCCACTCTCTTTAATCACTCTCCTGTTCGTCCCTGAACTTGGTCAGAGAGCCTTGGTCTAGTCCAGCATTGGGAGCGCCCACCTCATGACAGATGGGCAGACAGATATATTGCTTTAAAAAATAGGTAGATAACATGTTGTCTACTCCACTTTCCTCTTTCTATGTCTTCTTGAAGAGATATTTTGGGACGAGAAACATATTTTTACACTTTTCTCTTTGATATAGCATCAGTAGGTGATGTTTCGCAGCAATCATGTGATTGGGGACGGCGCACTTGGCCTTCCCACTCGCATCGTGTATAGAGTATGTCCAAATGAACAATTTGCTTGACATCTTGCATTTATTCTCGAGAAGCAGCTCAGAGGTGGGGCGAGGAACGAGAGAGGTCAACTCTAGCGGAGTTCCTCGAGAAACCGAGGAATTCTGGCCCGCTCAACCCTAGTACGGACATGCAAATGCGATCTTTTCTGTTCTCCAGACCGGTGGCAACGCTCTACTGGCTCGATGCTCCTCGACTTCATGGGCGACAAGCCGAGTGTCGAGCGGGTGAGGGATCGCTGGGCGGCAGCGTCGGACTTTTCGGATGGCGGGGACTTCCCTTCAAGCAACGTCGCTTTCGGCGACGTCGTCGCCAGGCTCGAGAGGTTGCCCAAGGAGAGGGACGGTGGCGAAGGCAATCCTTGGGTAAATGAATGACGCTTTTGCGGCACATATGTAGTCGGAATGACCTGGGAATTCATTTTACATTCAGTTGACACTGTCTAGCTGTGATTTGTGGAGAATAATCTGGAGACCTTTCCAAAAAAACTTCGTTTACTTCACGTAGGAGTGATTTTTAACTAAAGGGAAACTGCAACGAATGAAAGAGAAAGATGTCTATGAGACTCCTGCACTTCTACGTAGGAGATGTTGTGCGTGCATGTACTGAACGTGAAATTTGGGTCAAGTTTAGCAACATTGCAAGAGAAGGTTTCGGACCTACAAAGGCGTGAACAACTTTTTAAGGTGGATATTTTTTAAGCGTAGAGGGTCTTGCAGAACACTTGCAAGTGCTTGTGATTTGCCTCATGTTAAAAATCAACCGACACAAAGTAAATAGATGTTGTTTGCAAAAGTCTAAAGATTATTCAAAAAATTCACAGGCCACGTTGCAATGCAGTTGTCCGGTTGAGGACATACATAGAGCATTCCCATCATCGCGTGGTGCATATTGCTCATACGTACATACGCCCGGGAGTGCATAGCTGTACTCACACCGAACACGCCTTGGTGACTGCAGCAGTTTCTGCAGTAGGTAATAGAAGACGTTACGGCATTTAAGTCTTGTCACGTTCTCTTTAAAATGTTCCCTTCCTTGGTCGTTAGGTCCAAGAATATTAAACGACAACACATGGCCTACTAGTACAGTTGATTCCCAATAAAAGGGATTCCCGATAAAGGGATCTCCTGCAAGTAGGGACAAAATACAGCCTCTCAAATATGTTTCTATGCAGCAAAATTGTTCCCAGCTTGGGTACAATGTCAATATGGACATTCGTTCTGATACACATTGCAAAACTTGGTGTTCCCACTTCTGCACCTGGGTCAGGTAAGCTTAGCAGCTTTTAGAAGCGCCACCAAAAGAAATTTGTGCTGTGTCTTGCGTCCCTCCTTGACTTGTTTGACTAACGGCTCATGCTGGAAGATGAGTGACCATGATGACCATGACAGTGTCCAAACCCTGGTCCCAGCACTGCCCAACCAACAAAGAAAATGAGAACAAAAGGAATGAATCTTATTACGTTGTCCCATAAAGTGGACGTTATCAAGGCATCACAACATCGCGGTCACAAAGGTAAGGATGTCCTTGAGAAACATGGAATTTCCTCTCTTGTCCCTCTCACATCCTCATGAGCCAAATAGAGGATCTATAAACTCTCATTTTAACAAGAAAAGGAAATGGTACAGAAGTGGACAAATGCCTTTCTAGGAGCGTCTCTTGGGCGGGGTTTTTGTCAGGGAATTCTACTCAATGGTGGTCTCGGACAAGCCAACGCTGAAAAAGTCCAGAAAAAGCAATCTTCCTCTCCCCTGCTGGAGTGCAGTTTAAACTGTTCCAAATCTTCGATGGGAGCTAAGGGATTTGAATCATCAACGTCCTGAATGAGGCAGCGATAAAGTGCTCTAGGAATTCCTTGCTCTTGTTGACCAAGATTGTCTGACTGAAACGTATGGGCTAATGAAGGAGAAAGACATTGCTGATGGGAGAGAAAAGTCCCAAGAAGGTGCTGGCACTAGTGCAGGTTATATTAAATTACCAATAATCTGTTGTATTAAGAGCAAGGGACATGGAATTAATTACTGAAACCATAAAGCATGCAATCTTTTGTTATTCCTTACTTGTGGAAACTGAAAGGATTGACAAAACTGGGCTACTTATTAGTATTACACGCTTTTAAGTATACAATTATGCTGTTCCAGCTTTACAAGTCATTCGAATAACAATCTTATGTTTACATCTCATATTGTTTATTTCGGGCCGTACGAAAACATTTGGCCTCAACTGTTCAAATGGAGATTTACACTGAGCGATCCATGTTTTCTTGGCCAGATTACCTCTGTGGGATTCGTGTCTCAGCCTTTTAAATACTCCTACGACCACCGTGACATCATCCTCTACGCCTTGAGCGTCGGAGCCACCACGACAGATGAAAAGCACAGCCTCAATCAGCTGTTCGAGCTCTCTGAGGGGTTCGCACCACTGCCCTCGTTTGCTGTGCTCCCCGGATTCGCCGGACTCGTCGGGCTGGTCACAGGAGCAGTACCCGGACTACAGGTGGACCTGACGAAGGTGACCCTCTCCCCTTTTTTAGCAATCATGATGTGTGACAGGGGCTAATTAATGGTGTCCATACCATTCATAGGTAGAAACAGGGTAGCTCTTACTTCATGTTACACAAATAACCACGAAATTATATAACACAAGCGGACTCGACCCGCTTTGCTGGGGTGGGAAGAGTGGCCAAAACGTGTGTATGTGTGGGTGAGTGTGCATGTGCGTTCTGTGTCTGCGCGTCTGTCTGCGTATCCCACCCTCGGACCGACCGTCCCCAAATTTGCCAAGTGCTTAGGATCGCCTTCAAAATCACTGCTACCATCACCTTTCACGCGCTTCGAGGAGTCCACGTAGCTGTCGACATAGCTGCAGACGAAGCTGTCGTAGATGTAGGCGATGCTGTTGTAGCAGCAGACGTAACTTTAGGAGCGAGTGAGGAATGTGGGCTATATATAAAGAAAGAGCGAATTCAGAGTTACTAGATTGTTGCGAATCTAAATTAATGACAAGTGCTAGTGACGACGAGCACCTAACCAGTCTAACCTACGCTCCTAACCGCTCTCCAACAAATGCTCTCTAAGCGCAACACCTGACAAAATATACTGGCAGCCACGTCAGTCGTGAATTGAACATGGCATCTGTCTTTTGTTATCCCTTCCTTCACACATTAGCTGACTTTTTTATGGTGTTCTTCCTTCACTGCTGCTCACTTCGCTCATAGGCTCAATTCGCTGTATAGCCCACATTGCCCACTCAAGCCGGACTTTGACCTCAACGTGCACTTTGTGTCACCCATGCGATCTGCACCCGGATGGGATCCATTTTTTTTTCCTTTTTGAAACCGGCTGTTCCAGACGCCACTCACCCCCACTCCTCCCCAGGGTTGCCAAGTTGCATTACTTTTTGACAGTATATTAGAATTTTTGTAATGAAGTTGGAAGCATGAAATATTTCCTGACCACACGCACAAACACACGCTTTTTTTTAAAGAGATTAAAAAAATAATTCATTTTAAATTTCTGCAATTAGCCTGAATTTCATCCTGTACAAGGAGCAAGACATTATCAATAGATTTCAAAAGTACTAAGAGCCTCTCTCAAAATGTCATACAGATTCTACATGGAGAGCAGTACACTGAAGTGTTGGCTCCTTTGCCTACAGCAGCCAATCTTACGTCAACGTTCACTATCAGCGCCATCCTGGACAAGAAATCTGGCGCTCTTATCGTTGCCGATGTCATCTCCAAAGATAAAGAGACTGATCAGGAGATGATAAAAAACCAGGTTAGATCATATTAGACTCATGGAGCATCCGATACCCACATTTACAGTAAAGTCGTGCGAACAAGTTACGTTCACTCATCAGACGGTGGCGCTGAACGAGTTCAACTAAGCTCAGGGTCAATACATACCTTCAATAATTTACTAGTGGGATGATGGATGGAGCACCAAAGACCTGAGCAGGTGAAAGTGCTCTAAGTGAGGTATCGTAGGTTTAGTGAACGTTATGTTGTCAGCACGACTTTCCGGTGCACATGAACTACACGACTTGAACGTACTTCTATATCAGCTCTCCATCTTCGTCGTTGGTGCCGGGCGTTTCGGGGGCCCTCGGAGCTCAGAAGTTATCGTCCCCACGAAGACGAACCCCGACAGGAAACCCGACAAGATCAGAGAGTTTAAGACCAACATTGACCAGGTAAAGTACACGATGGTTAATAGTCACGTCAACGGCGTTGCCCTCTTCATAGGCATGCAAATGACGAAGCTGCGGAGCAATTTACACTAAAACTTTATCCCTTTTAAGCTCATTTGTCGTAAAAAGTCCTGACCCTCAGCGTGCCCTCCTTTCATCTCCTCCTACACAGGTTACTGCCTGTAAAAATCACAGGCGATGGAGTGACAGAAAGTGGTTCCAGAGCCTTTGTACGTATTATACAATACTCCGGAGTAGTGTTTCGGAGGACAACGGACCGGGCTTTTCGCGGAACATGAATATGTACTTACCGAAGCAAGCATCAAAGAAGTACTGCGTGGAGTCTTCTTTCCCTCCTTCTCCTCTTTACATGAAGCTCGATATTTGAGTTTTTAGTAGGCTTCGAAATGCGACCGAGGAGGAGACCAAAAATGGAAAAACGAACGAGGACAAAAACAGCTTTGCCACCGTCAAAAAAAAAAAAACCTTAGCGAAAAGCAATTCCGCTTGTCAGCAACGAGCGCACCTCTTCCTCCCTCCTCCTGTTCTGCTTCCCTCAGTCCGTGGGACTCGGCGAGGCTGTGACGTACATGTTCGAGGCTCCTGCAGAGTTGATGTATTGGAGGCGAGCCTTTCATGACAAAGGGGACAAAGCTCTTAACTGTGCCCCCGCGCAAAAAATGTTAAATCCACGTAGACGTCAACTGGTGTTAACATTAGCACGATCGGTACATTGTACTGGCATGCGTGGGGGGGGGGCTCATGGATGTTTTTTTTTTCTTCAGGCTGCTCTGTACCGGCTTTGTGGGGACGAAAACCCCCTGCACATCGACCCCGCGTTCGCCGCCATGGGCGGCTTCGACAAGCCCATTTTGCACGGGCTCTGCTCATTTGGAATCGCAATTCGGTATTGCTTCGCTATCATTCCAGTCCCATCGTGCCGTTGGACTTCTGCTGCCTGACCTTTTGTGTTCTTCCAGATGTATCACCGAAGAATTTGCGGGCGGAGACAGCAAAAGGGTAAAGAAGATGAAAGCCCGATTCTCCAGGCCCGTTTACCCCGGCCAGACTCTGGTGTGAGTGTCTTACGTAATGTACGAGGTCCCCTCTGTGAAGCTCATTCTGGCAAAAGAGCCCAAGTATGAATCTTCCAGACTGGAGAAAAAGTTCCTGATTACCTAAAATCTTCACCCGCTGAGCCCATTTAGGAACATTAGCACATAACTCAGACGAAATCGCCCTCAGAGACCTTCTTCTCATCACGATATTCTTATGACGTCGCCATCGTTCTCATTTCCTTTCTCCAGGCCTGACTGTAAATATTATTATGGGCAGAAATTGGATCCTTCCTCCCACTGTAGCAGTGTGAAGTAGCGGCCTCGGCCGTGTCACCTAACACTGGTGACAGCTCCGCAGATGACGGAGAGATTGGGTGACACATATTTTAAACCCTTCCCCTCTATTTCAGACATTTCCTGTTAACAAAGGGAATCTCCTTGTTCTTTCTTCTTTCTATTTTTCTTCGGCCCTCTCAGTAACTGCTGTCTCGTCTCTTTCTCAGATATCATCGCCCTCAGTCGAGGAGCCAAGAGCTCACAGATGAGAAAGAGGGGGCAAAATATTTTTGACATTTTTCACTAAAGCCTATCTGTAATGAAAGAACTTGCTGGAATGAAGATTGCTCCACATTTTTGCTCCGTACTCTGTGTCTAAGCAGATGTTTTACATTTTTGGCAGGACTCGAATGTGGCGCGAACCCGGAGGTTTCATTTTGTTCACCGCCGCCACCAAGGAGACGGCCGAAGTCTGCCTTTCTGGAGGATGGGTGCAGATCGAAGGAAAACTTTCTGGTAAGAGGCTTTCTTATAAAGTTGGAGAGATTCCCTGGAATGATACTGAATGTAATATTCCAAGCTGGTAGGAAGATTGGCACAGTCCCGACTCATTCGATTTCTCCGGAGAAATCAGTTTGATGTTATCCGGTGTTATTCTGACTTACCGTGCTGTACAGCATGAGGCAGCTTTCATCCACCAACACAATACAACGCTGTTGAACGATTTCTTTTAACTGAGTTCTGAGTCCGCGTGACCTTCAGTCTGGTCATATATTCAGACTCATTCTCTGCTGTTGAACCCCTGCAAAGTGACGCCATCTTCGAGACTCTCGCTGAGAAGTTGAAGTCTAGTCCCCAAATATCTTCTAAACTGGACGCCATCTACCAGTGGAATATTAAGGACAGTGATGGAGCAACTGCTGCACAGTGGAGTAAGGAAAAGAAATATCCACAGTCCTATGCAATCTCGCAGCTTCCTCCTCCTTCTCGCAGTCCTTGACCTCAAGTCTGTGCCTGGGGTGGTGAAGAAAGGCCAGTCCGAAAACGCCTCCTGCACCTTCACCGTCGCTGATCAAGACATGGCAGACCTTGTAAGGAGGCCTTGTGGAAATTGTTACTCTTTAACAACCACGTCTACTTCACAGATGACGGGTAAACTGAAGCCGACGGCAGCGTTCATGAGCGGCAAACTGAAGGTGAAGGGACCACTGAATCAAGCGCAGAAGCTGGAGGTGATCTTTGGGAACCAATCCAAGCTGTGATCCGCCTCACGATGCTTCAGAATATTAATCATGGCTTTTTCGTTGACTGCTGCGAATTATGAATAAATAGTTTAAGCACAGGAACCTCGTCCTATGTTAGAAAAAATGAAGGGAAAAATTTTACACTCTCCGTAAATAAGACAGCACAGTAAAGAAGAAATTTTGCCTCAACCACTATTCTGCACCCCTCCCTCACCATTTGAAAAAAGTATATGCCCTCTCTGTATAGCAGCAATATATTGACCCGAGATGGGCTAGTCGGCAGCTTTGATTTCCCATGGCAAAGCAATTACAGGGAGGGAAAATTGCAGTTTGGCACGAGGGTCTCGTGAATACCACCCTTTCACATACATTTGTCCCAGCTTCAATTGTGGGCCATTCTGTGCATTACTGAATACTTGACTCCTGCCTTTGGAGTCCAATCCACCAAGCCAAGGTTGCCCAGTCAGCCTCAAGAGCGGGCAATGTTGTGTAGTGATTACTTCATTGTTGTAACTTACTCTGGCTCTCACTTTTACATACTCGCTCTTCCTCTCACTCTCACTGTCACTCTCACTTTCTTGCTCTTCTGCTTACTCTTTTACTCGTTCTTTATCTCGCTCTCGCTTTTATCCTTGCTGTCACCTTCACTCTTGCACTCGCTCTCGGGATGTAAAGTGGTTGCGTATTACCCGCACGAGAGTAAATACCGCAGGGCACTATTAGCGAAACCCTTGAGTCAAAACAGTACACTATGTCCCAAAAGTCTAGTAGCCTCATTTTAAAGTTAAAATTACATTGAAATTCTGTACTAGCAATGAGTCAACGAACTCTGCTTAATCAGCTACCATTTCCTATTTTTGTTTTCATTCCAACATACTTCACTCCAAACAGAGAGCAAAATGGATGAACTTTGTCAAAAAAAAAATGCTACATGCATGAAGGCTGGACGCAAAGTGAAGGCTATTGCAGAGAGGTTCCAGGTCATGAGGAAGACAGTGCACAACGTAAAAAGTGTTTATTTGGCATCTGGAGACTTCTCTGACTGTAAAAAGACCAGAAGACCACATACAACCTGAATAGAAGCCAACATTGCAGCTGTAATGGCCAAAATCGATGAGCACCCACGCAACAGCATCCGGAAGATCACCAGGGAGATCAAGCTGCCCCAGAGTTCTGTCTCAGCCATCGTATGGAAAGATTTAGGCCCTTGCAATAGATCTGTACAAAAGTTCTAGGCTTGACTGAACAACAATGCAAAAAGTGACTCAGTAGATGCAAGAAACGACTATCGAAGTCGAAGAGAAGGTGCTGGTGTTCTCCGATGAGAAAATCTTTGCAGTCGATACCGTCTGGGTACATTGCAAAAAGACCTGAAGGAAGGACCCTCTGCAGCTGGGGACTAACATAAGCTGTGAGTGTACGTGGGTTCATCCAAGGCATCCAGCTTGATTTGGATCATTTTAAGACCAAACAAGAAGTAAAGTGCAATGTCTGTGTGTGCTTGACGCAGACCTTTTTTGTCCATGGCCGTTCATGTGCTTCGTATCCGTGTCCTCGTACTCCGCGCCATCCTCACACTCCACATTGCCCACGCACTCCGCCCCCGCCCCTGTCCCCTTTGTCCTAGTCCTTACAGATTTTTTTTCTATACTTTTTCGTAGTAGTTGGACTCAGTAGCGAGCCTAGCATTTTCACGATTTTGCGTGATGTGGCCCTTGCTAGGTCGGTCCTTGCACCCAACACGGTGTCCACTCAACCTATCGCATAATCTCATCAAAAATGAAACTTTAGGCCTTAAGTTTGGCTTCAAGTGGGCTCAGAATCCGCCCCCAACCCCCAGTTTCGCAGCATAGGAAAAGTGGTGTCTGCTGACCAAGCTTGGGATGATCGATTCAGCAGTGAGAGTGCCAACTCTGTGACAGATATACACACATAGTGCTCTATATGGAGAGACAGTATACTCCAGACCACTATGCATCCTCAGTCCTTACGAAAAATAGAGAAAATCGGTGTAAAAGCTACAATAACTCATATCTTTTTTTCAGTCGTTTGCTCATTTCTGAAGAATATCCTGCTTTAGTTATGAAATCCAATGACCACCTGCACCTCTGATGATGCATGACACCACAGAGCAAAAATATAAAGAGGTTGGACGCCACGCTAAGCTTCCCTTTGCTGCTAGGCCAGTGCAACAGGGACCTAAAATCAGTTTTCATTGGCAGCTCTGCTAGAGCTTCCGGCTTTAGACACCGAACTATAACTTTCAGCCATATTTTCTTGAAATTTTAACCTTCTTTGGCAACAGCTACTTCGCAATCTACACTTTGCCAATACCAAAAAGAACGGTGAAAAAAAAAACACAAGTGTTGCAAACTAGGCATCCATACGTAAAGTAGGGCTTCATTGGCAAGTTTTAAGCTATTAAATCCGACGATTGGTTAAATACTTTGGACTTTACAGCTGGAAATGAGTCTCATAAGGCCCACTCACGGCGAGGCAATGTGTACTTTGACGCGAAATTCTCACATTTCTGGAACCATTGGCAGTTCTAAGTTAGGTGTTCCTTTTTCACATAATTTTGGGTCTTGCATTTTAGGCTCGGCTCGTTCTGGGCTCGACCTTGATAGATTTCGATTTAGTAGGCTCGGGTTCAGCAGGAAAAAAATGACTTTTCCCCCATCAGCGATGCTGTCTGGGATACACTTCTGTTCCTGTCATGTGTGAGTACTCAAGTCACGCTTAGAGTCCTCAACAACTTTATTGTCAACATGGTCGACATGCAAATACAGTGTGTTTTCTAATTTATGCGTTTTCTCAAAATGGTTGTTTGGTGTGGTACATACGGCCCCCTTCACTTCCGTAATTTGAAAGCTATTCCCACAGGATTCATCTATTTTGTTGATTTTGGAGCAGAATCACAGGGAATAACTTGGTCACAGAAGTTGCTGAAAATGTTTTCCATTTCCCTTCATGCACAGAGCGCGTCGTTTTCGTACATGTGACCCGCGAATCACGTATTGAGGCCTGACAAGTTTGGTTCACGAGTT
>JAAUXU010041505.1_pt1 | contig 14811 bp, 13 predicted proteins | sample 7278151 | NCBI WGS metagenome assembly JAAUXU01 (sample SAMN14350113, study PRJNA611818) | marine sediment metagenome | isolation source: surface marine sediment (1.8m) | place: French Polynesia: Moorea | collected 2018-08 | reverse complement strand
CAGCATAAGTGAAGACTCAAAGAGACACAAGAAATTGTTTTTGCTTGCCATTTTCCTCGACCAGTTCGGATGTTGCAATGCAGCTTTTATTGTTGCAAGTGTCACGAGGCATTTTGGCATCGACTCTATGAATAGGGAGGGGGGGGGGGAATGCCAGCAGAAGCCTCTGCACTGCTGGCATAACCGACCAAATTTACCCCTTCAGGAATCTGTCTCTGTCACTGCTCTCAGTATGTCTGGCATGCTAGTATGTCCCATGCTGTCATAACTGGCTCCCACTGCATGGAGAAAACGAGCCTGAGGCATTTCAAGAGACCCCCGGGTCACCCTGTACATTAAATAGAGAGAGCCCGAAAGAGGATTTACTGACGCACACTGTACTGTATATTTGCTGTATGTATATGTGCGAGGAATGAACGATTCAGCTTTTCCATTCCTAATACGTGCGCTACATCGCTTAGAATCCTTCACGTGTTCTGTTCTGTACAGACAGGCACAACCACAGAAGCGTGACTACGACAGATGTAATACGTGTTCATATGTATGAGCAAGTATAGATGGAGAAGAGAGTTTATATAGAATCGCAGATGCTGAGGCCTGAAGATCTCGCAAGAAGAGCTTCAGTACGGAGAGATGCACAAGAGATACACAGAACGAGGGATACCCTGAATGCCGTCGTGTGGCCACTTTGGTTCATCGATGAATGAATGAACGTTTCAACGTTCGCGGCACTTTTAAGTTCACTTTTAGGTAGGCACCCTGTTTTTAGACATTTTCTGTTGCTACTCACCCTGTAGTGGGGGCAACTCACACAATCTTCAGTGTGGCCCCATCTTTGCACGAGCGTGGTAAAATGTGAGATTAAAAATACTGTCTTAGATTGGCAATGTCTTCTCTGGAGCAGTGGGGTCTTTTGGTGCAGCAAACTCTAGACACCAAACCAAACAACCAGCGAACAAACAAACAATGGTGCAAAAGTCGCGGACCGCCATTTATCTAATAGTGTCGGAAAGACCAGCCCGTGGTGACACCCACAGTCGCGCCACACGAGGCCCCGGTTGAAGGCCAACCTGTCCGGAGCCTTCATCCACCAGATCCATCTGCCTTGAGCTACTCCACCAAAAGAGTGCGGGAGTTTTTGTACTCATACTAATGCAGTCCAATTCACTGTTCACGAGATGGCATGAAATTTGCCACGAAGAAACTCATCGCTCTCCTTCTGAGTCACCCTGTTGGTCGAAGAGTCAAAAATGGATACTTTTTACATGAAATACAAGCCCCGTCAACCTTCGATAGAGTAGAGATTGATGTCTTGTGTACTGAGTGCTTTTTGCAATTGCCCCATTCATTATTACGTAAGAATCTCGATGAGGCAAAGTCATTCCTACCGAACTTTATGATATGAAAGGAGAGCATCTTTTGCCCGTTTTTCGCCATGAACTTGTTGTCCTAAATGTGCACTGTGCATTAGTATGGGCAGGGCAGCTTTGAGGTGTCGAGTGAGTTCTCAAGAGAGAAGAACAGAGGCAGAGAAATGGGTCACAATGGGCAATGGGGGGAGGAGAAGGAGGAGAAAATGCTGGGAGATTTCCCTGGAATGTTTGCAGCATGTTTACGGCTATAACGTGTGTGTGAGTAATTCTCCTTACGTGTGCGCGTGTAATTCTCTGTGCGTAGTTCTGCGTGTGTAGTTCCGCATGTGTACTTTGGCGTGTGTAGTTCTGCACGTGTCGTTCTGCGTGCGTACTGTGTAAGTTCTGCGTGCGTACTGTGTAAGTTCTGCGTAGTCCTGTGACGTTCTGCGTGTGTACTGTACTGTGTAGTTCTGCGTAGTTCTGCGTAGTTCTGCGTAGTTCTGCGTAGTTCTGCGTAGTTCTGTGTAGTTCTGCGTGTGCACTGTGTTGTTCTGTGTTTTGTCTTGTTCTGCGTGTGCACTGTGCAGTTCTACACGTGTACCGTGTAGTTATGTGTGTGTACCTGTACACACAAAAGGATAGAACAGAAAACTATGTAGGGAACTTCGATGCAGAACAATGTGTATGTATAGTTCCGGTGTACACACTTCGGTATAGAACATTGTGTACATGTATAATTTTGGGTGTGTGCTCATTATGGCATGTGTGTGACTGCAAAGAAGGGAAAATGATGCTTCACCGATCAAGTCATTTGCTTTCCTTCATTCAAACTGGCAACTCTGTCCTCCATCGAGCAAGAGAAAGGAATTTCTCGAGCCAGACCAAGCCGGAGAACCCTCGAGCCACAGAGCTACATTGAGATAAATCAGTGGGTGGTCTTCTAGCTTTCAGCCAAAATCCCAGACAATTTTAACACTGTTCGTGTGAGTAGACTAACACTATGTACAGAACTGTCCTCTGTTATTCTGGTGGAAAGATTATGCATCACTTTTGACCCCTTCTCCCCAAGAATGGCCCAATCAGGTCCAGAAATTCCAGCCCGAAGCTGCTCGGAGCTGCCCTTCTCGAGCTCGGGCCGGCTCGTGGTCCATGCCTAAGCTGGCACTAAATGCAGGGTAGATGGAAATGTCACGCGGGAGAGAGGAAAGGGGTCGATCTTCTTTCTCAAGGACGCGCAACTCATTTTCAGATTTGAAATGAGCGGAGAGAGGGAGAGAGAATGTGCGCATTGCGCGAATTCGCATTTCGCACTGGCTGGCGAGTCGTCTTCGCATCGCTGGTAATTCCATTTTAACTCTTGGCACCCATGAAACACTTTCTCTCCTGGGCTGATACCACATTTATCAAGTGGAAAGGTCATGAAAACGTGTGCGGAAAGATGGAAGAAAAGAGAAAGAAAGGAAAGTTCCACACTTTCACGTAGCTGTGACATGAGCCAGAGAGAGGAGCTTTCCCGCCCCTGTTGAGACATGGCCAATTTGTTCTATGGTATTATCTCTGGGGACTTGTGATGGCAACAAACTCCCATTTTTTTGGGGGGTCTCGCCATGGGCGTCCTTTGCCATATTTCTGCACACGCCATCTCCTCTTTTTTGTTGTTGTTGTTACTTCCTCCTCCCTCCCTCTGCTATCCATCCATCCATCCATCCACCCACACCCCCTCGGCCTCGCTGGCCTCTGGCCTCGCTGTCCACGTCTGCCACAGCCTCTGATCCCCTCGTGTGCCAAGAAAGGAGTCCAGTAAAGGCCAACGTTACAGCATCTGGCAAAAAGAGGCACAACTTTGTGCCTCGTTACCCCAAAAAAAGAGTCAGAGAAAATTTCTTCTTAGCCCGAGGAACCAATGAATGATCAGGAAAACTGGGGGGAGGTCCTCATAATTCCTGCAGACTTTTATGTTGCAGCGATAAAACATTTTGCCACATTCTCCCCCCCCCCATACGCAGCACATTCAGGGAGAGTAGGATTAGGCCCAGGCGTCCTAGGCCTGCCGAACCAAGTTGTCTTATTCTTCGCGCCGCTGCAGCTGACGATTGCGTTGCAGAAAATGCCGCTTTTGAAGGCCTGGCGAACGAGCAGTTTTGGCAAAAACAGGGCCTTTTCTTGGCCTTGAGCTCCGAGAAGGAGGGAGGACGGCATCATCGTGTATGCACACAGTCAGTCACACCGACTTTATTATACGTGTATGTACATAAATACATGCACTACAGGACGGACCCACCGTTCTGAGCTTTTCCATTTCCTGCCCTTTTCCTGCAAGAGCACGTAAACAAATGAAATCAACAGCGTTTGGAAGCTATCACAACGATATCTCTGCCTCTTAAGTGAAGGGGGACGAAATTTGGAATGTAAATGACATTAATGAGTCGTTATGTGCCGAGCAGCAGGCAGCATTTCACACGTGCACAGCCTTTCGAGGTCATCATTGAGGCCAAATTTATAACTTTTTATATGAAATATCCTAGTTCAAGGGCGATAGGGGTTTCTTGCCCACTTGAACAATTGCGGCCAAAATTGAAGTGCCTCTTCACCAGATAAGGTCACCACTGTACTTCGACTTGGCGCAAGTCTCGAGGCCATTACGACCTCGAGACCGTGATGGCCTCCGTTATGGTGTCGATAGCTAAATGTCAGATTGGGATGTGCGGACACTTCAATAAAAAGGACAAGGTGACTCTGGTTCTCCCTGAGGTTCCTCGGGTTTTCCTGTCCTCTCCGGTTGCCCTGGAGAGTGCCCCCCTGCAGTGCCGACTTGTGCAGGTCCTTGCCAAATGAAAGCTATGAGTTCGGAGTGGAAAAATTGCTGAAATCCATGCAGCGCAACTTCGGGGGCCTCCAAACTTGCCACTTTTCTAGGACACCCCATATACTTCTAAATGACCTCTGTAGCTCTGCAGTTAAGCTTAGTCCTTCTTAATTGTTAATTATTGGGCATCGTCACTAATTATACGAAGTTCCATTCTGGAGCAATGGCCAAAATGGTAGGAATATTGATTGGTTTACCAAAAACAAACGTGGTCTGAGGGGCTTGACATTAGTAAAGTGTCCGAAGCTTTGGCAAATGATGAAGGAGATCAGGGTTGTCGAACGTCCTCCCAAATCTGGATCTTGCTGACTTTCACTCCCAGGCCTGAGGAGACGCTGGACGACGCGCTGCGCCCCGGGCGGGGGAAGGAGACGTCGTTGAACACGTCCAAGTTTGCGGCTGCCTCAGCCAGAGGCAGTAGCGAGATAAAAATTCGTCTGGCTCCTGCTGTTGTCGTGTTTGTTAGAATAGAACTGGCTGCTCATCTCCGAGAAAACACACCCATGTTCCATGCCTTTAAAAGGCCTCTCTCATTGAGGCCTTAACTTTTTTTTCCTCCTCCCCCCGAGTTCCGAGCACAGATTACCTCTTCTTAAGTGAGAACATTCAGTCAGGTAATTGTGTGTCATTTCTCAGACTGAAGCGAACCAACCGAGGCCTAATCCCAACCCTTCCCACTTTCTCCATTTACTTAATAAAGGAGAAAAAGTACAGACAGACACTGCGTTACTTACACCAACTGGCCTCGTGCGGGTGTCTGTGTGTGTACAGGGCGGCCACAAAAAGAACTCATAATACCTAACGTGAGTGTACGGGGTGCCCCCCACCCCCCCACCCACACACACATATTCGGGTCCGACGGGTAAGTATGGACAGGACGGCAAAAAACCACCCTCGTACCTGATATTGGTGCACAGGGTGCCCCCCCCCCCCCAAAAAAAAAACCCCACCAAGCCGACGACGTGCGCGGAGGGCGACCCAAGCCCCTCATACCTGATGTGTCAAATCTCAGGCGGAAAACGCTGATCAGGATTGTTCTGAGTGATCGAGAGATTTTAGTTCCACCCTGTCTGAGCAGCACAGTAAAGTCTGGATTGGACAAGTTGTGGCTGCTTCCTCACTCTGTTTTGCGCAGTCTCAACCAAACTGCCAGTGTGGTTAAATGGAGCGCCCGCGGCATCACTTGAACTGCAACGTTGGGGAACAACAACTGTTGTTGCTTTCCCTCTTTTTCTTTATCCCCAGTCAAAAATGCATCCTCAGGGGAGTCACAGCGCAAAAATCTTTCTCTTGCTGACTTTCCCGCGGGTCTTCCCTGTGTGCCCACGTGCGCACGAGCTGACAAATTCGCTCCCATCCATCCGCTGTCGTCACTCAGAACCTGTTGTAGTATTGCTGTACGTAAGTAAAGCTGAGACTTTCTATTTCTCTCACTCAAGCTCTCATATTGCAGGAGAGAAGTGTGCAACGCTTGGCACAAGCATGACAAAAGGGACCACAGCAACAAAGCTTCCCCGTAAAAAGTAACCTCTCTCTACCCTGCGTCCCTCTCGTAAACAAATCATGTCAGCGCCCCACTAAGTTCCACTTTCTTCTACTTCTCCCTGTCTTGGCGTTAAGCCCAAGCTCAGGAAATTTAGTCTACCCCCCTTCCCCCATTTTGCCTTCTTGGATTTGCTGCTGCCTCCTCAAGATATGCGAGGGCGTTATTTTCTGCGCTATGGTCGGAAATGCCTTGTAACTGGGGCCTGGCAGGGCCCAACTGGGCCCGCTTTTGCTTTCCTCCACACCCCCAGGCTGCTGCTGCTGCTTGTGAGCAAATACTACACGAGAAATGTACCGCACACACACAAATGTGCACATATTAAGGTACTTCAGGCTAGAAGGAGCAAAGTGGATCAGGAGATGCCTCCTTTTCCAACATTTCTTTTTTGCTCTGGGCAAATGAAGTCGACTCAGGAGTAGGAACAAGAATGCCAGAAAACATATAAGTGGTCTCTCTCTCTCTCTCTCTCTCTCTCTGCTCGTGTTGGGGAGGCAACAATAAACATCCCCCTTTTTTAGTACAACAGCAACAGCAGCAGCAGCAAAGCCATGTGGGCTGTGCCGAGCATGTGCTGGGTGGAGCAGGATAAATGGTAAACAAGTAGGACTTCGTCAAGATCCACGAGAAGTGGCAGACAGAGATGCTATAACTGCTACAGCAGCAGTTAGCCTCATGCATGCTTCACAAGTGTTTACAGGGTGGAGCAGAACTGATGGCAATTCGTCAAGACCTGCCAGTGGCGCAGCCAAACCAGCATTTCATTGCTGTCTATGGGCAGTAGTCTCACTGAACCTGAGCCACCCTGTACAGTGCAATGCCAGATAAGGAGAGTGATGTGCGCTTTAGGTGTGCTGTGATATGCATGAGTTCAAGAGCCAGCCAGCATCAGGACATGTGAACTAAGCAGAACTATTGCTCACAGTACGCACTTGATGCACACCCACACGCGTGTGTACTGAGGACACACAAACATTTACACCCACACACGTTATATTGTTCCTCACCTCGGTTATGCTCTGTACCAGCGATAAATTGTGTCCATTTGTTTGTCAAGTCTGTACGAATTGGTCCCAAACTGCTTGCTAGTGACAAAACGAGGGTTTTTCCGTCGCCAAGCAGTGATTAATGTTCGCACTTGTGGAAAAAGAGCAGAAGAAACACATCATTTTGGGCCGGAGGGAGGAAGAAAATACAAAAAAGCACCCAAAAAGCCCACAGGCAACAAGAATGGGCGCTGAAAAAGTGTTCTCACTTTCTCTTTCTGCTGGCAATCAAGAAGAATCCTTCTTTGCGCAGCCCCAAAGATGCAGATAGACAGAAGGAACAACGTCTCAACGTTGTGCACATCCCATAATCTTTGCTGTCTACGCGGCTTTAGTATTATTAGGCCCGTTCACAGCTGCCCACCAAGAAGAGGTTTCACGGCTGCTGGTGAGAGAGGTACAAGAGCTGCAAGAGCCACTGGAGCAACGAGAGCCGCTGGAGCTACGAGAGCTGCAAGAGCTAGGAGAGATACAAGGACCAGGACTGCTATGAGAGCCACAGGAGCTACCAGAGCCACGAGAACCACGAGAGCTACGAGACCTGGAAGAGCCAGGAGAGATAAAAGGGCCAGGAGTGCTATGAGAGCCACAGGAGCTACCAGAGTCACAGGAGCTACCAGAGTCATAGGAGCTACCAGAGTCACAGGAGCTACCAGAGTCACAGGAGCTACCAGAGCCACAAGAACCACTAGAGCCAAGAGACCTGCAAGAGCCGGGAGAGATACAAGGGCCAGGAGTGCTACAAAAGCCAGGAGGGAGGTTCTCCAAGTAGAAAAGAGATTAGCCAATTAAGACGAGAAAAAAACACCAAGTAAGTCAAACAAGGGGAATTTGTTTTTGCTACATACTGCATGTTTCCCTCTGCTGCAGAGGGTACTTTGGGCGACACAGGTTTTGTCTCTTTTCGTGGCACAGATATCTGGGGAAGGGTCTTTTTTCTTCCTGTTTCACAAAGGATTGCACTTTTCAGCTCTGCAATCAATCCAGATGCGTTCCCAAGCTTGTTCTGTCTCCTGGGACGAATGTCAATAAGCGTGACAAGCGCCAGTTTCGGTGTTCTGGGACAGCGAGAACAACTACAGCAAAGAAGAAAGGAGAAAAACCATCTACTGTGGCAGAATGAGGAAAGAAATATCTCCTCTTGTTTCTATTTCAGCGGTCCCCTCCTTATTCACCGGCATATTTTTCATTATAACAATATAATGTATGCATGCTTGGCTGGGTCGAAAAGTGGGATAAAGTGTTAAAACACTTAAGCCCAGACTTAAAGGTTTTCTGGCAGAAGCCCAATATGAAGCTCACTTGGCAAACAGCGTGTTTTTTCTAGATAAGAGCTGATGATTGCTGATATTTTACACGGTCAGTTGCTACAGGTCATGGTCACATTAAAATGCAAAATAAAAACAAAGTATATTAAGGTTAAGGTAAGGTTAAGGCTTAAGGTACTTCGCATTGGAGTCATAATTTGCACAGGCCTGCACAGAAAGGCCAGCACCACTGACTAACCCCGGGAATCGACATTTCACTGTCAAAATTAAATTTTTAACTCAGTGTGCAGAAATCAGCTGGTGAGAATGCACCGTTCAACAACCCAACTGCACTTCTCTCAAGAAAGGCGCTGTCCGGATCAAACGGATGAACAAGTGAGCTCCAGCAAAAGCCCTCTTTGCAAACTTTTGATCCTCTCATTTTTGCATTAACATATGCCTGTGTATACAGCAGGTACACCTGCTATTGCGTAAAGTGTCTGTCACCGCTTATGGTGCCAGCAGCGATCATCCGCAATATCATGCATTAATATCAGTCCTTTAGGTTCGCCTTTTTCTAGTGCTGACTGGAAGTGCAGTCGAACTCTGACATTTGCAAGTCGTTTCAGCCCGAGAAAATCTTGCAATGAACCGAGCAGGCCTATGCAAGGCTACATTTGCATAATGAGCAGCGTGCAGATCAATCTTTCTTGGTGTTCTCGCCTGAGATGCCCGTTTAAGGGCCTCATTTTTAATCTCCTTCTCCTGCCAGTCAAACTTGCGTCACGACTTGACCATGTGCAGCTCTTCTTCTCATGCTCGTTTCCTCTGAGATCCTTTCCCATCTGCATCTGCAGAATCAGACGAGGAACTGTCTGGAGAAGCTCCGCATCAGACATAATCCCACCAGTTTCCTAATCTGCATCCGTGACAATAGCGTCTGTCTGCAAATAGAGGAATTAGCAAGGACAATGTTGCTGCAGCTGGCACCACTAGACCTGTCGGCTCTTTGAAATCTCCCAACCCTGGCAGTTAGGAGCAGAGAAGAACTTGCAATTATCTAAGCACCCTTTTCTGGTTTCTTGCAATTAAGCGAGATGTTTTACTGCATAGAGATCGGTGCCCTGGGAAATCTTGCAAATAACCCAGAGTTGCTATTAACCGAGTTGCAAAGATCCGACTCTGAGTGCAATCACTAAACTTGTTTCTTCTTCTGACAGTGGACAAAGTTCTGACCTCACGTGCATATTCATCGCACTGAAAACTGTATCAAGGTTTGTGATGTAGGTGGACAATGGCTGAAGTTGCACATCAGACAATGGCATTCCTTGTTGTACCCACTCGTCTAAGTTTGTGTGCAATTTTATGTCGTAAAACTTGAGCTGTCTGACTGTATCTTCTTTTCGGGCATTTACGAAGAAAGCTCCAAAATTCCAAAATTGACCCCTTTTCGACCTAGCCTAATATGCCGTATATCATCTGAGACGAGGAGGAAGGAGGGGAAAAAAGTGCCGCCATTACCAACATGTGCAGGAAGTGAGTGAATGAGCATTCTCCTTTGTAGACAACGAGCAAGTATTAGTCTCTTCTCTCTGGGTCTCCTCGGGCGGATGGATGGATTTGATGCACTGCCCCGTTCCACCCCTCCTTCCCTACCCTGACCTGGCTGACCCCGCAACTGGCAACCCGGTGAGGATGGAGAGCCTCATTAGGTGGAGACCGACACCAAGGTCTCTGCGGACTCTGGCCCTGGTCAGGGACAGACAGTACTTCTTTGTGTACAGAGAAAGAAGAACACTTGACTACGTCGGTTGTACTTCGGACATGTCTGACCACCTACAGGTGTGCAGCAGGGTCATGTTGGCCTCCCCTGAGTGCAAAGCTGAGTTTTTATGACGGCGTCTATTGGGTGTGCTCGATAAGTTCGAAAAAAGGTGCGGTGCCATGAAAGCGTGCAGTTAATGAGCGATTGAGCTTTAGAAGACGTATCAGAAAAGTACAGGGTGTCACAGCAAAAGTGTCACTGCATCTCTCAATCTCTGGCGGCCACACCTGGCTGATGGAGTCTCTTGAGCTCTGTCAAAGCGTTTATGGTGATTGATCCAGTCATTTTCTTCCTTGAACGCCGCTCTGACTCTCGGCCCGAGCTCAGGAGAGTCATCACTAAGGTGTGGTCAGAGATTGAGAGACTCAGAGACAGTTTTGCTGTTACATCCTTTACTCTCAGCTCTTTGTAGCAGAATTTGAAAGTGAAAATGAGAGCCACGCTCAGGTCTCACTGACTGCACAGGTGAGTGAGTGAGGCCATCAGGAGCGGGCTGCACACCTGCGGGAGGTCAGACATGTCAGATGCACAACCGACGTAGTCAAGTTTCCCTCTCGACACCCTGTATGTTGCTCCGTCTCGTGGCCACGCAGACTCATGCCTTGAAAACAGCTGACGAGAAAATGACACCAAAGACCTGAGGAAGGCAAATGTTAACAACACCAAAGGAGACAACTGAGACGAGTCAGTGTTTGTGGCAAAAAGAAAGCATTTCTGACACATCATTTGGCTGATCTGCCTTCAATGGCTCCTTCTGGGGTCGCGCTTGACGTGTAGATGAGCTGAGTGACGTCAACGACGTCTTCAACTCAGGTGATGAGACTTCTCAGACTAATGGAACGAAAGGTTGCGCAAAAGCAAGTCCCAGGGGACTCAGATACAAGTGCAGAGCTTGTGCGCACGTGTGTGAAGTAGTGCGGAGCTTGTGTGTGTAGAGCTTACGTGCATGTGTGTAGTAGTGATGAGTTTGACGTGTGCGTGAGTTTGAGTGTGGGGCCTGTATGGATGTGTGTGATATCAGTGAGGAATTTGAGGTGTGCCTCGAGCCTGCATGCAGTCCTATTGAGTGTCAGTGTGGGGCTGGTGTCCATGTGTGGAAGAGTGTTGAGTAGCAGTGCAGTGGCTGTGCGAGTACAGCTTGTGTGCACGCGTGCATGGCAGTGTCGAGCTTGCGCGTGTGAGTGTTTAACAGAAGCAGTGGTGCAAAGCTTGCGTGGGTGTTGAGCCCGTGCAAGTGTGTGTGTGTGTGGGGGGGGGACTGAGTGGTGCCGAGCTTGTGCGTCCTGGCTTGAGTGGGTTGTAGCTGTGCAGTGCGAATCAAATTTAGCAATTTTGCACCGATTTCCTCCAGAGAAGTTTCGTCTTGCGCAAGATTTCTTCAAAAAACTTTGACAGTCCGCCAGGGAGTGGGAAAGAGCGTGTTTCACCTAACAATCCAGTCTCTTGTAAGTTACAAGTTGTAACAGCAAAACAAATGTCTTGACCCTTTCGTCTTATCTGTAATGTTCCGTAAGGTGCAGATTTTTAGGTGAAAATTAGGCTCTTTGTCACATTTCACGAATTTTCATAAATATAAGTCAAAAGTCAACAGTATCGAGATTTTCTTCAGATCTTTTTTCGAGAAAGCCCAAAAATCGTGACTCACAATTTTTTAAACTTGTCTGGATGCCCAAAAGTCTGGCAACTATGGGCGGACGTGAATTATTACACGTAATTTTGCATTAAACTTGCCGATCTGGCCGAAATCACATGTGTTTTTGGAAGAACTCACGTAAATTTCCATCTACCTCGACACGAAACGCATTAAAAGTTCTCATAAAGTGACTTTTTCGCCGAGAATAGCACATTTTGGCAAAATTGACATAATTTTTACATACAGTGGATGCTCCATTTAACTATTTTGGAGGGCAGTAAATGACATCTCCACTTAGAAAAAGTCCTTGCAAGTGATTCTCTTCGTCTCAAGTCTTCCACGAAGCCGAATTGCTGCTCACATACTGCCTTTCATTCCTTATAACAGTGGTTCTGCTTGTAATGGTAACTTCATCGAGTCGCGATATCGAGAGTCCACTGTACTTTGTACTAAAAACATTGCACTGTTCTGCCAACAATCGCATATTCGTGCAAAGTTGACATAATCTTTGGGACTTACCGGGGAATGCATTAAAAATAACATTTCGTTGGCCGACCATCGCAAAGCTGGTCCAAAAAATGGCATAATTTTGTGGCAATCAGACGAGGAATGCATTAAAGATTTCGCAAGTTGGCACGTACCTAACGGTGAATCCCTGTGCATGGCAGCAGGCGCCGAAAAAGCGGCTAATCTTGGTTCCTACTGTCCACCCCGGCCCCAAATTCCTCCCCAAGTATGCACATATCACTGCCTGTTATCACAGTTTGACGTGCTTTATGCTATTAGGAACTTGGTCAAGGCTCCTCAGGGCTGTAGAAATGCTTGGCCGCATCTCTGGCCTTGGCGTGGCCGAAAAATAGAAAAAGCTTGCTTTTAGTCCTCCGTTTTTCCACCTTGGTGAAACATCCTAAGCGATCTTGGTCTAGCACACAAAGCTTGTTCAAACAGAATCACTGAGTTCTCGTTGTCCTCTGCGTCGCTTTTCTGTCCTTTGAGAAGAAGAGGGAGCAGAAGAAGTGGGAGAAGCAAACTCTACAGAAAGAGCCTTGACAACACCACAGTGCAGTACCAGCACATACGTGCGCACGTGGGGGTGGCCACAGCCTTCAAAGGAAGCTCCTGTTGCTGTGTTCTGAGAAATGCCTTATCAGACCCTCAAAAACTTCGCCGGTGGTTCTGTAATGCTATTAGTCGAGTGAGGGAGGAGGCACTGAGCTGATGCCGGCTGTACGCATGTGTGAGTCACGCCAAGACAAGGCAATGCAGATCAAGTCAATGCATGCTGAGTCCATGCAGGTCAAGTCAATGCAGAATGGGTCCACTCAGGTCAAGTCAATGCATGCTGAGTCCACGCAGGTCAAGTCAGTGCGTGCTGAGTCCATGCACATCAAGTCAATACAGGTCAAGCTGAGGAAGACCAAGTCAATGCTGTCCAAGGCAAAAGAACACCAGTCAATAGATTCCAAGTCAGTAGAGCGCCAGTCATTGGAACCCTAGAAAATGGAAACCAAATCCATTGAGTCCAAGTCAGTGCCAGCCAAGTCAACAAAAGTCAAGTCGTGGATAGTTATTACAACTACTGGATTGCAAGACTACGGATGACATGAGGCCTGAAGAAGATAGGGAAGTGTCTCGGAGCGGTACAAGTCCAAAGTACCTGCAACGTGTGGTACTCATGGGTAAGAGATTGCTGGGAATTTTCATCCTGTGCCAGCCAAGTCAATACAAATCAAGCCCATGCAAGTGAAGCAAAGCTAAGTCAATTCAAGTCAAGCCAGGCCCGAGCTGCGGCTGCATTCCGGTCGGCCAAGCGAACCCATCAATTCGTTCCGCATTCGCCTGTCCATAAATCTTCGTCTAGCTTGAGCATGAATCGAAAATGGACTTCGTCTTATGCTTCTCTCCTCACAACTTTCCCATTTTTTTGCACTCAAATGTAAGTGGCTCATCCTGGAAGGGACGAGAAGGAGGCCTTTGTCTAAGCAGGGTTGCCAACGCCTTCAACCGCTGCTGTGGTTCCTTTTTGAGGCGCTGTGGACACCGTGATGTTTCCAGTGGAATAAAAAAAGCCCTCCTCACTCACTCCGTTTGTGCGCCACGCAACAACGACACTGGACGATATAAAGACTTTTATGATAAGTTGTTGTCAGAGCTGCCACAGCAGGGCCTCTTCACTCATTGTGTGCGCGCTCTAGCAGCATTGTTCAATTGCCACTTCAATCGGGCGCTTTTGGCATCCACTTTCATGCTTAATTTGGCCTCTCCCTCTAGTAAGAAGTGCTCGTTAGTTTGGACTCCAGCATTTCTAATCTCGACCACCTCGACAACGACGGCGGCGGCGGCGGCGGCGGCGGCGGCGGCGGCGGCGGCGGCGGGGACGACAAAGCGAGGGTAGGACAAGAAGAAGTGTGCGGTGCTTCTTCTTCATCTTCTTCTTCAGGGGGATAAAGTGAAGGGAAAGAGCAGGAAAGTCGCCAAACAACACTTCGTCAAGAATTCGGGAAAGCGAGAGCGTGGATGAATTGACGTCGACGACAGACGAGGAAAGAGGAGAAGTGACAGGAATTGAAATAGCAGGGGGATAAAGTGAGGAGGAAGGAAGGAAGGAAGGAAGAGGGAATATCCCATAGAGGGAAAAATGCACTTTTGTCCGCCTGCTGCAACAATACCGGGTGTGTCTTCTTAGAGAAAAGCTTTCTTTATTCTAACAAAAAGTCTTTTTCCTTTGAAAATTCCCTGTTGGCCGGGCGCGCCGACATCACCGAGGGCACCCAGGGCTCCGAAGACACCAGGGATGTTAAGGACATCAAGGCCACCAGCAGACTGACAGAGCAGTTCTATGTTTCACCACCCTTTTTTCCCCCTTTTCTTTTCGAGATGCGACCGTTGAGGGAATGTTTGCTTATTTGTTTTGGCGTCTAACGACTCCTCTCGCTATATCTTTTCTTTCTACAGGGTGGAGCAGAAGACGCTTTCCATGCCTCATTTAACACAAGCAGCAGGATGACTTCATCGATATCGTCAGAAATGGCGTGCGATGAATGCATTTGCCAAAACTATGGCAAGGATGTTATGAGCCAACAATATAAAACACTGTAGCTATCAGTCAGCTGATCAAACAGATTCCAGAGCCGGGTGATTTTGATGAGGACTTTCCTTTCTCGGGCTAATGGCACTGAAGATCAATATGCGTGCAAAAAGATGTTGTTGACATCGTCTGATGCAACACTTCTCGCTCAATAAACAAAAGCTGCAACGTTTATTCTGAAACAGATGATGCCTCCTTTGGGGTTGAT
>JAAUXU010036645.1_pt1 | contig 14820 bp, 12 predicted proteins | sample 7278151 | NCBI WGS metagenome assembly JAAUXU01 (sample SAMN14350113, study PRJNA611818) | marine sediment metagenome | isolation source: surface marine sediment (1.8m) | place: French Polynesia: Moorea | collected 2018-08 | reverse complement strand
TTTTAAGACCTAGAACTAACGCTACTACAGTTTTCAGACCCCTTCTGAGTGTTCTAAGTGCTCTGTGTGTGGATATTCATGGCCGTATTCAATCGTTCTATCAGAAGTTATACCTCTTAGACCTTGGAGAGGCCTCGTCCATCTTGGTCGGACACTGTGAGACACCAAAGAATCAACCGACAAGACTTTTTTTTAACTCACACTTCACCCGACAGCTGGGGAGAAGAGTGCCAAGAATATTTTCGCTTTATTTGAACACTCAGTTGTTCCACACTTCCAAAGTCATTGATGGCGCGGATATTGACAATGTCACAGGCTCGGTCGACCTTGTGAGTGAAGATGTCATTGCTCTTAGGATCAGCGGCGAAGGAATTGTATAGACATTTTCATGACTCATAAGACTGAAGGTAAAAAGCATCACTGGCTAAAGTATTCCTTGGGCAATCCCTCAATCCCAAGCTCTCTTATGGCATCGTCGACACTCTGGGTGACCTCTTTGGCTATGGCAATGGCTTCAGGACAAATAAGATCCTCCACTCTGACCCTCTTCTTATCACGCTTGTGTCGATTCAGAGGATGTTTTCTCATGCATCCCAATCTGTCTTCATCTATAGGAAATTTGAGAAACTTGAGCATTCTTCTCATTTCGAACTCAGGATCCTCTAGTACTTTCTCGTAAAATATCACTAAGAGATCAGGCACTAAAGTTAAGTAGTCCAAGGCCAAGGACTTCCACAGGGACAGCTCGGCCGTGGCGAATTGACAGAACCTGGCAGTCTTCATCGACTCTTCAAGCATCTACAACAGAAATAACAATGAAATGTTTCAATGAGAAAATAAGTTTGTTAAATGCTCTTCAAACTGTCCCACTAGCAAGGTCTACCCCCTAGTAACAATCATGTATGGCAGTCACAGCCTCTGTGTACCTCGCCCTCAAGTGTCCGTGGTGCGGTGCCCGTTCCCAAGAGCACGTGGTTCCACCAAGAGGCGACGGCGTCCAACGGCCTCCTGAGGAGCAGCAACGCGCGCCCGTCGGCTGCGTAGATCTCAAACATCCTTACGATTAGCGACGAGTTTCTCGGCTTCTTCATCTCCATCGCCTCGTTCACCTTGAGAAAGTCGTCGTGGTGCGTCTTAAGCAGCCAGTGAACTTGCGCCCTAGGAGACCAGAGGCGCAATAAGTGCATGTCTTAAGTTGCAATCTCACCTTAGTCTTATGCCCACCTGCCCAAGTTTGTGCTGAAACCGGTGAGGAGCCCCATCATGTCTATGACCCACTTGCTGCCTGAGCCGGGAAAGCACACGAGACGCGACTGGATTATGGCACCCGGAGGGAGGCTGCGAGCTAGAGAGAATCGCTGACACTCGGGGTCGCTGTCGAACAAGGCCGCGTAGTCGCTCGTCCACTTGGTTTCCGAGTCGAACAAGACGGGGATGCCCACGTAGCTGGAAATTCATAGGAAACCATGGGAATCCTGACAAAGTTGGGACATCTCAAGAGGTCCGAATGGACTCGATGGGGACGAGGATGCTGTCCGGGTATGGAGGGATCGGCTGGGAGGGTGAGGAGCATCCATTTGCCTGTACCACCTGTACTTACCTTTTGAGTGGGACGTACGAAGCCCTCTTGCACTTGAAGGCGTGCAAAGCAGTCCACAGCAACCGCTGATCTTCCAGGCAGCCTCTGGTCTCCTCTTCCAAGTGCTCGGGCACTTCCAGTAAGTGATATTCGTCACTGTCGTCAAAGTGCAAGTCCGGAGCTAACGTCAGGTTCGTCTTCCTTTTTTTCCGGCGAGGTGTGACTATACGGAGCTCTCCGGTGCGACCCAGTCTCAGCGCCGGACAGGACGGCGGCGTGGCCGTGAGGGGGAGGACGACGGGGGCCCTGTTGTCGGCTGGTTGGATGACGGCGGAGTCGAACATGTAGGTCACAGCGGGGGCGACTTCCAAGTTGAAGGCGCCGTCTCCACGCACAAATGTCCTAATCGTTCCCCCGGACTGAGGGTCATACACGACCATCGCCCCGAGCGGCCGAAAGTTGTGGTCGAAGTGAGCCAGCACAAAGCCTAGACGGGGCAGGGTAGCGTGCACGCAGGTGCATCCATTGATGTTCACTCCGACCTCCTGGTCGCAGGGAAGGAAGTGACGCGGGATCTGGCCGGTCAAGGCCTTGATCTCGTCCACAATCGCCCTGTCCCTGCACCTGTTGACGCAGATCTGCCTGACATTTCCGTCAGTCGACTCACAGCCACAGGCGCGGCCGGCGGGGCCAAGGACACTGACGCTTGGCCTCGACCAGGGGTAAGAGAACCTCCCAAAGTCTTGAGGAGAAATTAGATTTCTCAAAAAATCCCTCACGCCTTCTTCTCCGGAGGCAATCAGCATTAGTGTCCAGCAATGAAGAACAGCCAAAATCTTCATCTGGTCTCGCTTTATTGAATTTGTCGCACTCTGCCTTAAGCCGCGTTTACACTGGCAGCGTTCGGCTTGTTCGTGGGCGTCGAGACGAGCGAGCTCACCTTCGTCACAGCCTCCACATCTCCGCTTGTCTAAGACCACCTTGATCACGAGGGTGACTCTGAACAAGCAGCGGCCCAATGGTGACGAAATGCTTTGCAATAGTCATCACCTGGTGTGGGCTCAGACATGAGCACAGCCATTTGGTCCATTCTGGGGGGGTGGGGTGTTACAGCTTTCCCTGTCCACTGCACAGAGATGTTTATTACACAGAAATGTCATATTTTTAAAAATGAGGAAGTAATAAAAATTTTTATAAAATAATAATAAAATTATATTTATTGGGGTCTCAGACCTGCGCAAATTGTTTTTTACACCAAAGTTGTAGTCCTTTAGATGCTGAACACAGATATGTCTGTGGCTTAGTGAAATGACCATTATTAACTGAGTTATTGACATTTCAATATTGAAGGTTATTGGCTCACTTAAAACCATCAATGATACACATGGAGCCATGGTAAGAAGACAAAACCCTCCTAATATCCATGCTCTGTCCAAATCTGGGGCCATCCTTGGCCCAAACACATTCTCTTAGGGAAATATTATGAGTAAAGGTTATAAACTAACTTAAAATCACCTAGCACCTAGAGAGGTGGAAACAAGACAAAAGTGTGTCATTCCTATTGGTGATTGCTAGTCTGGGTGCACATTTGACTCACCACTACTATGTTAGGTTATAAATCGTTGTTAAAGGTAATAAACTCACTTAAAATGAGTTCCTGGCCACCTAGAGTGGTGGCAACAAGACAGAGTTGTGTCATTTCTACTGGTGAGTGCCACTCTGGGTGCATCTTTGACTCACCACTATTTGTAAGATTATAAATCCTTGTTAAAGGTTATAAGCTCACTTAAAATCAGCACCTGCAACATTTGCTCCCTGGATGGACTAATTGTGCTCCAGCTGGACAGAATGGGCTCCTGGAGTCCGATCCGTGGCCAAAACTCTCTCCTTTCAACAATTGGCAGGTTTCACTTTGATCCCAAAAGCTCTGACTATCTGCTCTTGAAGCTTAAGGGAGTCATGAGAGGTCCTCAAGTACTTGGGAGTCGCACCCATGTCCTAGTCCAGTGGGAGCCATCGTTCCACCCTAGCTTAATGAATGATAATCTTCTTGAGTTACCCAGAACAGCGCAGCTCTCCTATAAACCGTGATTGGACAGTAGGCACAATTTCGACACGCTGTTGTTGCTCACATCTATCTCAACTACACGAATCAAGTCTTTGGGGACTCCTCGGTGAGGTGCTCGACAAGCTTTTGGGGGGAAGACTGAGGCCATCCTGGAGAGTCACGACCATTAGTGTCTTGCCCAGGGAGAGGTCTGTGGACAGGCCCAGCTGTGTCAACGAGCCAAGCATCTCCAGCACATGTCTGACTGAGTAAGAGCGCCAAAACTCCTCCACGCGGTCTTGGGCTGAGAGCAAGCAAAGGGATTCTCTCTGAGTCACCGGAAAAAGATGCGCTAAGTGTGTCTTTGAAGGAAACTCCTGTAACCTTGACTTGGTGACCACGAACTTGAGCACCACGTCCCTGCTCTTCCTGACGTGAGGCAAAGTCCTGTAGATGGCACTGATGTCTTCCGTCTTGATGTCATCGGCGCGGTCGAATAGTCCGCACCTCAGCTTGTCAGCAGTGGAGAGTAAAAAGAAACTTGACCGAGTAGAACTCAGAAAAGACCAAAACTGCACCTAGGAGCAGATCATGTCGTCGTCCGTGATGAGGCCAAAACTTGAAAAAAAGTGCAGTCCTTACGTAAGTTCCAGAGACCGGTTGTGAACTTTCCAAGAACATAACTTGCTTGCTCTTGAGAGAAGAGCCCTTCGGACACGAGGACCAACGTCTCCTCAGCCAAACACTGCTTGTACGATCCAACCTGAACAGCAAAAAAGAATCTATTGACAAGACTCTGCAAAGAAGAGTTCTTTTTTTTCTCCTCCGCCAACCTGCTCGGAATCGTCTTTGCAGAAGGAGTCCTTGGTGAGCATTCCAAGTCCCTCCAGGATGGTCCTCGGGGTCTCTGGACTTGCCCACGATGTCCAGCAACATGTTGGTCAAAAAGTGTAGCTGTTGCTACAAGATTCTCTACCGAGAGGTCGGCTGCTCTCGCCGAAGAAGCACTTGGACGCGTCGTTTTTCTTGTAATTTATTTTATGAACCGTGCCTTTAGCATCAATCGACAGGTTTTACACAGTTACTGTAGCAATAATACACTAGTCTTGACTTTCTTCCTGTTGGAGTCAGTATAAAATGTCTTCTCGCCGCAGGACCGACTACTAAGCAGTAAAAGGACCTTCCATGTGTAAAAAATATGCATACTATAGGTAGGAACGACGCTCATACAACAGGATTTTTAGGTGCTTTGATACAATGTGTGCGTCTGATAGAGAGCGTGTGTGTGTATGAAGCGCGCAAGATAAAATCAGCCGCTCAAGTCGCTTTGTCGACTTCTGCAAGTGTTTTGACGTCTTAGGATTCAAAGGTCTGATTGCGTGTAAGGCGTTTTGGGAGGCGAAGAAGCCGCCGCGGCGGGAGCCGCCGCCGCAGCAGCAGCTGCGGGCGGCTTGCCGTTCTCTTCCTTCTTGGCCGCGGGCTTCCTCGGAGCGGCCCCAGTGGGCAGCCGCTTGGTCACACCGCGGCTGGCAGCGGCGGCGCTGGCTCTCGCCGCTGCCACGGATGATGACGAAGACGACTTCTGGCTGCCACTGGCGGCGGAGCTTGAAGAAGAGGAGCCTGGACGTCTGGGAGCAGCCGGTGCTGAGCCTTTGCTCACTGGCGGCTTCTTGACGCCACCAGCGGCTGAGCCATTGGTCATTCTCTGCCTGGGCACAGCCGGCTTGGTGATTCCAGACACCGCGGCGGCAGAGTTGTTGGACTTGGAGGCTGCAGTGGTCGTTTTGGCGAGAAGGGGCCTGGTGGCCGCTGCTGACGCGTTCGTCCTGGTGGCCTGAGAGGGCCTCGCTGTGGTAGTTCTGGATGAAGTAGTAGTAGTGGTAGTTCTTGAGGCTGTGGAGCTCCTGGCCGTAGTAGAAGTTGTGGTAGACGGCGCTGCTGTTCTGGTGGCTCTCGCTGTTGCTGTCCCAGACGCCATCTTCGTTTTAGGCGCCGCTGCAGAGGGAGGCCTTGCTTTGGCAGCAGCCGAGGCCGACGGAGCAGCGCCAGTAGCCGGTCCGCTGCGTCTGGTCCCGGCAGAACTGGCCGTCGGCCTCGGTGCAGGCTTGATTCCCTGCACTCCGGGTTTTGGAGCACTCATGGGACGAGCAGTAGTAGTCGTTGTGGGTTTCGCAGCCTTTTTTGCTGCCGCGGCGGCAGCGGGTTTCTTCGCGGCGGCCACTTGAGTCACCGAGGCGGTCGCTCGGGCCGCGCCGAGCTGAGGAGTCCGACCGGCTGCCAGAGGCTGCCTGGCCTTGTTGGTCGTGGCCTTGGCGGCCTTTGCCTCTGGTTTCTTTTCTGGTCTCTTTCCCGTTTTCTCTGGTTCATCTTTTTTCACTAGTTGGTCACTTTTATCTAATTGCTCTATTTTCTTCGTTGCCTCTGGTATCTCTGCCTCCTCCTGCTTCTCCGTGGCCTCCGGTTTCTCCGTGACTTCGGGCTCCTCCGTGACCTCCTGCTTCTCTGTGACCTCCGGCTCCTCCGTGACCTCCAGCTTCTCTGTGACCTCCAGCTTCTCTGTGACCTCCAGCTTCTCTGTGACCTCCGGCTTCTCTGTGACCTCCGGCTGCTCTGTGACCTCCGGCTGCTCTGTGACCTCCGGCTCCTCTGCGATCTCCGGCTCCTCTGCGATCTCCGGCTCCTCTGCGATCTCCGGCTCCTCTGCGATCTCCGGCTCCTCTGCGATCTCCGGCTTCTCTGTGACCTCCGGCTTCTCCGTGACCTCCAGCTTTTCCGTGACCTCCGGCTTCTCTGTGACCTCCGGCTTCTCTGTGACCTCCAGCTTTTCCGTGACCTCCAGCTTCTCCGTGACCTCTAGCTTTTCCGTGACCTCCAGCTTCTCCGTGACCTCCAGTTTCTCCGTGACCTCCAGCTTCTCCGTGACCTCTGGCTCCTCTGTGACCGCCGGTTTCTCTGTGACCTCAAGTTCGTCCGCGATCTCTATCATCTTTGGTTCCTCTGTGATCTCTGTTTTCTTCAAGAAGTTTTCTATGTCAACCAGCGCGGCCGCAGCGGCCGTAGTATCCTCAGCAGTGACAGCGGCCGCTGTGACCGCAACAAGAGTTTCTTTAGACAGCTCTTCTACCTGAGCAGCTTCCGGAACAGCCGCAGGGGTCCGCTCAACGTCGACATCCTCATGAACTCCATCATGGACAATAGGTTGCTCCTGCTCCTTCGGAGGCTCCTGCAATTTCTCCTCCTCGTCCGCGTCACCCACGGGTGGTTTGTCATGTAAAAGCTCAATCTCGTCTGCAAGGGCATCAGACTGTTTGTCCTCTTCAAGAGATTTCGCCTGCTTCTCGTCTGAGTCCGCGACAGCCACATTCACATCATGATTGTCTGCACCAAGATCATCACCAATGCCAGTGACCTCAAGAGGATCCCGGGATTCACTAGACGCTTCATGCACCGACGGAGAAGCTGGGATCAAGTTGATTTCTGGAGGGATTAAGCCTTCAGGGCATTCGGTCAGCTCCATGTGCAGTGGAGCAGGAGGAGAGACTTTGTCTTCTTCCTTCTCCATAGTTTCTTCAACTTCCTCGACGCCAGAGGCGGTCTTGAGGACAAATTCTGTTCGGTTCAACTCCTCATCTTCTCGTCCTCCGAACTCAACAGTGACATGTGTATTGACTTCCTCTTCTTTGTGGTCCTCCTCCTCCGGGATTGGACTCTCAGCAGCGTCGGGGATGATCTGTAAATGACAAAGATGTTGTTGTTACATGTATGACACGAGTGAAGCAAAGCGACAACGCTCACCTCCTTCACCACCTCCTGAGGCTGCTGCTCAACTGCTGGCTCGGATGACTTGAGGATGAAGCTTGCCTGGTCCGGCATTTCCAGTTGAGTCTCCTCAACGATGACCACTTCTTGTTGCTCTTCTTTGGTATGTTCTTCGTCTGTGACTTTGTTGCCTCCCACTGAAGGCTGAGACTCTAGGCTGGACGGCCCTGAATCGTCGAGGATCTCGGTGGCCTCCGACGCCTCGACCGCGTTCAAGCTGGATCCGGCGGGAACTTGGACGAGGTCAGGTTGGGGCTCCGCTGGGCTTTGTTGTTCCTGGCCGTCCTCGACTCTGTCAATGTTGGCAAGATCTACCAGATTGGTTCCTACCAGATTGGTTCCTTCCTCCCTCAAATCAGGTGACTGCACCGGCTCATCTACGACGGGGCTACTACTTTCTGGCACTTGTTCCTCCACCTCTAAGCCTTCTTTGAAAGCAACATGGCCGCTTTCTGCCGGTTTATCAGTCGCCACTTGTTCTTGGGCGGGAGCACAGTCAAACCCTGCCAGTCTGGGCTCTTCGTGGCTGACGAGTCGACTGTCTTCCTGCTCTTTGACAGCGTCTTCAGGCAGGAGCGACTCCTCCACTCGTTCCTTGGCATCTTCTTGTATGGCGTCCACTGGTGGCTGGTCAGCACCCATCAGGTCAAGGGGTTCCTTGTCCTCCGGCTTGGCAAACAACTCCTTCGAAAGTATAGCAATCATGTACATCGAACGAGTGGGGGGTACGTACTTAAGAAGCCTTGGCGCTTGTTGCTCACCTCCTTGACTTCCTCCTTCTTGATGAACGTGAACCCCTCGCCGCTGTCCTCGTCCTCCGAAGAGCATTCCTTGTCGTCCTGCACAAGGAGGTCCTTCGGCGGCTCCGGCGCCTTCATCTGTGGAGGCAGCGAGGACACGTCGTTATCCTCGTCGTCCTCTGAAGACGACTCGTCTTCATCCTCTTCCTCGTCGTCTTCTCGGCCTTCTGGACGGCTCCGGGCGGCGGCCAAAATGTCTTCTAGGGTTGCAGTATCTGCAAGAGAATCAGAATATGAAAATTATTGACGTCCTCCTGCACGATTCACCTTCTTCCAGCAGATCTTTGATGACAACTCTAAGCCTCTTCCTGAGTATCTTGGCTCTGCCATCAGTGAGGAAGATGAGTGGCTTTGAACAGCATTTCAAGTCCTTCTTCGTCTCCATTTCGAGTAAGACAGAAAAGTCATTGATTTCTCGTTCTTCTCTGTTTATCTTTGAGTGGAGGACAAGAAAGTTTTGGTGGAAAGCTTCTATTTACCTCGAGAGCAGATTTTAGACCTCTCCTTTCACTGTCAAACGCGTGCGAAACAATCAAGTACTCATCCTTCGGCTAAGGAGGAGGAGGAGAAGCAGGTATCTTCTCGTACTCTGACGAGGAGCGTAACAGGTCTGGTGCAAGCTGCAGTCGATCCAGAACACCATCATCGACTCTGCTGTTGCCAACAAAGGTGATGCATTAATGCCACGAGGACATCTCCAGGCCCCAACTCCAGCTAGTTCATGGCCAGTCAAGTCTAACCAAGTCTAACCAGGAGAGAAAAATGAGAAATTCGCTCTCCAGGGATTGTGACGAAGAATTTTGCATGAGTGGCTGGAATTAATCTTGGCTTCTTCCTCACTCACGCCAGTGGTCATAAATGCCGGCAGGGGGAGGAAGTTGATTCACCCACCTGCAATGTCTCTCCAGACAAAACTGCAACAGCTCTAGCTAAGTGTGAAGCCATAGAAAAGACATTGTGCCAACCAAGACCTCATTAAGGCCTTCAGAGCCCTTGGAAGATCTAAAATCTGTTATGCCAGATGAAAAATAGTCTCTCATGCAGTCACAATGAATGACTGTCAGCTGTTTCGGATACACATGCATGATCACAGAGGCTCTTCTAACTTTCAGCTCGAACCTGTGGCACGTGAAAGTTATTGGCTTTTTTCGACTATTACATTCTTGTTTACTCTGCTGAGATCTTCTCTATGTACTCAGGGACACGCAGAGAAGAAAAAAATCTGCCTTACTCATGCTGAGAAAAGCAAAACAGTTCGCAGACATTTCACAGGTCTTCACGATGGAGAGAAAAAAAAAAAAAAAAGAAAAAGAGAGAGAAGAATTTGCAGAGTCAAATCCTTGAAAATTTCGAGACTGCGTTGCTTTGCTTACCCCCTTCGTCAATCTCGTCCGGCGGAGGAGTCGGGGTCAATCCGGAGGCTGCGTCCGGCGGGGTCTGGCCAGCCGAGGCCAACAAGTCCAGCACCTTTCGACTCTCCTCCTCCTCGTCGTCTTCGTCCTTGTTGCTGACGTCTTTGGCTGCCTCGCCGGGCGAGACCTCCCTGCGTCGGTCCTCCGGGTTCTCGGCCGAGTCCTCGGAAGACCCGGCGGCGTTGGACGAGGCACACGCAGGAGAAATGAAGCCGGAATCGGTCTTCAGGGCGCCAAATTGGGCCTGCCACACACATAGACAACATAAAGAGATCAGTTGCCTGGCAGGTGTTGTCTGCGGGCTGGGTTCGCTGGGCCTGAGCCCGGCTCTTCCATCATGATACTCCCAAAACACCTCATTGAGCCCAGAAACAATGCTGTTATGGTCAATAAGTAAGAGTTGACGAGAAATTTCATGGCAAATTTTCGGCATCCAATTTTTGGACCTCTGAAATCGGTCAAAAAAGTGGGCTAAAAGCAGCTTGGAGGGAAAAACGCAGGAGTTCTTCCAGCGTTGTCACTTCCAGAGATCCTGACTCCCTCCACTTTCGACTCGTGTTGCATGATCATGGATGAGGAAAGTTGTGTCATGCTTGAAAACCAGACTTCATCGCTCATATCAGCATCAGTCCCACGGGTGAAATTGCCTTCAGACCCGGTCAGAACCGTCTGTCACGACTTGTGGAGCGCAGCCGGGCTGGCGGCTCCCAAGTCCGGCTCAACGCCGGTTCCTCCAGACCGCACACGTGCAGCGTCTGGAATGTAAATATTCCGGGAAGTCCGCCAGTGACGCTGGGCCATAAAGCAACTTTGCAGCTGGGTGCGTTTTGGTCCCACTGGGCCGTAAAGAGCAAAAAGCGATTCCCTCCTTGGTAAGAGGAGTGTGAAAAGGAGCGGAAGCGATTGTCAATTTTTTAGGTCTTGACAACATTTGTCCGGAAATAGTGGCCGAGCAGGTTGTTCCGTCTTTCTGGGGCCCGCCAAATGCTGGACATTCTAGAGAAGAATTGATCTCTTGTCCCACTTCTGACCGTACCTGTATCCATGCGCGTTCCTGCTGGGCCATGAAGTCGTTCCTGGCGTCCATCTCGTCCGGTTCCTCCTTGAACATGCTCGGCGACGCCTCCTTGAAGTCTTCATGGCCGGCGCTGGCGGCGTCGGCCGGTGCAAACTCGGCAAAAATTGCTCCGCCCGCACCTGCCGGAGAATCAAATGCGCCGGCGGCGCCGGCGACTTCCTCTGTGGCGGTGCCGCTGCCGTTCATGGTTTCCTCGCCGGAGCTGACGAATGGACAGGTGGAGGAAACCCCGGCGTACAAGTCTTCGTTGGTCGTCTTCGTCGAGTTGTCGTGGCCGCTGCAGATCTCTTCCGGCGATCTCAAGAACACGACGATGATGGTGATGTTGTCGGAGGAGCCCTTCTTCTTGGCCAAAGCCGTCAGCTGGGTGCTAACCTGAGTGAAGTCACCTGGAAGAAGGACTAATTAATGATGCCGGACTTCAGCACCTGTTCAGCAAAGACATCCTTGAAAATGCAATGGTATCAATTTCACACAGGCTGGTCTGTCCAACGACTGGAAGCGGCATCAACCTTGATGATATTTCCCACATCCAGCACGCCAATTACGGCGCGCACATTCACAGTGGCAGCCCCGTAATGGGGACCACGAGGAAGTGCGTCCGGCCCGCCTGGAGGCAGAGCTCGGAGCACTCGATGGTGACAAACAAAGCACAGTTAAGGTCTTCTTGTGGGGATGGCTCTTGGTGGTCGACGCCGGCCGCGCTCACTCAGCCCCAACCCTGCGTGTGGCACGCAGTCCGTCAGTCGGGCGGGCAGGCAGGCAGGCAGGGAGGGGGGGGGGCGCACACACACACACAAACAAACAAACACACGTGTGTGCATCCCTCCAATATTGCACACCTGCAAACTTGGTCGCGATCACTCAGATCAGTCAAGTCACTTAAGCCAGAGAGATAAGGTCACAAGCAAATCCTTCATTTTGCACGCCAATTTGACTGCACTCAGGCCGTCTATGCCTAGAGAGGCCTATAACCGGAAGGCCGATGGCATTTTTCAGTCATTCTTTTTTGTCTGGGATTCCACAGCCATGAAAAACGGAAGGGTCCACGAACAGCTAGGGGAATAATGGATCGCGCACAATTGAGGCGCCCTCCGTCGGTACCACGCACGCATGTTCTAGCAGTCCCTGGCCGCCGCGGCTGCCGCCACCGCTGCCGCCTTGGTCGTCGTTGTCGTCGTCGTCGTCGTCGTCGTCGTCGTCACCGACGTCGCCAAAACGTTGCCAAGTAATGTGAGAGAGTGAAAAATGGCAAAAGAGATTGCAAATATCGGCAGATGTCTGCTTTTTTGCATGTGCCCGGTTATTTTTTGTCTCTCTAAAAAATTATCGGCTGAATAAGTTTCCACTTACTCCGCTGCCTGTTAGTGAGGGACCTCAGTGTTTATGCATTCCTCTCGTTTTCCTAAATCTGCCACAACTAAGCGAGCTCGACAACTGAAGGGCAAGTCGGGGTGTTGTGGGGGCCGCCGGGGACGAGCCCGAGCTGCAGCAGGCCCGACCCCGGCTGGCCAGAAAGCTGCCACATGACTAAAGTCATGTGCGCAGATGTGGAGAACTTTTTAGGACAGACAGACAGACAGACATCAATGCTGCCTGGATCAACTTGTTGCCCCGAATTTGGCACAATTTTTGACTAATTTTCCGGCCCCTAAAATCGTTGATGCATCTCCCTTCTGGGAATTTCATCTGCCTTTTTTTTCACTCCGGACTCAAAAGCTGTCCGAAGGCCAGGAAGAAGCGGCTGATAAGAAGGAGGAGCATTTGCCAAAATCCGGGAGAGGAAAGCGGAAGGTGAAATGATAAAAAGACCTCGGTATTTTAGGAGAAAATGGCCCAAGTCACCCTGAGCAGGAGCCTCCGGCCGGAAAGTCAACACTGCGAAGTGGGCACCTAATGTTTCAGCTGTCCACGCACTTGATCTCGTTCCATGTGCACAAACACAAAAATGACAAACAAACTCTGCTGACAAGGACAGAGGAGGCCTAAATTTCATCTTCCCTGAGAGGGGGCGAGCGAAGAGTATAGAAAAATATAGAATAGATGAAAAAAGAGACATCGACGGGGTCAGAAAAAAAGCTTTCATTTCCACAAGTCACAACATTGGGGGGGGAGGCAGAAGAAGAAAAAGGACGAAGACATGCAAGAATCTTGTATTGTTCGTGCGTGTCTTTCCAGGTGGTTTTGCTCTGCAAAAGAGGAATTGCACACAAATTGCCCGGAAAAAACGACAAAGAGAGTGGCTACTTATCTGGCGTCCCACCGAGCAGGACTTGGAAGGGAGGGAGGAGGCCTGTGAGAGGCCTACTAAAGGGGCCTCACTGTGGAAAAACAATCTGAAGGAGCTCAGTCAGACGTGAAAGGGGGAAAAATTCAAATTGCACTTTCTCTACAAAATTTGAGCTGATATCAGCCATCTGTAAACATTCTGTGTGGTTGCATTTCAAGCACCAATGACTTTTATTGTGATTTGAATAAACAATTTGTGGAGGGAGCTGCCATGTGTGAGTTCATTCTCTTCAGAATGCACTTAAGAACTTGTTAAATCACTTTGGGCGGAAAAATAATTGCCTGCTTCACTCACGCCCCTCGAGGTGGGCGTGAGCAGTGTGGGCAGGATGAACTTGAGGAAAGCTTTTTTTTTCTTCTTCTTCTTTTTTCTCCCAGGGTTGCTCTTTGTGCACAGCAGGACACTTACCCCCCTCCTGGGCTGTAGTGAACACGTATGGGCCCTCTAAACTCCCCCGCGGAATCTCCCTCAGACATGCGTGAGCGAGGGTCTTTTTTTTTTTTGAACAGTACGTATGAGTCGCAAAAAATTGCACGTTTTGTCCAGGCCATTAAATGCACGCAAGACTGAAGTCCTGACTGGCTGACTGACTGACTGACTGACAGACAGACGGACGGACAGTCAAACAAACGGCTCCGTCCGTGTGTGAAACAGCAGCTATGCCAGAATCTATCAGGAAACAAACCAACCATTGCAATATTTTGAAGGCTATTTTCAGCAGAGTTTAGCAAATAACAATTTGGCACTGTACGTACGTGTCTTGTGCAGTGAAGGAGAAGAAAAGCCTCATGACTCATCTAATGGGGAGGTGCAGAGAGAGGGCAAAAAGTCATGGGTGAAATCAAGGTGGGGTAGTCACGAGGAAGAAGCCAAGGGGATACTGGGTGTGTCCACCCCCTTCCTGTTGCAAAGTATGGGCTCGGAAGGCTTTCCTTGATCCGGGCCAACTTGGATGCAATTTGTGTCTCTGGCCCCGGATCGTGTGTGCCAAGAAGAAGGAAGGCGGCAGCGGCGCGGCCGTTCTTGGCGACGCACGCGATGCAGAATACCAGACACGCACACCTGGATGACTCATCTCACTACGCGCGTGTTTGCCAGGAAGAAGAGAGGCGAAAAGATAACGGGAAGAAGTAAACACACCAGAGGATGGGAAAATATGAAGAATTTGCTACAATTCTTATCACAACCCTCATGCGGCAAAAGGAATCGATGGAGAGCTTTCCTGCAGAGTGTGCAAAACCGTCCCTTGCTCCATAGGGAGGGATCGGCACTTACCTGATGCCTGCAGGCCTCTCTGGTGCCGGGACTCACTCGCTCGCTCACTCACTCACTCACTGTCCAGGGTCTGGACTCTGTTCAGCTCTTGAATATTGTTAAAACTTGCTTTGACAAACTGAGGGGGAGAAATAAGTCGAGAAATCGTGGCGGACACAGAGTGAAAAGGAAGAAGGAGCGCGATCCTCGCTCGCCGGCTGCCAAAAGCCACAAAAACGGAGGGAGAAGGGGGAATTTTTCCCCGGCTCACTGCGGTGGCCACAGGAATTGAGCCGGAATTCGCCCAACCGAGGCCGGCCAGACGTCCAACTTGTCCGGCGAGGCCACGGCCGTCGACCGGGCTGTGTCATGCGGCGACCAGCGTGCACCGACCAGATCGGGCACTTCTCCGACGTGGAGTTGGTGACCAGCTGTGGCCTGGGGGCCCCCCCCCCCCCCCCCCGGGGGGGGGGGGGCGCCGGGGGGGCTTCGGGGGGGGGGGGGGGGGGGGGCCTGCCGCCGCCTCCTCTACTGGCCCAAC
>JAAUXU010030115.1_pt1 | contig 14822 bp, 16 predicted proteins | sample 7278151 | NCBI WGS metagenome assembly JAAUXU01 (sample SAMN14350113, study PRJNA611818) | marine sediment metagenome | isolation source: surface marine sediment (1.8m) | place: French Polynesia: Moorea | collected 2018-08 | reverse complement strand
TTTTTTCACTTTCATTTGACTACAAAGTCTTCAAATGAGATGTGGTGACAAATTTTGGACACCCATGGGGAATTCAAATTTTCGACCTAGCCTAGTATATATATCATATAGGTGCTCGCTGGTAGAACTACAGTAGTCCTCAGCCAGGTGAAGGAAAGGTGCACCATAAATACCGATCTCTTGAAGGCAACTCTTCATTGCAAATTTGGCTCATCAAAACTGCAATTTTTTGCAGTGGCAAATAATTGGCTCGTCCATTTTGCTCCGCACCCTTCCATTCTTCACTTTGATTTATCCCTAAGTAAAGCCAGATATAAAGGACAGCTCTTAGCAAGTGATGGGGGATTCGATCAAGACGGTTCGGCAAGGATCTCATAGATGGCAAAAACTCTATTCATGTCATGATTTCGTTCACCGCAGTCGCTACTGGTGACCCTTGTGCTTCTCATGGACGGCCAAGGCCTCGACCTGGCCAAGGCTCAAAAGACGGGCCCACTTTTAAAGTTCCCGCCTTTGGCCCAGCTACGGCGCCCAAGCCACTACCTTGGCTCTCCGTGATGAGGCGAAATTCGTTGTTCGCCGCCTCGACCCCGTAGACACGTCGGGCTCGTGAGTGGACTCAAGAGACTTCGCTACTCAGCCCGAAACTCACTTGTGAAAGGGAAACACACAGTTCTCGGTAGGAATATACACATCAACCCCTTAAGTTGGTGCTAGAACTATAAAGGGCCTCTGGGTCATCGAAGACTTGTGTCCTCTCTCTCACCCTTGGTCTGAGAGGATCAGCATAAGAAGACGACAGGAAAAATCGACCACGCAGGTAAGGACGAAGGGAGAGCACAGGTGTGCAGGTGGTCGAACCCGCGGGTGGTGCCAAGAAAGGGGTTACCTCCCTGTCGGGTTCAGCGGGGCGAGGGTGGAGAGGGCTGAGGATGGAGGGGATCGAACCTTGTTCAACCTTCGCTACATGTAACGGCGTAAGTCAGAGGGAAGCTCGCTGTCATGGATGAACAAGGTGATTGAGTATAAGGAGCACTTCTTTCATGCATCCTTGCCATTGGATCATGCACTGACTATTAAGAAAAATTATTTTTTAAAAAAAAAAAATCATGCACACTTCTGCAGAGACTTTTTGGGAGAAGCAACTAGAGTGCAACATCAGAGGCTGTCAGTGGAGGAATAAGATTTTGAATGATCCATCTGAGAGGGACCTTTTTTGGCACCAACATTTGGCATTATGGGACCCTTAACATCTCCGAACTCTCCCCCCCCCCTCAACCTTGTCAATGCATGTAGACAAACCTATAGAATGTTAAAGCAGCACCCGACTGCCAGTTGAGGCTCGAGGTCCCCATAGTTTGACCCAGCCGAGGTGCAACTGAAACAGCCTCGGATATTTGGTCGCAGTCCATGAAGCGCAGCTGCCGTTCGTGCTTCTACGTGCGGGTCGAGGCCATCGCAGTAGTCACCTACCCGCATCTTGCCATGTTCCTCATTTGGCTCCGGGCTGCTATTGGCCGATAGTCTAGGTGCATCACAGACGAGCACATTCAAGTCCGTGTCCGCAGAGCTCCAGAGCAAGTTCTTGATGACGTTTCTCTCGTGCATTGTCCGCCACAGCATGGACTATCCTTGATTGAGCCGCGAGATGGAAGCCGCCGAAGACGTCGACGACCCCGACAGAACGAAATTGGATAGAAATCTGCCACCCCTGGGGGCCTCGGCGGTCTCGGCCCCGACCCTCGGGACCGAGACGGATTTGTCCACGCGGATCCAAGCAGTCGACAGCATGGGTTCAAATTCCAGGTACATCGTCCAATCACTACATGCACCGTAACATATTTACATACCTTGTAATGATGTCAGGATTGGGTAAAATCACCTTAATGGTATCCAAATCAAATCTCGTATCAACTCCTCAAAGGTATTGATTGAATCGAATCGCGCGTCACTTTTAACAACGTAAATGGATCTAAACCAAATCATTATTATGAATAGCTTCATTTTTAACCCACATTTCTCATTATAATGAGATAGCATGCATATCATTATCTTATCACTTCTTAATGCCACTCCTAAAGTTTTGCCTATGAGTTAAATCTTTATAAACTGAAAAGTGATCCAAGCCCAAATCAAATCTTACGCAACGTAAATATTTTATAAAATATCCCTCTCCCCAGCATTGACCGCAACCCCCAGAAGGTGCAGCATCCTCCTCCACTTCCACAACAGCACAGCCCTTCAGGTGGAGTCAGTGGCAGTGGAGGCTTCATGTCGCGATTCAACATCAAGAAACACAAGCGAGTGGACTTGACCGAGTACCAGGTACAAGTGGTAGCACACCAAGTCCAAGTTTTGCGCTGATGGTTGCCTTCTTGCCCTCTTTGCCAGAACCCCGACGAAACGTTCACTCCGGAGCGCCGGAAAAGCAGCCCTGGAGACGCAGCCACGCAGGGAGCAATAGGAAGAGTCCTCAAAAAGGCAGCTTCAATATCGCTTGAGGAGCACAGTCCAGGTAGCTCTCTCAAAAGTTTTGACTCCATGGCAGCTGATCTGGAATAAATGCTGTCCCGAATAGTCAGAATCCTTAGAAGGATCACGTCCTGGACTATGTCTTGACTACCTAGTCTTTGATTTGCCCGCAGACGCCAAGAAACCTCCGAAGTCCGCCTCAGGAAAGGTCAAATTGGAGGAGCGCTCAGACTTCACCGAGATGGCCAAGTTTGAAGGCAAACTATTCGTCAGCTGGATCTCAGCAAATCTGGCACAAGACCAGTACCTCAGGGTCCAGATGACGGAACAGGTAGAAATCTTAATGCACCGCACGAGTGGTTATGTGATGAAATGATCTCAAGGCTGAGAGAAAGACTGATGTCGCTATTTGCTCCAGGACCTTCGCTTCGTAGGCGTCTTTTTCGGCAACCTCCTGTTGAGGGCTGGAGTCCTGAAGGCTTTGGAGGACACCAGCATCTCATTCAGGGAGGACTTTATCTACACTTGGACCAAGAACGAACAGGGCAAAAAGTCTTACATCGTGAAAAATGGTGCTGCACCTGGCAAGATTGAGTGGTCGTCCGGTGACCAACAGCACGACAAACCAGGTCAGAAATTTTAGACAGAATCACTTAATCTGCAGTTGGCACTGATGCGCAAACTTGGAGACAAAAAGAAGACAAATCTTCTGGAGTGAACAATATCTGTCCACTTCGTCGTACTTCCTTTCACTCCTTGCTTTGTGGAGGTGGCGAACATTTCTTCCAAGAACTCTAGACATCATGCTGACTGCATTATCGTACTTTTAGCCTGCATATCAAGCCGACGTGAGATATCTTTCTGTCCATTTCACCGTATTTCCTTTCAATCAACTCGACGTCACCTACTAGAGTTGTTGTGCCAACATAGACACTGGGCTTGGTCATGATTGGACTCACTTGTGCCCGCCTGACGAAGCCTGCATCTTACTTCACTTTGCTCAGTCTAAACCAATCTTTAGATACCAACTTTATAAATGGAGTCCAAGAGAGCCAAGTGCAGTAGAATGCACATGTAGAAACATCAGCTCTGTTCATGGCAGTAGTTGCTTTGTAGTTATTCAGTTAAGAGATGTAGGAACGCTCGTTCATTGATCTCAGCTTTTTTTTGTGATCTTCTCGGGATGAATCTCATTCCGAGATGAGCATCCTAAAGATCAAGCGACTGGCAATGCTTGGGTAACCACTCATGTCGATTCTTCAATATTTTTAGCCTCTTTTTATTTCCTAAAGCAATCATGCACCGCTCTGTTGTTGAAGGAGCCAAGTATACCGAGGCCGAGCTGCAGCAGGCGCTCATGTCTCTGAGACGCGACCACCGAGAACAGCTGGACTCTCTTAGAAAAGACCAGGACGAGGCCCTGTTTAAGCTCAGAGGAGAGCAGGCCGTACTCTACGTGGAGAAGATCGCGGCACTTGAGCACGAAGTTCAGCGTTTGAAAGATCAGCACGAGAAGTCAAGGGACGATATTCATGGGCGCGAATACGTCGTGGTCGAAGCTAGCGTTTATTTAGAGCAGACCAGTGATGGTGGTGACGGCGCAGAAAATCTCAGTTACACACTTGCAGAAAATATCTGTAATACTGTCTTTCACCCCACAGCTTCTGTCCAGCGACGTGAAGGATTAAGAGCGCCCCAACGGTAGGTAGTTCCAGTACGTTTAGGTTACCTTTTTCATCAACAAAGTGTAGACCACTTTCAGCGATGCTGAAGGCTGCAGCTGGGCAGACCAAAAGCTTTGGATACATTTTTTCTGGCTTTTATCAACACTCCTTGGCTGACAAGGACAATGAGTGTGGTCTTGGATGGAAAGGCAGTGGTCTGAGTCTATATTAGGACTTTAAATACGACGTAGTCGACTCTGAATATCGGCCCCCAGAGGAGTACAAGCACTGGAACGAGAAATAAAGGAGATCGAGAGGTCCGCCCAAAAGTTCAGCAGCTCAAAGTCGTCCAAACTTGACTCCAGTCCCGCCAAGCGCGATTTGGCAGACGTGAGCCGAGTGGTCGAGGGTCGTGTCAGCGAGGTCGTCAAACAAGAGGTACGCGTGCCAATCGTGATCACTGCCGTCGAGAGCCGTGACAATGTCAAGATACCTAAGCTGGTTGAAGGTCTCTCAACCAGAAGTAAAATTGGCGGTGGGCATTACTCAGATGTTGCTTGAGGCAGTTAACATATTATGAAATCAACAGAATAGCGTACATGATAATGCGGATGAAGAAAGTCAATCATTCTTTTCCACACCATCACTTGTCGGTTCTTCATCACAGCTGAAGAAGCTCTTTAATCTCTCAGTAATATTAATAAGTGTTAGGTCCAATGCACATGGACGTTGCTATGGTGCTTCTGCATACAGCATCTGGTCCCTTTAGACGACCGGTATATTCTAGTGGACATGATTTTACTATTTCCTGCACTATGGGGTACCGGAGCTAGGAGAGACATAGAGTGGAGGACACCAAAAATGTTACTTCTTAGCTTAAAAAAACCCACATCTTATGATCAGGACAAAGTAGCCGTACATTGCTCAATCTCGACCAATTTAGCAACTTAACCAAATAGTGCTTTGAGGTCCTCAGAATCAACAAAATTTTATCAAATGCAACTGACGATGTGAGTGAAGCCTGAGATTGGATGTTTTTCACTTGATTGTAACTAGTTGTCGCTCAGGTTCCAGATACGTTCGTCCAGTTCGTGCCCAAGGGAGTCCATAAAGGCATTCAAGTGGACACCCTGAAGGAGGCTGTTGGTCCTGTCCTGGCACACAAGGAGGTTCAGGTAAAACGAAAAAAACAACGATGAGATTTGTCTCGTCGACCTCACGTGCGAAGTGATTGGAATGCTCAGCAGAGGATCCCAGGAAGGCATCATCATTTCGGCGTCAGGAAGGTTCTTGTCAGAATTTGGCATGGGATTCACAAGTCAGAGAGGCCACTGAGGAACAGATCAACAGCTGAGGTTTTGACTTGATACGGGGAAAAGAGGGAGATGAGCCTCAAAGGAGATTGATCTCCTCAAAAACTGACCAATGATCTTAGCAATGATAATGGGAAGCACTGATCTGCAATATCCATCATTTTATTGCACGCTCTCTGCTTTCCCTCCAGGGTTTTGTTCTCAAGTTAATACACTAAAAAAGAGTTTAACTTAATCTTGTACGAGGTTTTTTATTCTCTTCTTTTATTTTTTTAAAAAGTTAGGCGTAACCAGTGAGGAGAAAGAGTGATCCTACGTACTAAAGAATGTTCATAAGTGTGCATTTTGCCATTGTCTTTGATGTGCTTTAAGGGATTGGAATCGTTTCACTGTACTCGCTGAAAGACTGAAGTTTAAAGTAAAAACGTTGTTTTTTTAAAGGTGGACAATCCTCAGCGTGGAGAGGATAAGTCGGCTGCGCCTGCAGGTAAAGTCTTCACGCCTTGCAAATCGCTTTCATTCTGGTCAATTTCTTCTTGATCTAGTTCCTAAGGGAGACCTAGCGGTACCTTCATGTCCTTCTGCTCCTCCTGCTCCTGCTCCTGCCCCTCCTCCTCCTCCACCACCGCCGCCGCCGCCGCCGCCGCCACCCCCGGCAACGGCAACGGCGCAGCCAGGTAGACACTTGACTACCTTCGCACAACACATGGAGTAATCATCATTTTATAGCACATGGGCATGGTATCATTTGGCTGAGAGCTGCAGAGTCTTCGCTGATTCGATGGAACTTGTTTTTCGTCAGATTTCGTCCAATGATGACTTAATTAGATTTATACAAGACTCATGTCTTATTCGTCTGCTGAGGGGCCTTAAACTTAGGGTGAAACCAAGTTGGCTTTACAACGAGACTTTACTGCCTGCACTGGTTGCACCAAACAGGTACCGGTAGCAAAGTTTTTACCCCTCTTAGTAAATGATGCTGGTTGTAGAAGTCCCTCCTAACACCCGGGCATGGGACGATGAGCAACGCAGGTCTATCCTTTCTTTTTTTTCCTATCCTTAATTTTTAAGTATTTGGGAATGACATTGAAACGAAGGAAGCGAATCTAAGACACAGTGTATTAACCTTTGGTTATTTCGTAGACGTCTTAGGTGCAGTGACAGGACCGCCACCGCCGCCACCACCTCCTCCTCCGCCACCGCCACCACCAATATCTCAGGTTTCTTCAGGTAAAGGATGTCCATGACTTTACCGACCGTAAAACATAACCATATGCTCTTGCAGGAGCTCCACCGCCCCCACCCATTCCGCCCCCTCCCCCGGTCCCGCCTGGAGGTGCGCCACCTCCTCCACCTCCGCCACCTCCACCAGGTGGTCCATTGGGAGCCCCACCCCCTCCTCCACCTCCGCCTGGTGGCCCGTTGGGAGTCCCACCTCCTCCGCCGCCCCCACCGGGAACTGCGTTTGGAGGCCCGCCTCCTCCGCCACCCCCGCCAGGGACTGCATTTGGAGGCCCACCTCCTCCACCACCTCCGCCAGGGGGTGCACCTGGAGGCCCACCTCCTCCACCACCTCCTCCAGGAAGTGCACCGGGAGGCCCACCTCCTCCACCTCCAGGTATTGACGCGGACTTTGACAATACAGACATACTGCTGATATATTGATGTGTACGGTTTCTTTTGCTAATCTTCAGCTCCTGGAGGTGGCCCCTTGCCTCCACCCATGCCTCTTCCTCCTGCTGGGGGCTTCCAGGCGGCGAAGGAGATCTTCAGGAAGCCTGTGATCAATCCAAAGAGCCCAATGAGACCGTTATATTGGACAAGGTACATGGTAACTTTACAGTCAAAGTTTATAGTTACAAACCAACTTCTTGAGCTACAACTGCATGAGCTCCTGTACTCCCCTCTCCGTAGAATCAACGTTCCTGCCACCAGCAATCGCCTGGGTGAGCCAGAGGATCCTTCTGATGTCGAGGATCCAAGAATCCTTTGGGGAGAGTTGGAAGAGACCCCAATTGAGATAGATGAGTTCGACGAGTTGTTCTCCAGGTACGTCTGCTTTAATGATGAAGACTTATTTAGAAATGTTCGGTGATTTTTAGGCCAGTGGTAAAGCCGAAGACCAAAAAGGAAGGGGATGGAAAGAAACAGTCTAAGGCCAAAAAGGCCGCCGTCGCAAAATATCTAGATCCCAAAAAGAGTCAGGTAAAAAGTTTGCTGGACATGCTGAGGTGAGGGGAAAAATCCATTTTTTTCTGCTGCAGGACGTGGCTATCTTTATCAAGAGCAATCACTTAGAAATAAGCGAAGTGGAGAACACGATCTACAACATGGACAACTCCATCATCGAGTTCGACATCCTAGTTCAAATCAGAAACATTCAGGCAAGTCTCAATTGCACTGGCACATAGTAAATAATTTAACCACACACTCTAACTACACCATTCATTCGGTCCTTGACAAACTCATTGCAACACTGCATATTGCAGACGTTGCTGTCAGACGAGGAAAAGGCTATGATCAAGGCCAATTCAGAGGTGGGGCCAGACGCGCCGCCCTTGGACATTCCCGAGCAGTTCATTCTCGTGAGTCACGGCTCAAGCCCCTTTTCACACCTGCAAATGACGACTTTACTCTTCCCTCTCTGCAGGATTTGTCTTCCATCTCTAACTTCAACGAGCGTCTGCAGTGCTTCGAGTTTCAAAATCGGTTCTCGGACAACGTCTCCGACATAGAGCATAGACTGAACAACATCAACCACGTGTGCGAGCAACTGACGAATAGTTCCTCCATGAGGCAGGTAAGACGTATTCACGTGAGATATGTGGTCAGAATGACTACGTCTGTGTTGTCTGCACACAACTCATGGTCAGACCACTGGATAGATCCAAAGGTATCAGACACCGTATGAATGAGCGTCTCTCTGCACAGCTTTTGGTGCTGTTTGAAAAGTTATGACAATTAAATTTTGCGGTTCATAAGTTTGTTTCGAGCAGAGAGGTGGAAGGATATATTCTTTACATCATTTATGATTGATTCCTCCCATATAGACATTTTTCTACGCTTCGGCGTGAAGTAATGACGGAAATCATTGATCCTGACAATAGTCAGGACTAAAGGCCTTTTTGATGCTATGTTGCAATCTTTGTGTACCATAAGACCAGGTGATTTTTGGTATTTTGCATGGCTCCTGCAGGTATTCAGCGTTATCTTGTCTTGTGGCAACTACATGAATGGCGGCAACCGTCAGCGTGGGCAAGCTGATGGATTCGCCATCGACATTTTGCCCAAGATCAAGGACGTGAAGAGCAAAGACAATTCCATCACCCTCCTGCAGTACGTCGTTAGGTTCTGGATACTGAGGTGGGAATGAAGGATTGCGGATAGTGTTGTACCTTGTACCCAACCCAGTTACGAATCAGGTTCGACCCGAAGAAGGGGACCCCTGAGGCTACCCTGCCCGTTCCAGAGGCCAGTGACGTTGAGAGGAGTGCAAACATAAACTTCGATGAGGTCCGCACAGAGTGCCAAAAGCTCAGGGCTGATTTGGACAATATCGACAAAGCTAAGGAGAAAGTCATACTGGAGAGTGACGAGGTTAATCGCAACTTCAATCTTACCATACTTGTCCAGTGACAGTTCTTGTTTCCCTCCAGGATCATTTGGAACCGTTCCAGGAAAAGATGAATTTGTTCCTTGCTAAGGCATCCGATTGTCTCTCTGAGCTGTGTGATCTGGTGGATGAGAGCTCCAAGCGCTTCTTGCTGACCATGCGATTCTATCAGTTCAGGCCCAAGGAGGGCAAGCTAGAGGATACGCAGCCGAAGGACTTTTTCCACCTGTGGTATCCATTCTGCAGAGACTTTAAGGACCTCTGGAAGAGAGAACAGGTTCGGATAGAGAAAGAAATCTTGAAGGAGGAACGTTTGAGATATAAACAGAAGAAAGACAGCCTCAAGTCTTTTAAGACTGAGGCCCTGAAGCCCAAGGGACTCAAAGAGAAAATGCTTAGGAGAAAGTCAAAGATGAATGCTGGCGGCCAATAAGTCCAATAGCTCATTACAACACCAGTTATGTAGGGTGAGTGGAAAGTCACTCTTCAAAGGTGGGCGCTGGTATGACCTGATTGGTGTGTGATAGCAAGGGAGATCCAAATGGGGACTGAGGACAAACACAATATCTCAGAGTCAAGCAATGAGACGCTCGGTGAATACTGGGATAAGGGTAAATGGCAAACCTTTTTATTTTTGTACTCGATGTTATTGAGGGAGAACAAACAGACTTTAGGAGTATCTGGAAAAGTGAGTTTTGCTTAATCACAATTAACATCATTATTTCTCAACCCTGGGGCCAAAAGCCCTGATGCAGGCTGCCCGGCCGATGGGACCTAACCGGACTGTGGCCCTGGGACTGGCCACCAATTTCTTCATCTATCCTCTCATAGCTTGACTCGCAGATGTTCATACATTTTGTGGTTGGCGCTCAAATCAAACTTTTAATCTTTATTTGCATTACACCCCTACTAGGCCATCCCAGCATCCATTTGTGGCAAGTGAAGTTTCATTCACCTTTTCCAGAACAATTCATCATATGATAGTTTGATCTTAACAATTGTGATAAGGGCCAAATCAATTCAGTTGTACATAAGAGTGAGACGAGGCGGGGTGATTTACTTTAGGGTGAGGGGGAATTACATCAGTACCTACAAGTTTAAGCAGTGATGTACTGCAGTGGGCCAACTCAACTCATTTATACAGTGACGGCCTTGCCAAAAATCTGACCCATTTATTCGTTCGTGCCTTACTGTGAACATCTTGAATATAGCTGCATCTTTACAAGATTCCACAGTTTGTATTACTGTATCATTCGTTTTTCGATCGGTTAATCGACGTCAGCCTCCAAAGATAGTGTGTCTTTCAGATACATTTGAAGGCCAGCTCTTGTCCTGCTTTTTTATTGGCAACGATGCCAAAGGTGTGTTGAAGGCATGTGTGTAGTTGTTCCCCATGTGGTCCTGCATCATCTGTCCCATGATGGGCAACGACTCGGAGAAGACATTGGCGGGCTGTTCTCACACCAAGAATCTTACCAGTTTTCTCTCCACCTTCTCGTCCTCCTGGTCGTGCTCCTCCTCACTAACCTGCTGCTCAAAGCCTCAGCATTCCTTTGGATCCCGGCGTGGAGAGATGGAGGTATCACTCTGTCTTGGCCGAGTCCACGTAATTCTACACCGTGCAGCCGCGCGGAGGCGGCCGTCGTCACGTCGGTGGAACTGCGCCCCAGCTGCGTTTCTGACCCATCCTTGGTCACCTCTGAGCTCGTGAGGATGCAAAACTCCTTCCAAGAAGAGTTAGTTCAGTGATTATGATATTTGTTGGGGTCACAGACCTGTGCGAAATGTTACTTACTACATAAAAGTCGTGGTCCTTGAAGTGCTGAACGCAGGTTTGTATGTGGCTTAGTGAAATGGCTATTATTCAGGGAGTTATTAACAATTCATTATTGACTCATTGAAAACCACACATGTTGCACATACAGTCATGACAAGAAAACAAAAATCCTCCTAGTATCAATGCTGCTTCAAATTTGGAGCCACATTTGGCCAGACACATTCCGTTAGGGAAATATCGTGCGTAAAAGTTATAAACTCATTTAAAATCAGTTCCTTGGCTCCCAGAGACATGTAAACACAACAAAAGTGGTGTCATTTCCACTGTTGACTGCAAGTCTGAGTGCATCTTTGACTGACCACTATTTCTTAGGTCATAGATTGATACTAAAGAATATAAACTCCGAGAGACGCACACAAAACAAAAGTGGTCTCATTTCCACTGCTGCATACAAGTCTGGGTAGCATACGCACAGGTAATCCTTGCCCTGCAATGAGTTGCAAAAATACAAATCTCTTGCCAAAACCATGACATGGACATGAACACTGGTTATTATATGGGAATCACTGGGGGTTAGGGGGATTCATTTAGTAACATTATTTAGCAAAACTTTAACTTTTAAGTTCGTAATACTGCACACTGACACCCATATTAATGTCTGTATCGCGCGTCATGCAAAGTAAAACCAAAATTTCTTTTCTATTTTGATTGTGCACCGGAAGCCTAACCAATTTTGGGGGGAAAGAGCACGAAGAGTTCAATTCTTAAAAATTTCACTTCGTGAAGTCCAAATTTTGACCGAATACAGATTGAAAAAGTTATTTTCTAGTCATTTGTTCGTGAGGTTAATGAATAAAATTTTCAATTGAGACTCCTTGGACCAGCTCTCAGAGCTGGTCTTGGAAGACGCAGTCATTTTCATCAAGTCAGCAAGTATTTTTGATTGTGGTTCCGCTTGGTAATGCCAAGTCCCAAGCCTTCAAGTCCCACTGAGATATCAATGAACTGGTGCACGTTCCAAATTCGCCCAAAGTCAGACCTGCACATCTGGCGCCTGCACTCCTGATGCTCATGTTTTTGCGGGGGGGGGGATGACCAGAACAAGTCTGGGCTGAAGGACTTGGCAAAGTCGATCCAGTCTTCCGTGACCTCTTCCATCCCCTTGCTGGAATTGCGACTCTTATCCATGGGCGCGTTTGGCGTCGAGCAGACAAGTCTGATGGAGCCGACTGAAGTAGGAGGCAAACGAACCATCCTCTCTACCGTATGTAACTCTACCCAGTGGAGTTCGACGTCCACGTGCTGCACGTGTCGACTTTGGGGGAAGGCGAAGAAAAGTGCCGAAGGAGTGACAGAAATGTCTCCTCTGACGAGAGCGTCCGGGCCTTTTCCGGCGGGCCTGAGGGCCTGAAGAAGTGTCTGGGTCTGAGAGAGAGAGGTGAGAGCGTCAAGTGACCGAGACTCCGCGGGAACGTCCAGCGATGATGCTGGACGAAAAGGACTTCTTTTGGAGTGAGCTCGATGCTGCTGTGACGCTCCAAGACTCTGCCATTGCTGCACTCCTTCGTAACCATCGTCATGCCCAACTTTTTAAGTGTTGCACCCTGAACGAAACTTCTGCTGCTTCCTCCTCTTTTTGTTCTCACTCACTGAGGAACTGTGAAGAAGAATAGTCAAGTATGACTGTAATGCCAGAGTGGCAGAAAAAGCCTAGGTCTGTATTGTGAGTGTGGAGGAGTGAGGGTAACAATTTTTTGCTAAAAATTTGCTATCGCCAGAAAAAAGCCTTTTGCTTGAGGGAGCGCGCGTTGTCCTGCGTGCGTGTGTGCACGAACGTGCGCTCGCCGTCGTCGTCGTCATCATCGTCCTTGATCTGCTTGGGATCGAGGCTGCAGACCATGCGAGACCCATTCTTGCTTCCTACCCGAGATGTTGGTGTGAACTTGGCCTCCCTCATCAGTCACTCCCTATGACAGACACCACGGCGACACCGAGACGGACCACATCAACGGCGGTCTCCTCGCCATCACCATTCTCGTCGAGAAGGACGTTCCGAACAACAGCAACAATTCTAGCCAGAGCGTCTCACTGCTGTCAAAGTTCGCGTGAGTGTGCATTTTTACCAAAACAGTTTGCTTCAGCCAATGACATTTGTTTCTTCATGGGCTCTCGACGGGGCTATCGGCTGTGGGTTACAATCTCAATGTGTTCTGCAATGCATTATGGATAGCACGTAAGTAGTTTTTTCCCATGTGGTCGCGCATCATCCTTCCGATGATATTCACCGACCCGGAGAAGATGGTGCCAGGCTGTTCTAGCACCACGAATCTTCTTACCTTTTTTGTGGTAGAAACATTCTTCTTTACATTGTTCTCATCATTCTTCTCGTTCTCCTCTGTCTCTTCATCCTCATCATCGTCGTCGGTTTCGTCTATCTCTTCCGTTTCTTTCTCTGCCTCTTCTTCATCTCCCTGTCTTTCTTGCTTTTCAAGGTCTTTCATCTGGAACCTGTGCAAGAACCTGATCCTTCCCACGTGCTTGAGGTAGGGGAATTCGTCTTGTGTCGTTGTCTCCACCGTCTGTCTGAGCAACGTCAATTTGGCATTTCTCCTGAGCTTGTCGGCCCTTCTGCTCTTGCCGGTCAGCAGCTCGGCGATTTCCCCCGGGTAGAAGGAGAGCTCGTCGATGGCTCGCAGGATTGCCACCAATTTGGCCGCCGAGCCCAGGCTGAGCCTGGGGACACAGTCGTGGTTGTTGATGTAACAGGTGATGCGCTCAGAGATCTCCGGGGGGAGGGGAGACGAGGACAGGTAGACGGGGGGAGGCGCCAGTGCAATGCACTCGATCTTCGCGGCGCACACAGGGTCCTCTTTCTGGTGGAGGAAGTGCAGGGCGATGAGCACGGCCGTGCCGGCACCCAGGGAATGGCCAGTTACGATGAGACTGTGCACAAAGAGTTAAAGAAGTTCTTAAAGTCGTATTTCGAGGCGAGGTGGTTACAAGTTATTTGCAACAATTTTTAGCTACGTAAACAATATATGCTTATATCGTTATGCTGATGTAAACCCGGCAATGCTTAATCACGGCCAATTTTTAGGGATTGTTAATTTTGTAGTCAGGTAAGTCCGCCAATCTCACTAGCAGCTGTGAACACCGTCTTAAGCATCCTGTTGACTGTAGGGATGGTAGAAGCTGACGGGGTGTCATACCCACAGCACGGATTAGTACTTCAATAAAAGAATTTTGTCCTAACTGCATTTTACATTTTACTGTCCGGCCTCCTTTAAATCTGTGATGTGTACGTACATGGCATTACCCGCCACAGCAAAAGAGTAGTCTACATTCAAAAATTACCTGTGACTACGTAGTAAGAAGGGCTTTGCCACTGATATGCGCATTGTACATTAGGGTGGGCCCCTGGAGGCGAATTTTTTTTTAAAAAAAGTACTCACTCATCAGCAGTTGCGACTGATGTAGAAAGTCAGATCCCACCAAATCAGACTGACGTTGGTCCACACAAAAAGGTGCTCCAAGGCTGACAAGGTGTTGGAGCAGGGGACCTTCCTGGGGGACATGGGTCAATGCTATTGTCGCCATATGAAAATTTTATTGCAAAATGTAATCCTTCTAGCCAATAAAGTATCAATGCACTTTTTCAGAAATTTACCTTTAGCATACTTTTTTATAAGATCTAGCACCTTGTCAGCCTTGGAGCACCTTATTGTGTGGACCAACGTCAGTCTGATTGGGTGGGATCTGTCTGACTTCCTACATCAGTCGCAACTGCTGATGAGGGAGCATTTTGAAAAAAAAAATCGCCTCAAGGGGCCCACCCTATTGTACATTAGGGTGGGCCCCTTGAAGCGAAATTCTTTTTTTCAAAATGCACACTCATCAGGAGTTGCAACTGATGTAGAAAGTAAGATCCCACCCAATCAGACTGACATTGGTCCACACAAAAAGTCGCGCCAAGGCTGACAAGG
>JAAUXU010028421.1_pt1 | contig 14826 bp, 18 predicted proteins | sample 7278151 | NCBI WGS metagenome assembly JAAUXU01 (sample SAMN14350113, study PRJNA611818) | marine sediment metagenome | isolation source: surface marine sediment (1.8m) | place: French Polynesia: Moorea | collected 2018-08 | reverse complement strand
GCAGCGCTTTTTATAACTATTTTGGTAGTTTGCTGCTTCGTAGTGGCCGCTTAAAGGGTTTTTCCCCCCCCCCCCCCCCCCAAAAAAAAAAACCAAATGGGCGTCGCGTTTCATGCCTATAAACACAGCCTCCATTGACCCAAAACCTGATGCAGCTGACGTCTGTCATCGTTCAGTATTGTCGGGTTTTTGTGTGCGTGAAGACGTGAAGAAAATGAGCCCTCACTTAGCAACTGCAGCTATAATGCTGACTCTGTCAGTGATGACGTCAAGTTGTACAGAGTTTAATCAAGGGAGGAAGGTGATCTTGGGTGCCACGGGACGCCCGTCTCGGGTGGTCAATCCGTTGCCCCGGTATCACTCGGATCTGCCGAGTCAGTGGCTCTGGAACGACATCCGTGGGGTCAATTACCTCACACAGGTAAGCGTTCAGTAACAGCCTTTTGTACCTTAAACATGAAAGGAGTCCGTTGTTGTGGTTTAGCTTCGTAATCAGCACCTGCCCACGTACTGTGGCAGCTGCTGGGCCTTTGCCGCCACCTCCTCGCTGTCGGACAGGATCAAAATCGCCCGCAGGGCCGCCTGGCCGGACATCAATGTCTCACCCCAGGCAAAAACAACCACAAAATGAAGTTCATATGGAATCATGACTTTGAATGTCCCCAAGTTCAGATCATCCTGTCTTGCGCTCCCGACGCTGGTGACGGCTGTCACGGTGGAGACTCCGGCAAGGCCAACCAATGGATGCACAACAACGACGTCACCGACGAGACTTGCTCAATTTATCAGGTGGGAGGATAGGCATACTGGGTGGGTCAAAGAGAAAGACGTCTGATGCCAGCTCCCCCAGAACGCCCGTATTCCTCGTCCCGTCCTCCTCTTCATCAGACCCACCCTTCCAGTTCCAACAGCTCCCTCACTCTTTTCCATATGGATTCATACTGTCCAACCGGACATTTTTCATGATCCACACTGTACATCCCTGGGCAAACCGGCCCAATCCATGGACCCTACTTCTCCAGGGACTCGCAGGGAAGCTGCCTTGACTGAGGGCTTCTCGGGGTCAATTCGTGTAGTTGAACTCATGCTTGCTGCAGCAGGAAACCCCCGAAGTCCGACGAGCAACTTTTACTTCCTTTGTTAAAACTTCAAAAAACTTGTCTTTTCCCCTTCGGCGCATTTTCACAGCACTGCACACACTCTTGGAGGTCATCCTTACTGCTTGTGACAGAAGTAGAGATGACGTGCATCACTGATACGCCCATAACTATGTCATTTTATGGAGATGCTATCGAGGTTCCGCGCTCTGCTCGTGTTTCCTCTGCTGTCACCGGGGATGACAGCAGGCGAAACACCCTGTTGAAGTTATAACCTGGAGACCTTCCCACAGTCAAAACCAATTATTTCTATATGAGTTTCGGTAAAGAAATCCACTTCCTCGATTCCGGGCGTCCTCTACCGAGTACGGGCTTACCCCGTATGACAAGAGGGGGATCTGGCACGAGCCGCAGCAGACAAACTTTCTTTGTTCCCTCAGGACTAAGCAAGATGACCAATCCTGAATCATCAGTAAGTTCACTACCGTGATTCAGAATCACTCACTGGCCGAGGCGACTCTTTCAGGCTCGAGGTCATGACAACGGCCTCCCCTGCTCCTCTCTGGAGTTATGCGAGAATTGCATGTCTTTTGACGATAACAAGTGCACTTCCCCCTCCCACTTCTATCGCTACCGCGTGGACGAGTTCGCAGACGTCAAGGGTGACGACCCCGTCGAGCAGGAGAAGAACATGAGGGCTGAGATCTTCCATCGTGGTCCCATCTCCTGCGGTATTGCCGTCACCAAGGAGCTTCTGAATTACACAGGCGGGATCTTTCGCGACTGGACCAACAACACCGAGCTCGAACACGACATCTCCGTCGTCGGCTACGGGATAGACAGAGAGAGCGGCCAGAAGTACTGGCTTATAAGAAATTCCTGGGGGTCCTACTGGGCAAGTACCTGCATCAGTGCCAAAAGGAAGAAACGCAACATGGAAGATCCTTAGGAATGATCAAACATAAAGTATTGTGGGATTTTCCATGCTGTCTTTCGTCTGACCGACGCTGTAAGTGTTTTTGCTTCTTTATCTACGTGGAACTTGACCACAGGGAGAAGGAGGATTCTTCAAATTGACCCGTGGCATCAACAACCTCGGGATTGAAAGTGGAGTTTGCTCGTGGGTAAGTCTTAGTATGACAGACTTGAAAAAAACGGAACTATCAATCCGTTGTCTGCTCTAGGCTACTCCTAGAGACACGTGGAGCAACGCATCAGTGCAGAGAAAGGCTACACTTGAAGCTAAGGAGAAACAAGAGAGAACAGAGCTAAATGCAGTCAATGAGATAACTGAGGACGACTCCTTCCTGGACAAACTCTTCAAGATCATCCATGACTTTGTCAGAAGGGTCAAACTGAGGAAGTCGATCGGATTTCACAAAGGTTGCTCCATCAGTCACACCTTTCGACATGGACCAGTGATCAAGAGTCCTTTACCTCAGGTGCATAGTCTGCAATTGGCAGGTATCACTTAGGGAAGATATTGACCAAATATCACTTCTTAGGATTACGTCTCCAACGCCGAGCTGCCCAAGAACTGGGACTGGAGGAATGTCAGCGGCAAGAACTACCTCTCTTGGACCGTTAACCAGGTTTGCGTGTCCCGGAATAGAAAATTAAGTGGTTTTTTTTTTTACTGTAGGAGCTCCTTTTTCTTCCTTAGCATATCCCTCATTATTGCGGCTCCTGCTGGGCCCAGGGCCCAGCGTCGGCGTTGGCCGACCGCTTCATCATCAGCGACCCTGACCGCTTCGCCAACCTCGCACTTTCTCCTCAGGTCGGTATCATGGAGTGAGAACTTGACCCTGTAGTGTTGAAGATGTCCCTGAAAAGAAGAAGCAATGTGAAAACAGCACTTTCCATAAGATGAATCAAAGTCGGGATGTCCTCAGGTCATCCTGAACTGCCAGGCCGGTGGCAGCTGCCACGGTGGCAATCCTACAGAAGTTTACGCCTTTGCCAAGAATTACGGGATCCCGGACCAGACCTGCCAGCCATATGACGCTCTTGATCACGGAACAGCTCCAGCCCAAGCTTGTCAAGGAGAAGGATTGAGCAAGCGCGTGTGCAAGGACTGCTCAGGCCCTGCGCCCAAGCCCGGGCAAGAGGGGAACTGCTGGCCGAAGAAGCACTTCAAGCGCTACCATGCCAGCGAGTTTGGAGACATCAGAGGAGCCGAGAATATCAAGAAGGAGCTATATAAGCGGGGGCCAATCTGTAAGTAGTCAGAAATAATACGCTACAGGGTGAGTCAGAAGGACTTCACAAAAGAAAGACCTGCGTTACAACTGGACTCAAAACGGAGGCCAGATTGATATTGACGCACCCTGTAATGTACAATTCTCTAGCTACCATCTCCCCTGCTTAGCTTGTGGCTTAGAGGTGACGAACAAGTTCTTGGCCTACTCTGGCGGGATCTTCTCCGAGAAGAACGACAACCCCCAGACGAACCACGAAGTGAGTCTGGTTGGGTATGGGCTAGACGAATCTACTGGGGAGGAATTCTGGGTGGGCCGGAACTCCTGGGGAACTTACTGGGGCGAGTACGGATTTTTCAGAATCAAGATGCACGAGGACAACCAGGGAATCGAAAACTTTTGCTCGTGGGGAGTGCCGGACCTCAATGTTTGAGCACTGTTTCGAACTTTCCTTGTACACTGTCCTATTTGATTTTGCCCTAATGTGCGAAATATAAGTACATGGTACTCTGTAGAGACGAAGCATCGAGCATTATTGAAGCTTTATAACGCATTGTCCAATATGACTTGGGACACACGTGCCAAGTGTGGGTGGGCGTCAACCGAAATTGGAAAAGTTTGTAAATTTCCCTCTAAAAACCAAGCAAAAGTGCCAGTACCTGGCAGGTTTTTTGGAGAATGACTATGAGCATTTTTAAATTTGTTGCATTAATTACTGCGCAATGTTGGCACTCCACTTTCTCACTCATTACTTCCCACGTGATATTCATGCCGGGCATGAACGACGTACTGGACATAAAAATAATCCAATCCGACATGGCGCTACCTATACAGTTCAAATTTTAGGCTGTTGGCCGCAAGGAAATACCAATGACGTTCTGAAAACTTTATCGCTGGGACGCACTGTCTAGTGAAGATTAGGCAAAGAACTACGTAATGCATTGGAAGTGTAATTAGTTTATTCCTATATAAGTTCTGGCTGTTCAAGCTGCACAATATGCAAGAATCAAATTGTCATAGGAAGATATCGTTTAGTCATTTTTTTGCTATTATGCAGCTTGAGGGGAGCGTTTACGCATACAAATTGCTGTATTACTCAAGGAAACGATGCCCTGAAATGTTACTCAAAAATGCAGGTGCAAGAAATATACTATAATGATAGTAAAAAATGTGTAATGCCATAGTAAGAATGCCGCTTAAAAATACTGTTGCCTAAGTTAGTCCTGCTATTTCACTGGACAAAATTTGCATCGTCACTGTTTTTGTCCGGTCGAGTCGTCTTCTAAGAATAGTAGGTGAGCACAGAGACCTGGTTTCCTCTGACCAGCAAGAATGGGGGCATCTCCCTGGTCATGATCTCCAGCCAGGCCATGTAGAGAGCCGGCGAGTACGTGCCCTGACGAGGGACAGGCAACGTCCTGGAAGCAAGTACAAAATGCTCACTCGTGGCATCACTCTGATAGACTTTTCAAAGGGCATCATCCACCGAAAGCCAATGCAGTCTGGCTGATCGAGAGTTTAGCTGACGTGACTGATGGGTTGGACTTTCTAAAGACTATCTGGGCCGCAAACTCTGTTAAAGGACGCCTTTTGGACCCCAAAAGACGAGCAGCGCAAGTTCGAAAAATGGGAAGAAATCCTCCAGGATAGCTGTTGTCCTTTAGAAAGTCCACACCAATGTAGCTCTTGAGCTGGGGTCAAAGGCAAACACGAAAGATTCCAGGAAATGTTCCTGGGGAAATTGGCGCATGTAGGCCTTTGAACTCACATGATGACCATCTCTGATCCGGTTGAGTGTTCTCTAAGTAACTCGGCCAGTCTCAGGTGCCTGTTGGTCTTCTCCTTCTGGTTGAGCAATTCCGAGTCCGGCACCGTGATCGCGCTCTTTTGGAGGATTTCCTACAGAAATAAGATTGAAAAATGTGACGATGCGAGACGACCTTCTCACAGGCCTTACTTGGAACTCCTGCTTGGTCTTGTCCATGGCCTTCTTAGTGACGTCCGGGATGACAGTGACGTCAGAGAAATCAATCCTGAACTTGGCCAAGAGAGACGCCATGCTAGAAGCAACAGATAGGGCATATTATTGAGGGCCTCATGGCGTGCGGTTATTTTCTTACTTCCTTGTCTCCCTGTCCAACTCGTCCTTCCTGTTGGCCAGCGAGAAGACCCTTAACTGGCAGCCGCCAAATTCTTTTCTGCGGAAACACACCGTATGTACAGGACATTAGCAAAAAATCTGAACACCGATAGAATTTGGCATACCGGGTAGTGAGGATATAGGGCAGCAATAGGGTGAGGCCTCCATCATCGTACAACCACCAAACGTCAATGAAGCCTGAGTGTTTAGCCTAGCAGGAGCGAGCCATGAGGATGTTTTCCGAACATTTAATCAACCAAAGCTTTTGCATACTTGAAATTGGGTGACGTTGGCGATGACTTCCTTGGGGAGCGGCCTTCCGTCGACTCCCTTGTAGACGACTTGAGCAGCCTTTTTGGCCTTTTTCTTGTTGGACTTCTTGCTCCCGTCCTTGATTACGACATCGCCTTCGTCTGAACAAGAAAACTGCTGCGAATTTCACAGGAAATTTGAGCGAAATCATTTATCGTACCGTCGATTTCCTCCTCGATACCGATGGCCTCCTCTTGGGAGATGATATCAGAGTAGTCCAGGCCATTCTTGACTCTTAGGATGGCGACGGCGAGCTTGAGGTCGATGGCGTGGTTGACCACATTGAAGTATTCGGCGGTGGAGGCCGCGTCGTCCCCCCAGGAGTTCTTGAAGCCAAGTAACACCAAGTTCGGACTCAGACGACCTAGATTCATTCAACGCATAGACAATTTTAGCCAGATTTAAAATAGATGCATAAATTCATTCTACGTGGTAATACCTAATCCAGCAAGGTTCATCTGCGCGACCGCACCCTCGTCGAAGGACTTATTGGGGGACACCGAGTAGAAGCCCCTGATGCCATGGTCTTTGAGCCACATGACAACACTGCTCTTCAGATTCTCGAAAGTGCTGAGGGGAAGGTCCTGAAACAGTTCATTACTAGGAAAACTTTGAAAAAAAGTGTGAGCATTGGCATCAAGTTACTCTGGAGACATGAGCACAGATGAGGAGGGACTGCTTTTTCACGATCAGGTTGGCGAAGTCCACAAGGGGAAGCCTAAAAATGACTCAAAGCTTACAAACACACCCACACTGATCAGTGGACTTTTTGTCACCTGTGAGCTGGAATTCCGGTGAATGCGACGATCTTGGGTCTGTAGTTCTTGACGTGCTCGCTCTGTTCACTCAGGGTCTGCACGTTCCTCAGCGTGGACACAAACTGCTGGGCCTGCGTCGAGCTACCCCAGTTCGCCTCTAAAAATGTCATATGTAGATGGTTTTTAGCAGTCATGATTGCCCGAAAGTGTGACGATCATGTCGCACCAGGCTTGGCGTAGCTAATGTACATGTAGAGTATGAACGTGACGACCATGGTGATGATGGCGGTGAGCCAGTCGATGGCGAACATCACGAACACGCACAAGAAGGTGCCCAGGAGAGACACCCACTCGTTATAGTACTGAAAAAAAAATGCAGGATATGCTAAGAGGATTAAGAAGACTTCCTTGAGCACCTTAAATGAGGGTCTCCATCCGGGCTGCTTCGTGATGGTGGCATGGAAGACGGAGAAATTGATGAGGGCATACGCAGCCACGAAGAAGTTGGACAGGATCGTGGACACAAAGTCCAAATTGCCTAGAATTGATAATTAAGCCTTAGGAGACTTCACAGTTGGCGCCACATTACACAGTTCTGCACCTACCTATCATAGTCATGGCCAGCGCGATGAAGAAGACGAGAATGTAGCCTCTGAAGGGGTCGTTGTTGGCGCCGTAGCCGGCCGAAAAGAAATGGATGAACGGATACAGTTTGTCCTTGGCCAAAGCCTGCAAGACCCTCGGGGCGCCGACGAGGGAGGCGATGGCGGAAGAGAGCGTGGCCGCAAAGCAGCCGGCGTAGACCAAGTAGCCGGTGTAGGATATTTTGGACAAAGTCTGATAAAGGAGTAGAAACACAATAGTTAAAGAGAAATCGTGATAGAAAGGCCGTATGTAGTGCTAAATCCAGAACCTATGCAGTAATTTGTCACTAGCAGGGACTGGACTTTGGGGCGGTCTTTTGAACGATTCACTCATGTTGTTTTGGGTAACAGTTCCCGTGTTGAGAAATGGGCAATCAAGAATGTTCGGGTCGAATCGAACACACGCAGTCACTTCTTTGTTGGCTTCTGTTTTGTCCTCGTAAGTGCAGAATAGTGAGGATTGAGCCGAACAAGGAGCCTGTGGACAACAAATCACACGTCTTGCTGTTTTTTTCTGCTTTGCAAAAGTTTCCCAATTGACCTAAGAAATCGGCAACCTTTGGCGAAATTAACAGATCTGAAGTGGCTAGAGTACAGTAAGAGCGTTACACGACATGCGACTTCTTTTCTTAGCACCTGTTGGTCGTTGGAAGAGCCGTATTGGCAGTAATCGGTGCTGTTCCTGTTACTGCAGTCGTCATAGTGCACGATGGTGTCGTTGCCAGTTAAAGCAGCTCTGAAATGTCACGATTTTCGTGGGAGTTCAGGGAGTCATGCAGTATACAAGGTGTAACAAACGCACTGATACTCCTGCTCCGACCCCGAGGCCTCGGGCAGGTAGCAGCCGCCGATCATGGCACCGTAGGTTATGTAAGTCACGAACGTGGTACCAATGGCCAATAAAGTCCCTAGAACAGATGGTTTTTCTTTCTCGTCAGCAAGTTGATCACAAGTAACACTATTGTGGGGTTACCCTTGGGGATGGCGCTGGACGGGTCCTTAAGGTCTCCGGACAAATTGGCACCAGCCACGATACCGGTCACAGCCGGGAAAAACACACCGAACCTATGATAAGAAGATGTCATAAGAGGATGGATTGATAAAGGTGCAAACTTCTTTTCTGCTAACCAGTAGAAGAAGTTGGGGTCGTCGTCACTCTCATAGTCGTGATAGTGAGTCGTCAACAGGTTGTCGTTGAACGTGTCCCCTAGGAAGTCGGGTTTTTAGCAGAAAGATGATTGATATTTTTTCATTTTTTTTGCATACAGTTGTAACCGATGAAGCCGTATTTCCCTTCTGAATCGGCCGGGATGAAGGAGCCGATGATGAAGTCGATCTGGGACGCGATTAGCAAGACCAACAAGCCGATTTGGACCTACAAACATTACATCTTCGTTCATTTTCTTCGATTCTTTGGAAAAGTAGGGATTTTTTAGCGCGAGGCTCGTGACTCACCCTGGTGACCCAGTCCATGCCCACAACGGCCAAGAGCAAAATGGCAACCAACGTGCCCGCCCCAATCAGCCTAAGAGGTGAATTACAAATTGAAAAAAAAATGAACTGCTTGGGACGAATCTTGGCTTTCCTGATGTCGTTTTCCCTTGCATCCAGGGTCCCCACGATCCCGTTGAAATCCTCGTTGTACTCGGCGATCATGTCCAGGATAGAGTCGCAGAAGCCGATCAGATAAGTGGCCACTGAAAAAGACGCCCAAATGGGGCAGGTACAGGTTGAAAAAAATTGGCAGTCAAACTGTCTCACCTGCGATGGAGTTGGCAACTGTGAACATAATCCCAATGGCCCCACCAAACTCTGGCCCCAGCGAGCGAGAGATCATGTAGTAGATACCTGGCATGTGCATGGAAAAGATTTTCAAGAAACGAGCAAGTCTTTTGCAACTTTGTCTTTTTCACCTCCTCCTTGAATCATTCCGTTGGTGGAGACAGCGGACATGGAGATCGCCGTCACGGTGGTCACGATGTTGCACAGCAGAATCACTGACAGTCCCTGAACTGTACATTGAAGGCGCTATTGGCGATGCATCCTTCTCTACAAGTAAGCTTGACTCACCAATTCCGCACTGTCCGATGACTGTGGTCAGGCGCAGGAAGAGCATCACGCCCCAGATGTTGAGCAGACAGCGCATCTAGCACAATTTCATCAGTCCCGCTTTCCAACTGACTTCCACGTAGCCACATTGAATGTTATATATACTTACATAGACCCCCTCGATCCAGCCGAACTTGACCACCTTGCCCTTGAGCTTCTCCTGTGGCATCGCCTCTTCCACGTCCTAAGTAAAAGCTATGTGAACTTTACGGATGTTGCGTGACCGATATAACTCTTACGGGCGCCGGCTTGAGCTGGCCCGACTTGAGCTCCTCGATGGTCGGCCTCTGCAAGGCGCCGCCCTGAAGGTTGCGGATGTCCCTGTAGTGGTCTTCATTGGGCAAGGCGTCGAGCTGGTAGAGGAAAACACTTTCTATCAGAGGTTTTTGTTTGGCATTCAAATTCTCCAAGCTCCGATGCATAGAAGAAGAAGTACTCGATTCCCACCACAACAACACGAAAAGGGTTTTATGGACCTTTGGGAAAGGTTAATTGGGCACACTTTGTTGAAGGTGCACTCCATAACTCAAGTCGACGTCTCCTGGAAAAATATCGGCATTGCATTTCTTCATATTTGCCAAGTAAGAGCAGCTCTTGCAATAAAAATTAGATTGATCACCCTGTTTTACTCTCCAGACGTGCAATTCTGCAATTTATGGCGCTGATAGGATGAGAACGATTTGCAGAACTTTAACTTCCCACAATTTTCAAGCCTTTTTATCTTTCCTTCTGTCGTTCTGTACGACATCTTAGACACGTTCCTCTAATGAAGCATTGGGAAGAACCGAGTCCAAGCAGCATCACCCGCCGCTGCTCACCGTCATGCCCTTAAAGCTCTTGTCGGCGTCGTAGACATAGGTGTGACTATTAAGCTCGGCGTTGTGCATCTCCACGGTGAGGAAGGTGGCCGGGTGGGAGGAGTTGTCCACCTGGATGTTGTCGCTGTTGCCATCGTCGTCCGAACTCATGCTTTCCAGATCCTCCTCGCGGACGCTTGATGAAACGAAAGAGAAATCGTCACGTGAAAAAGCGCCTTAAACTCCTCTGTACCTCAAGGCCATTTTTTTTTTCACACAACAGTTTTCTGTGCGAGCATTTAGAGAGTTTTCCGGGAATTCGTCATACTGACTGCTTGTGTTTGTTTGTGTAGCTACAAAATTTGTCCAGTCTTTTCCGTAAACAAAAGTGACCTCTTTTGTAAGATGGGTGCATCCCCACTGCATACAGGATGCAATCTCGTTCGTCTAAACCCGCACGCAATTGCATGAACTCCACCACATGTGTATGGACGTGGTTCCATCAACAAAACTGACGCTCTTTTCCTACAGGGTGCCCCGAAAGAGAGAGGCTCCAGCCACCTCCGCGGGACGAGCCCATCTCTTGCTGAGCCACGCTGTACACGTTAAAAAGTTAAGCAGGTGGAAACGTGCGGGTGACTTCGACACCGACACCCCTGCTTCAACAAACATTGCAATGGCGGTCATCATTGAACTTTTGCCGCCAGAACTTGGTGATTTCGTAGTCATAAGAGCAATCACTGAAGCGCTGCCTCATCGGTCACCATCGACCTGAGGCCAAACTCGTCGAGACCACCCCGAACCCGCCCCAAACTGCACGACGGTCAAGTTTCGTCACTAAGGCAGGCGCCTTCAAGGAGTCGGAAAGTTCAAATTCTATCTATCCAAATCTTTCCATACAACCGTGGAGAGTAGGAAACAAATGAGGCCTCAAAATCTCAAAATTTGGAAATCTGTGCATTCGAAACAAAAGTTCCTAGGTGATGTTTTCATCCTATTCGTCGAAACACTGTGCAGGGGCTCATTTCACCGCTCTGACAGACAAACTCTGATATTGTTGGTGTTAACCGAGGTTTAGGACAGGAAATAATGGTCTCCTCCACATACATGACCTAACATACTAAGCAGAGTGACTCTCGGTACCAAGCAAAGTCAAGGAGTGGCTGCAATAAAGGAAAATCCCCAGCAACTTTCTGCCATTGTGACTGTCAGACCGACTTCTTTGCAGATTCTAAGACAGTATCAACTTTAACTGACTTGTGATACATGATTCATCTGATAAATTTCCTGACCGCTTGAGGCCAGCTGCGAAGCTCCAGGGATGTGTGGGAGAAACACGACATCTGTCTGGGTGAGCCCACCGGGTGTGCTGACCCGGAGAGAGAGAGGGCGGGAGGGCAGAAGAAGGACGTCTCCAAGTTGGCTGACCCGGAGAAAGCGAAAGAAAGACCTCGTATCAAACAAAACCGGCACTTGAGCGTCCTGCAAGACTGATTGGAACCCTGACCCTACCCCGACCCTACATTTGTCATCCCGCGCTTTCTCTCTGCCCAATGATCTTCTTGAACTGCCAACTTGTCCGTTTCCTCCTCTGGCACTGACTCACTTACCTCTGCAGACGATACCGACACTTGGCCATCCTGGAGAGATTTGTTCAACCACTCTGTTTACTGTCTCGATCAACTTTTTCTCTTCATGCTGTCTGCTCGAGTCTTCATTTTTGTTGTTTTCACCGCGCGAGACTCGAGGAAACAACTTTCTCAGCTTTTCCGGCTCTTGTGTCTTGCTGGTTCTCGCGAGGCGTCGGGATGCGTTGGACGGGCCCGAGTCACGAGCCCGGACGAGCCTGCGACCGGGCGAGCGAGCGAGTGAGCGAGCAAGCGCGAGGCAAAGACCAACGGCCGAAACAATAGAGGAGAGAAGCTATTTGAAATTGAAAATTAACCAAGGTCTGAGTCGTGAACGACTTGTGGACGATTCGATTCAAAATGACATCGGTTCACTCATATCGACTCCGTCCTCGTCGGTCGGACGAGCGCGCGCATGAGGAGAGCAGAGCGGAAAAGGCCTGTTGATTGTTCTTGTCGAGCAACGTGCAAAAGAATTCGCGAGGTGATGCGAAAATCGCTTGGAGGAGGGGATTCTTTGCCGCAGGTGTCTTCTCCATCTGGGAAATGGAAATTGCATGCGGAGTTTGTTGCTGTTGTTGCTTTTTCAGTCCATTGGTGCACGGAGCAACATCCACGGCCACGAAGAGCGCCTGAGCAGCGTCCCGGATCACACAGGAGGGAGAGAAGAAATTCATGGCAATTTCTGAAGAGGTTGCGTGACACGAATAGGAATGAGCGCAGATCCATCTTGCTCAACCTTGTCACAATCTCCTACTTCTAGTCCGGTGAGGCTGGAGGCACACACACACACACACACCCAGGATTTTTTACTGCGATTTGGCTGCGATTTCGCCAGAGATTGAGTCCACTTTGAGTTCACGTGGGACCCGCACAATCTTTTTGCAGAATCGCATGGGAATTTTCTCGTGTGACGACAACTTAAGCAGCCGCGGCCGAGTCTTGCAATATGTGTACAGTGGACTCCGCATAGAGTGACTGGTTTTCCAGGTTCCGTAACAACATCTTTATGAAATTGGAAAATCTCTCACACAAACATTTCCTTTCCTTGCGGGCACAAGGGTGTCGCTGTAGGCGGACTCCACTGTACGGGGAACGGAAGAAAAAAAAAAGATCTGATGCTCACTGGAATTCCCCATTGGGTTTGGGTGAGCCAAATGAACATTTATCTTGACCGCGCAGCCTCATTGCGAAATTCGCATGAGCGTCGGAATTTTCCATGGTGTGACCCAGCCATAAGTGCCTGCTTATGATCGTCAGGCACTTTCAGGTGTTTCTCTTTTTGCTGCTTCATCGTGCTCCTCATGGGAAAGCCAGCTTGCCAGATACGGGCGATGCCAGAATCCTGGACGAGAAAGTCACCCAACGACTCCATAATGGAGACGTGTCGAAGTCACCTGCCATAAAAGAGCTTGTTGTAAAACCTTGAAGTCGTCTCTACTTCCAAGAATCCCTCAGGCGATTGGTACGAGTGGCACGGCGACGGAGAAGACGACGACTGCTCCACCAGACACAGGTGTGTGGCCACTGGAGAACTACGACGACAGCCAAGACTGCGTCCACCATTCCGTCCATGGACATGTTTGCGCTCAGTCCGAACACGCACGTGTTGGCCCAGACAGCACTACAAGTAGGTCAGGCAATTCCTCTGCGGCCTTCAAAAGTCTAGTAGAGTCCGGCAGCAAGACACAACAACCGCGAATGTCTGGCGAGTGACGAACACCGACAAGACGTTGTGCATGTGGAAGTCTCAGTTTCTTCACGCTTCCTGCGCATGATCTGTGGCTACTTGGAGCAAAGCAACAGCAAAAAGAGGGAATCGTTAATACACGTGAATTGAGTCTGAGGCATGCAACCTTTTTGTTCTTCTTGCACTTTGCTCCACACAAATCTCAATTTTGCCCCTCAAGACTCCAGACTTTAAGAGGGAGAGGAAAAAATCTGGGAAAAGAAGTGGCGGAAAAATTAAACGTTTGTGTGTGAGAAAATTCGCACAAGTGCATACCCGAGACTTTTTTTTGCGCCTCATTCTCGAAAACGCCCTTTCAAATCCAATTTTGTCATTGAATCCGCCTCCTCCCTCTATATGAACAGGTGTCTATCTATACCTCTCGAGTTAGAAGGGTGTGACTCAAATCTCCAAGTACTTACCAATAAATAAATAATTTATGTGGGGAAGAAGCTCCTCCGCTCGAAGACCCTCTTCGCCCTGGCCTCCAATTGACACTATGACGCTTTCGGCTGGATATCTCGATATTTTTATGTCAATTGACACACATTTCAGCTTCGACAGATAAGACTATTGGCGTGCTACTTGACTCTCAATCACTCACGCATTCTCTGGGTATCTAGGACACTCAAGAAACGTGTACAAATGAATAAAATGTAAGATAACGAAGAACTGGAATCTGGTCGGTTCAGGTTCGCCATAAAATGTATCTCGCGTCGTCCCTTAAGGGAGGATTAAGCCTGGATGGAACTGTGGTCAGGTCTTGTCCAACACTGGAGATGACACAGACGAGATGATGATCTTAGGAGTTGCTCGTGTGCGTCCGGTTCTTCTCGGCCGTGGTCAACCCATCCCTTAGACTGCTGCAAGTCACACTCATTCAGCCACGTGCGGGACACCCGCGTTGACAACGTGCTGGCTTATGAGAAAGCTTAAATAATTGATCAGTAAGCTTCAACGACGGCAGAGGTCGTTTCTCTCCAGGTCTGGACAACCCTTTTCGCCGTGCGTCACCGAGCCTTAAGACCTCACGCAGAAAGAGTTTAATAAGGTGCTCATGTTATCATCTGTCAAGAGATTAAATTCCTTTGTTCTACCAGTTCTTCTTCTTCATCATCATCCTGCCCCTCTCAATTTTATTGATTGTGGCTCATGCAAAAAATTTGCCAAGTGGCATTTTGCAAAATGGGGGGATGTGGATCAAGGACTCGCTCTTGTCACATTGTAACTCCAGTAAAGTGGCACAAATGTTGTAAAGAATTAGTCGACAAACAAAGTCTCATGAGTCCTCACGACACTCACACGAAGAAATATGTGTCTGTCTGTGTGTCTGTCTGTCTGTCTGTCTGTGTGTCTGTCTGTGTGTCTGTCTGTCTGTCTGTCTGTCTGTGTGTCTGTCTGTGTGTGTCTGTCT
>JAAUXU010173134.1_pt1 | contig 14837 bp, 16 predicted proteins | sample 7278151 | NCBI WGS metagenome assembly JAAUXU01 (sample SAMN14350113, study PRJNA611818) | marine sediment metagenome | isolation source: surface marine sediment (1.8m) | place: French Polynesia: Moorea | collected 2018-08 | reverse complement strand
GGCCACTTTGAAAAATGAGAGGCACAAGACACACCAGTTCAGGTTGCAAACTGAGTTATGCTGCAAAATACTTCAGACCTTTTTTGTGTGATCAACTGTCATTCTGCAACACAAAATCATTGAATTCAGGGAGATAGATAGGGATGATGAGAGCAGGAATCGCAAGCTAAACCCAGCACACGACTTCTTGGTGGACACGAGTACAGCTCGTATGCATGTTGGAGTCGCATAATGGATAAAATTGGCTTGGCTTCTTTCCAGATGAAGTCTTTGTGGAGTATTCTCCCTTAGGGCAAGAGGTTCCAAACGTGGAATCCGCGGTCATTCAAAAGGCCGATCTCTTGTGGGTCGGCGGGAGCCTGCAAGACAGGTGAGTGTGATTGAGAATTGAAAAGGTGGGCGTTAAGACGACGACATCGTTGCAGGCCTTGCTATGAGGGTCAAGCCACGCGTCCTGAGATCTCCGCCGACATGGACGAGCGTCTGTGGGCCTTCGTCAGAGCGAAGCATTTGGACGAAGGAACGTTTAGGGCACTGGTAAGAAATAGAGCGTTGGATTCATACTTTGTCAGACGTTAACTTCACTAGTGGGACTAGTGAGTCGTTAGAGTAGGTGGCAACACTTATACAAGAGTCGTACGATTCGTCTAGGCAACACAAGTGTCTTTCAAACCGTAGCTTGACGTACTTGTCTCACGTAGCTTTTACGCAAGATCTCGTACTTCTCTCCTCCGGACAGTGAGCCAAGGTCGAAGGAGCGTTTCTCACCGACGCTGAACTGTAGATTGCACACGCACAGCAGAAAGGTTTTGCTTTCCATTCAGTGGGCAAGTCTGTCGCTATCTCAAGTGTCATCTGCGTATAGAGGAGGGAGGAGAATGTGTTTGTTCCGGAGAGCCGGCTGCACCGTTGGACCCAAGGGGCAGAAACTTGGCATGGACCTGACATTTTACCGGGGCCGGACCCGTGGGAAGTCATTGCGGGTGCTCTCCTTGGTACTCGAAATCCCCAAACAGCCATTTTGAGATGAAAGAAGTCTCCACTCAAAGAATTCTACAAAAGAAACCCTCCCAAAATATTCTATCTATGTTATATATTTAAAACGCAAGGTCAGTATGATCTCTGCCTGGCTGTGTATGCGTGTGTGTCACGTTATGGACGCTCCAAACGCTGATCTTCCCCAAATTTCGTCAGCAGACACTACTTTTCACTCTCCGTAAAAGTTGTATGCAAAGCTCTTTACGCCTGGGGCCATTTCGAGGCCGAAATCGAGGTCCAACGTTGAATTCGCTACAGTAACTGGGAGAGTGGACAGCGCGGAGTACATGAACGGTGCGAAGCGCATGACTTTGGGGACGGTTGGTCCAAAGGTGGGAATGCCAACAGACAGTAAAAACAAAACTGATCGGGGTGTAGATGGCGTGGACGGCGCAGAGCACGTGGACGACGCGGAGCGCGTGACTGTGGGATCTGTCCATCCTGAGAGGGGAGCGTCACCTGACAGTAGAAGAAAACGGATGGACGGGTCCATCATGTGAAGGACGCGGAGCATGTGGACAGTACGAATGTGGACGAGACTTTTTGTGACTGTCACCAACTGTTGGAGCAAAGCCGGGGTACGATCTCGGCTGTAAACAGTACGTTACATAATGCCCAGTTTTAGGGCTAAGCTGGGGTTCGGGGCCACTGAAAACAATAGCATTGTGTCATCATCGTTTGATGTGCTACAAAAAAAAACAGGGTCAAAATTGTACGAGAGATTGCAGAAGGCGGACTTGACGGACACATGCACGAAGATTAAGACGCATATGTGTCTGTGGCTCGTAGAAGCAGTCATGACGCAGTTGCGGGTGTCATCTGAGAGCTGTTTCTTGCTTCTTCTCGCCACAAGGACATAAACTCGTGTACGGATAAGCTGCTGTGCGTGCACGCGTATGGCTGAGCTATGAATTTATCGTGTGCTGCTACGTGCTATCTCACGTGGCTGTTTTGATTCTTTGTCGTGTTCTTCTACAGGTTGAAGGGCGATTTCCGCCGAAGAAGAGTCAGCAGGATGGCAAAGTCGTCTCCCCCTCATCTTCCTCGTCGCTTCCCTTGGCCTTGGACCAGGAAACCTTGGCTCAAGCAGCTCTCCTGCAGCAGATGAAAGAAAGGTGCTGTGTGAAGGTTTCTCCAGCGTGTTCATTTTTTCACTTGATTCCTTCATATTTCATCTCCAGATTTGGTCCGAATGACTGCCTCAAGGCCATGATGATGCTTGTGTCCTCGGGGAGTGACAAGAACTTGGTCGAGCAGATGGAGAAAACCTTGGCGGAGATGAAACAGAAGAACTCTTGAGGGACACCCTTCGTCGGGCGCCTCAGGCGCACGATTGAAGCGTCGACCCACGACTGTGAGGAAGATCTCGCTACAGTGACCTCGTACACTTGTTCTCCAGCTGGCGAGGTCGCCTCCGCGACCTCTGGACAGTGATACAATAAAGACAAGTTGGCGACAAATTGAGGTATATTAATTTGGCCATGTGTCCAAGGAAGAATAGCTTTGTACAAAGATTGATAAGTGTTGGGCGATAGTGATATTGCGGTTAATATAAAATACGGTACAAACAGAAATAACTACTCAACGCACTGCACTAGGTAGCCTCAGCCTATTCTAGGGAAAGCCCAAGCGTCACTATAATGTATGTGCACATGATGGGGTAGCACCTAAGAGGCAGATGAACCACAATGATAGGAGATTCCGCAAATATCTGAGTCATGGACAGTGACACTTTGTGTGGTCCTCATGATCGTCAACATCAGTACGTGAGCATGTGGCACTGACGGGAGATGGCGTCGCCAATGCTGGTTCCTTTAGTGGAGCTTATCTGCGTCGCGTGAGGTGAAAGGACAACCTTCTTTCCGTCGTCGCCTTCATTAGGCACTCCAACTGCATCTTCAGTAATCGTGGTCTTCGAGGTCTTCTCCTTGTCGCCGGCCGTGGCGTGCTGCTTGTTGTTAGTCAGGATCTGCTTAGTAGACTTTGGTCGGTAGGTGTCGACGCAGCTGATGGGTAAGTGGTGGTACTCGATAGAGTTCTCGCCGCCCTCAACGCAAGTCACCTTCAGGATGCAATGCAAGGGGACCTTGGAGTGGAACAATCTTTCGTTACCAGAAGAAGTCGTGCACAACATATCAATGGTATAAGCGACGTACCTTGATATAGGGCACGTCCTTTCCAGGGAGTCGGAGTAGAAATGCAAGAAGACACCTGATGACGGCCTGATGGCTCACAACCAAGACATTGTGCTCGCTGTCCAGAGAGGGCAGCAACGGTTCCAGCCGCCTAAATGCGGTTAAAGTACTAAGTGCACCAACAGATCTTTCCTCCCTCAGAAGCATGATCTGTACCTGCACACGTCAACGTAGGACTCTCCCTCGGGGTATCTGAACGTGAGCTTGTTATCCTCTCGTTCCTTGAACTTGGCGGGATACCTCTTCTCAAACTCCTCGTACGTGAGGTGGTCGAAACTGCCGGAGTCCAGCTCGTTCAGCTCGTGGAAGCCCACTTTCGGCGCGTCAACGTCTTCGGCAGTCTGGTGGGTGCGAAGCAGCTGGCTAGTCCAGACCTACGGAATCAACCAATGTTGATGAGCACATCATCACTACTGCGTTCTACTTTGTACCGTACTACGGGACTGCTTCCTATGTACTTTTGAAACCCAAAGCTACGTCCTTCCTCCAGGGGAAGAAGTCGTCCTCGGCCCTTTTCACAGCTCCAGTCGACCTCGGCCACTTTCACGTTTATCTACGCATTTGTCCACACTCAGGCTCTCCAACGAGGCTGCTGACACCAAAACTTGGACTGGACTTGGCAGTGCCACCAAGTACTTGTCATTTCGATGCCGCCCCCGAACCCCGCCGATATTGTACTACACGTTGGGCGACCAGAGCGAGAAGTGCGCTCTTTTTGGCCTGAAGGCGCTTCAAAGGTGGCTCTGGAGTCACAGTTGGCTGTTTCACCACTCTCTAGCTGAAGTAGTAGTCGAGACTCCAGCTAGAGTTACCGATCTGAACACTGGAGCCACCGGCTACGGCCACTTTTCTGACTCAGGTCCAGCATCACTTACTGGATGACGTCTTCTGGATACTTATAAACCCGCAATCTCTCTCTCTCCTCACCTTTAAACCATGTATGTTGAGACTGTTGACGTGCGCACCCAGAGCACGGGCGTACTTGAGACCCTGGGGACTAAGTCCAGGGTTCCCGCCAATCCTGCAAGTGATGAAAGCCTTCGTGAAATACGCAGTTGTGATGGAGCAAATCAAAATGAGAATCTTCACTCACTTGTTCTCCAGATTGTACAGGCTTTCCCCGTGTCTTGAAATGAAGAGGACACGACCTTCCTGTGTGGCTGGAAGATCTTTGTACAGTCTGGCAAAGATGGGTATTAACGTAGAGTCAAATGTCAGATCTTCATCTTGGCCTGCTTGGCCGAAGCCGGCGATCTCTTCGTCACTGTCTTCGAAGGCGTCTTCGATAAAGCGCTGACAGTCGTTGTATGGAGCCATCGTCTTGCAAGTCTTCATAGAATGATGATTACTCTCGTCTGTACGTGTGCACTACTAGGACGATGAGGATCTCGTCTTCCAGTTCTTGATTCTGTGATTTTCCATCAGCACCACAGCGTGACAGTTTGCGGTGGAAAGTATGGTGACCGCCGAGGAGGAAGCAAAAAGAAGTCTTCCGGACTCACGGCGAAACATGCAGAGTGTGAGTGTTTTGTGTACTGATCCAATGACTGGTGAGTACTTGGCAGCGGTGTCCTTGTGACTGCGGAGTCGACTGTCTGAGTGTGCGAGGTCTTAAGTGGATCCGAGCGAGAGCGCGAGGGTCCGCCCAGAGCACTGGCTAAATGTTAACTGATACAAACAGAGAGTGTACGAGAATGTTGAGAAACCCTGGTCTCGAATCCTCCGGGCCTGCGCGCACGCGGACTGGGCCTTCTCTCTCTCAGCGATCGATTGCGTTTGCCAGGCCAACAGTCTGCTGGACTTGTTACAGTGTGATGCACAAGAAAGTGACCCTGGATCGTCAGCAATGCGCGTCAGTGCCTCTTTTCATGGCTCATACGTTATCGGTGAGCTATCGCGCAGAGCTTTCTCTCTCTCTTTGTGAGTGCATATTTTGTGGGCGGGCGCGTGCATGCCAGTTTTCATACTACGCAGGGGGCCACAACTTAGGTCTTTGTACTGTCAAAGGCCTTGTATCATACAAACTGCACTTTTCGACACTGTTGTGTACACATCAAGAGGGGAGATGGCTTAAGTGATTAGAAACATTGCTTTACATGACCAAGGAAGTAGTCATATGACCGCCACATGTGACACGAGGCTAGTGCGTGTTGCTCGAGCAGCTTCGTCATAAATAACTTCTGTTGCTAGGATTGTCCATGTGCAGCACAATGCAAGCAACCACTGCTTGAGCGGGCGTGTGCAGCTCCAATTCAAGCGTCCGTACGACGAAGACGGGCTCAGCTTGCTGCGGGACAGCGACGTCGGACGCGGCCCGAGTCCGATACCACGCTCTTAACTGATCTGCCATCTCTGACGTCAGAATCTGCGCAGCATAGCGCGAATACTCGTTGTTCAAGAGGGAACAGAGAAACAGCTCTCGTGCACAGTCCGGCTACATACTGATCCCCTTGGCCTGCATGAATTTCTGGCCCGCGTACTTCGGCGGCAGAGCACGCACGTACTCGCGATGCTGATGCCAGTGTTCTGGGCCATGTTTCTCCACCGGTCTGCGTAAGCTCGCACGTACTTTCGTATGCTGGCACGTGTACTCTCGTTGACGGACACGTGGACGTCCGCAACGCCGATCTTCAAGGCGCTGGCTGCCAAAGCCCATGAGCGTGGCAGGTCACATGCCAGCATGGTAGCAACTGCTCCAACATGATCGAGGCGCAAAGGTCACTTTCTTAGAAATGTTGCTAGTCCGCACCCTCCCTTCTGATGCGATAACAAAGAGAGAACTCGTTTCTTCCCCATACTCGAGAGAGATGGTGCCACAAGCACAGATAAACTGAACAAACATCGCTCTTCCTACTGTGCAAGAAGTCGAACGTCGCCGCCGAGTTGTGCATCCAGAATGAGATTGCACAAAGCTTCCCAGTCGTAAACACGCAATGACTTTTTCTACGAAGTCTTTGTCCCCTAGACTTTCACCTTCGAACTTGAGTACGTCAAGACCCGTCGTAAACCTCTTGGGAGCAAATTCCCAGCAGCTTTGTCAGTGATCTAACTCGACCTCAGCGGTCAGGAAAACATCTTCACTCTTGGGATTTTGTGTTATGGTAACTTTTACTTCAAAAATAGCATCGTCATGAACACACACACACACGATAAAGTCACGCCAACTTTCCACTATGTACCAAAAGTTCAGTACATAACACACTCATTGTACAAATACACAGTACGAAAGCAAACACTTGCCACGAGTTAAGAACAACAAAATTACTACTTTTTGCCTTCGGATGATCCATCTCTCTGCTGCGATCCCATCTGCTTCTGGTAGAACTGGAGGTACTTGAGAAGGGCCTTGTAGTCGGGAGTGCCGCTCGTGCCCGCGGTGGCGGCGTCGTTGGCGCCACTTTGAGCCGAACTTCCAGCCGACGGCCCAGCGGTTGGCGCCCCACTCGGTGGCTGCTGCTGCTGAGCTTCTTGCTGTGAATGAGAATGTTGTGTGATGCTTTGCACAGCGTTGGGTGCGCGGACTTCACGTACCTGATAGCCCTGCTGGTGCGGAAGATGTTGCTGCCAATTGCCAGGGCCAGGAGAAGGTCCCGCGGACCCATACTGGCCGGATGGACGAGGCTGACTTGGAGATTGAAATTGTTGAGGACCAGCTCCAGCGCTCCAACTAAAGGGCTGCTGTTGTTGTTGACCTCCAACATGAGCGTAGCCTCCAGGCTGCTGTGGTTGCATAGGGTTCTGAGGACCAAACGTATTTGTACCGAAGGAACCAGGTTGAAATGGTTGTTGTCCAAAAGACTGGAGAGGCTGAGCCCGAGGTTGCTGTGCAGGCGGAGGTGAAGTGAGATTCGTCACTGGTCCATTGTAACCTTGGGGGGCACCAGTGCCATAAGGTTGCTGTAGCTGTTGCTGTTGCTGCTGTTGCTGTTGATGTTGTTGTTGTTGTTGCTGCTGCTGAATGAATTCTCCTGGTTGTTGAGGCTGCCCAGACGCTGAGCCACCTTGCATTCCATGCGAAAAAGCAGGTTTCTCGTACTGCTTGTTGCTCTCCTTTGATCCGAATTGTTGTGATTGTGGCTGTTGCAACGGACCGAGAGGCCCAGGACCTTGTGGTTGGCTCTCTGGAGGAAAACGGCTACCGGTGTTCCACTGGTTCATTCCTCCACCTCGGTTGCTCTCTCTAGGGTTGTACTGTCCTCGTCCCCTACCAAATCCCGGTGGCTGCTGAGGCTGGAACCCTCCGGAGACAGGAGGCCCTCCGTAGCCCATACTGGAGGACGACTGAGAAGGCTGAACTAGCCGATTGGTGCCGCTCATAAATGCTTCGTCGTTCCCTCCATCTCCTTGTGATTCCCAATATGGGTCGGTCGGAATCGACTTATCTTCGCCGTAGTAATCTTCTTCATTGTGTCCCCCACCGCCGCCACCCCGACTGTCAAACCGTGGCTGGTTGCCGTAGTCGCCTCCGCCTGTTGCGCCGCCTCCGCCTTGAAAGGGGCCGATGCCTTTGAAATCACCCGACGGGAAACTTTGGTTTTGATAGCCTCTTCCTTGACCTCTCTGAAAGAAGCCTCCGCCTCTACCTCGAGCTGGTCCGAACTGTGACTGGGGAGCAGGACTTTCGTCATTGGCATCAAACTCTCTCCTCTCCTGGTCGTAATAGTTAAAGAAACGGGGGTCGCGGCCTCTACCAAATTCCCCACTGTTCTGGATCCGGCCCGGGTTGTTGAAGTCTTCTTGACCATAATTTCCTTGCCGTTGACCGTCGTAGTCTTCACCATGATATCCTCCTCCGCCTCCTCCCCCCCCGATGCCGCCGCCGCCTCTACCAAAGCCTCCAGCGCCTCTTCCTCCTCTTTCACTGAAGTCCCCGCGGCCTCTTCCTCTGACGTTGTCCATTCCACCTCGTCCTCTGTTAAAGCCACTTCGCCCTCTTCGATTAAAATCCCCTCGTCCCCGACGACCATTGCCATAGCCTTCGCCAAAGTCATCCTGAGAGGATCCACCATAGTTATAATCTGCTTGGTTACCCCCGCCAAATGTTTGACTGACTCCTTCGTTCCTGCCGGTGAAGCCACTTCCTTCTCTGGCATGCCGGTCAAAAGAACCTCGACCACGAGCAGGTGGCTGCTGCGGTCCAAGGCCATGGCTTCCAAGCCGCCCACGTGGTTGCTCATCCTGTATATTGCTCGGTGGAGGCCAATCGGTATTTCTACCGGGACCTCCTCCCTGAGCCCCAAATCCGAATCGAGGTTGATGCTGGTTCACTTGCTGAGTCAAGTTTCCATCCGCACTCGAGGAAGAGTCGAACATAGGGCCTGGAGTAGATTGTCCTTGAGAAGCATTGGCAGCCCAAGGGCTCACCTTGCCTTGATCTCTCATTCCACTTTCAGCATACAATCCTCTGACCCTCTGATCATTGGAACGCTCTCTGCTGCGATACCTTCCGCCTCTTGAGCGAACTCTTCGATCGCCGCGTCCCCGCTCTGTACTGCGGTTACGGCCCCTGCTTCTGGACCGACCTCGTCGGTTTCGTGGGGAGGAGGATTTCGACCTCCTAGACCTGGACCTGCGGTTGTCATTACCTCGCCTGCCCTTATCCCTTTCTTTGCGGTGTTCTCTGTTGTCTCTATCCCTGCTTCGGCTGTTGCTTCGACGATGCTCTCCTCTCTCTCTGCTATTGCTTCGGCGCCGTGCTCCTTTGTCTTTGCTACTGCTTCGGCGATGATCTCCTTTGCCTCGGGCTTCATCTGATCTTTTATCTGTGGAAGATGAGGCTAATGACGATGGATCTGTCCCTGAATTCACTACTGGGGCTGCGGCTGGGTCCTGATGACCCTTGGGCCAAGAGCTGTTAGACGATGCGATCAAGTTGAAGTCACTTTTGACTGAAGGGCCCTCATGCCCTGTTTGCTCTGTTATATGCTTTCCAATCACATCGAAGACGCCCAGCTTCCTCCGCTTCTCTATGTTGCGGTGAACGAACGAGGACACGCCTTTGGTCATCTGCAAGAAGGGTAGAGGGGCACAATGTGTGGAGCTCCTCGTACTTGCTGCAATGCATATCCTTGAGCATACCTGTACGCCTTTGTTGAATGCCTCGTTGTTGTAGCTGCTCACCAAGCCAGAAGCATCGTTCGGAGCCAGCTCGGTGTACAGGACCTCGGAGAAGTAAGTCTCCTCGATGTCGGGCAATCGGAAGTTGGCTGAAACCATGATGAAACACATCAAGGAGTGCAAGTGATTTACGTTTGTGTCACTGTTTTACGATGCTCACTTTCCACTGACGCAGCATTCGCAAAGTACTCCTTACCTTTCATGTTGAGGACAGCACTGTCTGGAATTTCTTTCCCCTCTTTGGCCTCCCTGAGAACGACGCGTCTTTGGAACTCTTGATCAGTGGGTAGGACAACTACAGCCTTGCAGACGAAGCCTTGGAAGTCGGACATTTTCTTCGCGCGGGCGGTAGGAAATACATTGGTCTTGAAAATATAGTCATTAGAGAATTAACCATCACATTGACGTCCGTATGACCTCATTCCAACCTGGTCCAGGATGTAGTTTCTCCGCCTCTTGACTGCCACTTTGAGTATTTCATTGAAGCATTCGGTGCACATCCTGTAAAAGTTCTCGTAGAAGCATTCGCGGGCAATCTTTACAAAAAATCGCATGTCGATAAAGAAATCTTACCCGATTAGAACGTCCCAGCGACCATGGTAATTTCTCTTCCTCGGTAGTCCCTGAATCTTCATGCGGTCAATCAGTGCGTTGGTCCCCAAGATGTTGTACCTGAATCAGTTATCATAACTCGCGACCTTAGCGAAAACGCCCGCGCGCGTGCTTACCTCCTTTCAGGGTGCTGCCGCTTGTACGCCTCAGCCCAGTAGGTCTTGCCGGCGCCAGGCAAGCCAATCATAAGAAGTGCCTAGGACCAAGTTGTCCATCTCAGATCTAATCTTTGGATCATGTAACGTTGCATGTTTCATACCTCGCACGCGTCCCTACTCGGAGGCGAGAGGCTGCCACGCACGAGACCGTCCGATATGTCCAGCTGGCCAATAGGCGGGAAGTCCGGGATGAGGTTGGTAAGAGGGGCGGGCATCTGGCCAAAGTTTACGCTGAAATCCTGGGAGAAATAAGGAGACACTTTTTATTTGATGCGCTGCTTGTCTTGACTCCGGGCACACGATACAGATCTGTCCACGTTAGTGGCCGGTGCTCATTTGCGATCCACACTGACCTGATTCTTTGTAAGTATGTGGGGGAAGAGCGCGCGAGATCCGAGCTCGTGTCGGGTGAGGCTGAACGCCACGCCTTGGTCAAGCCCATTCACAGTGAATCGCATCAAGATGGGATCCGAGGTCATATCCTGCCGAGGGAGAAATACTCGAAATGACAGACACGCATTGACCTTGGCGGGGTGGGTGGGTAGTTGCAATACCCGCTGAGGTCGGGTCACTGACTAACGGGCACAAATTCCATCATCTTCAGGACCCACTTCCGAGCCAAGGAGGTCCAACGCCTCCCGGTCCAACGTGTTACGGTCACACGAGTACAACGTTATTATTACAACTGTGACTTTTCCCATGGAGCAAGAAGCCTCAGGATGCTGCCAGGTGGTGCATTCGTGTGACCGTCGTGGCCGGAATGATGCAACTCACTCACCAAAAAACACCCTACGACATCGCCGACGGAGAAAGCCACTCCGTAGTCCTTAAACTGACAGTTCACGGAAATCTTCGCAGTCCCGCCATACCCGTAGGAGAGCGGCTCTTCACCTAGTTGCATTCCCGAGTCATCCACACTCCAGCCGCAGCGTAGGATATGGGGCGTCGGCTCACCTTCCAGGTGTGAGGTATCCCCGTTTGAGTCTATCCTCACCTATGCGTGTGTTCCATCAGAGTCAAGCCGAGCGCCGTGTTCATGACAAACTAGACGTCTTTCTGTACCTCATAGCAAGCGCGACCGCGAGTAACGCCGTAGGTGGCGCGTGCGCCACTCCACATGTACCCGAAGCCACGATGGGACATGCATCGGGCTGAACAGTAGTCGGAGCGGTCCAACTCCAGGTCCAAGTCCGAATTGTCTGGACGAAAGAAAAACGATTTCCTGATGTCGCAGAGGTTAATGTGGCGACGCTGACCGTCGCGATCAAGTACGTGTACGTGCACCATGTACTACATGGACGGCAGAGGACACTTACACCAGTCTAGAATGACAAGAGTGTCATCATAAGGAGGCTCATCTTCTATGGGCAGAGCAGGCGCTCTGGGCGGAAGTTCAAACGGCTTCTGATCCTACAAAGCACATGATGGGCATAATGGTGACGAGTACAATGTTGCAACACTTCCACTCCAAGGAAAAAGTGCACTCATATCTGTACCTGAGGATTGCCGGCAACTGAGCTGTCCCCTACCGCCACCGACGTAGATGGCAGCATCTCTGTAGAAGAGGTAATTCCACCACCACCACCAGCAGGAGGAGGTACAACATTTTGTCCGGCTTGACCTTCGACAGAAGCAGGATCCCGGAGAGTAGGCTGAGACACCGCAGAGGCCTCTACTCCTTGATGATCCGACTGATGACGTTGCTGGAGGGGTATTGGATACAGTCTCTCGCAAATTTACCCCATGTGAATGATGTTCAAGAGCACTCTAGGCTGACGTTCACCACAGAGCACACCTTTGGCTATGCTCATACTGTATGCAACAATTTAGCCGTCATGATCTCGCAGGTACGGTGTCGTTCGTCCGTGCTAGCATGAAACCGTCCGCGGAAGATCCAGAGTGCACGGGCACAGTACAAGTCTGATGACACTTTTCCTCTTCTACTCATCATGTACAACATCAACTGTACATTGTGTACAAATTTTAAAGTCAGCTCTCGCTTACCTCCTCTCCTCTACTGTCTTTTTGCAGCATTGGAGGTCTTCGAAAAGACCCTCTCTCATTCATCCACCCTCCTCTTGAGAAGCCGCCATCGCGGCCACGGCCAAACATGCGGCCGCCGCCGCCGTTGTCGAACCCGCGGCCACCTCTGCTGCCGCCTCTAAAAGATCCTCCTCTATCACCACCAAAAAAGCGGTCGTCACCGCCGCCGCCATAAGAATCGAACTCTGACGGTCCGAAACCTCCAAAATGTGGTCCGCCACCACCATCGTAAGGTGGGCCTTCGCCGCCGGCTCTAAATCCACCTCTGCGGCCACCGCCTCGGAAATTGCCTCGGCGGCCGCCTCTGAATCCTCCGCCGCCTCCGCCGCCGCCTCCGCCGCCGCCTCCACCGCCGCGACCACGAAACATCGTTTTTTGCTTGTTTGCTCTTCTCACTTTTTCCTGTTAAGAATTAGAAAACAGAGGATGTGTTGGATTATTTTATGCCACCTCTCTCGGGATCACGGATGCCACGAGAGTTATATTTCTTCCAGCTTGAACACCAACATCCTTGGCGTGTACATTTTCAATGGCAACAAATGAAGAGAGCTCTGGGAAGAGCCTGGAGGATGCGTACGAGAGCCAAGAGGGTCTTGCAAAGCCTTCAACGGGAATGTGTCAATAGCTTCGACAAAGCTGGCTGTGGCAGTGCTTCGACAGGAGGACTGACAAAGCTTAGAAATTCGATTCTCTGACAAGCAGCACCTGATCTGACCAGCCAGCAGTGGTTAGACAGAGTCCTATGTTTTGACAAAGCCAGAGGCAACTTGTGCTTGGAAACTCCACGTTTCTCATGCTTGGTCACTTGCAGCATTGGGACAACGCCAAGATACTGACGTCGCATCTCTTGGTCTTAACTTTGGATTCTAGGACGGTTCGTCCATGACCTGGTAGGTGCATCGGGCTGTGGCTTGACCGCTACAGGAGTCCCACGTCTATGCAGGGTGTGTTCACGTTAAAAACACTTTATCATCCAAACACACATACTGGAGCTCCTGCTCTAGGATGGGTCTTTTTACACTTTTCGTTACTGTTTGATCAGACTTGAGGACAATTTAGCTGAGGCTTAGCTTTCGTCACGTTAGATTAGTCCGAATCATAGTAGGACATATGTATGACTAGTACACATAGATGAGAGATGGGTGTTTGTCTGTTCAGTAATTCTCATCTCCTCTGATATGGCTGGACAGATCGAGACCAAAGTTGATGAAGCGGTTGGAGCATCTTGAGGGTGGAGTGGGGTGGGTGTACGGATGAGATGCCATCAACGTTGTCAATAGCGGGTGGAGGTCATAATTCAGCAACAGCCATGAGATAAAAATGCTCTTTGCCCTGTTAGGGATCCCCATTGGGGAAACCACCAGAGGTGTGTGTGTGGGTGGGTGTGCGCGCCCACCACAATGTTTCCAAACAATGGTTTGCGGCAGTGTTAGACTCATCATCCATGAGCATGTCTCAAGGCTGGCACTATCGGCCCTGTCCAACTACTCTCTTGTCATTCAACTCTCTCTGTACCAATGGTTACACCGGAAATGACCATACTTCTCAGCATTACCAACATGCCCAACTACGGTAATAATTGGGAGTGTCCGGGATGACCATGCCAGCTCGCAGTTTCATCTGCGCTGTCTTGCAGTCAGGGCCTTAGAGTAATGAATTACATTTTATGTAATTATAATGTAATTCCATGACATTTTCGAAAATAGTATGGGAATGACATTACTTTCAAAACATTACTCATTACTAAATAAATTTGGCTGCAGAGCTTGGCAAATGCCTGGAAACTTTGGTTGGAAGCTTTCAGCCTTCACTTGCAACTGCACTTTCTCCTGAAAGTCCATCACCTTTTCAGAAAAAAGATATTGCATGAAAGACACCTACTCATTCATGCAAATAATGCCTGGAATTAAAATTTCCAAAAGTACAGAGTACTGTCATGCCATTCCTTATCCTGAAAGGTAATGATTGGGTGATGAAATTACTTGTTTCTTTGTTGAAGGGGTGTTAACGGTCCGATTGATACGAGCCGTGTAGGGGGAGTAGTCCTACTGGGCTTTTCCCCCTACCCCCAGATGGCAAACATGTGAGAACTCAGCGGGTGACGGTGCCGTTCTGGGCGTGCACGCCGTCGAACCCATTTTGATCTATCCTCCTTTCTAGAGTCTTTGCAAAATGAAATTTTGGGAAGTAATGAGTAACGTCATTAATTACAAAAAATTGTGATGTCTAAACCCCTGATTGCAAAGCGTACGTGTGTAGAGGCACAGCAGTGAAAATACGCTACAATGCCTTACATACATGCACAGTTGAGGTCAAAGACTTTTCAAAGGTCAAATGTACTCAACATTCACAAGAAACGTAAATAAAGCTTGCTCATTCTAATAACCGACTGCAACCTGTTGACCTCAACTGCATTTTATCGCGTCCATCACAAAGTCGGGCATTGGGTTTAGCATTCGATCTGGGTTATGTGAAAATTGAGAGATTTAGTTTCAGTTTTCCAGGGTGGCCAAGAGTCAAGTGATCATTTATGTTTTAGCATTTGCTCATCTTCACCAACAACTTCACCATCTTTGGCATAGCTGGAAGCTTCTGACCTTATAAAAATATGCATCTGTCCTGGGTTTTCCTTAGAGCCGCAGCCATGGAACTGCACAAAAATAACTTTGAGAAG
>JAAUXU010184029.1_pt1 | contig 14840 bp, 11 predicted proteins | sample 7278151 | NCBI WGS metagenome assembly JAAUXU01 (sample SAMN14350113, study PRJNA611818) | marine sediment metagenome | isolation source: surface marine sediment (1.8m) | place: French Polynesia: Moorea | collected 2018-08 | reverse complement strand
GGGACAACATACCAACAGAGACATGTGCCAATGCAGTAGTGAATTATAGGAAGAGATTAGTAGAAGTCATTGCCAATAAGGGACATTCTATAGATTATTAGTGTTTTAATAAAATGTGGGGTGGGGGGTGGTTCTTGTGATTTGGTATGTCCTGCACTTCACGAATTAGTGCTAGGTTATTGCTTTTAAGCATGTGTGCTTAGGTGTCCAGTGACTTGCACGGGGGGGGTGTAAATGGCCACCTTCAGCAGCTGTCCAATGACTTTTGCACGGCACTGTAGCTACCCAAAATATCTTTCTTTGTTTTAGCGCTCAGCAAGTCAAACCTGGCCATGGCATTCTTATTCAATGTGCCTGCCATCAACACCATGACCGCACAAACCCTGGACCTGGCACTGGAGCAGGACTTGATGATGATTCATCCATCAGGTCCTCCTCCCAGGCTACCTGGATCCTGAGGAATCCTCCTCTGATGCGGCTGGTATGGCCCCAACAGTGCATGACAACGGTCCCCAAACTGCACAGTCCAAACATGCTCTGGCCAGAAGCTTTTTTGACTTTTAACTTTGGTCTTCAAAGTGAAAGCCTTGTGTAGCCCATATCTTGGATCTAGAATATCCTAAGGTTCGGTCTGGTTTGTTTGGTTCGATTTTTTTACCAGTTCGGTTCGCTCCGGGTCGGTTCGGCAAAAACCCATTCCGGTCCTTCACTAATTACGTCTTGTTAAGGCCTGTCTGGATGACTGATCCCAAGCCACCCCCGGTATGTTTTTTACATTCAGTCAGCCAAAAACGCATCGCTCTGACAAAACATGGCGGTAAAATCGAGGTCAACCACAATATGGTCATTCAGTGAGGGTAAAAGCACCTGAAGCGACTTGTGGAAGACCCTGTGCGGTCGTATTTTTCAACCACTTCATGAAAAAAGTACGTATATGTGCATGTATGTGTGACAGGCTTACTCTATGATGGTGTCTTCCCACCACCCGAGGTCTAACCGATCTTTGCCGGGGACAGTGCTGGTGGACTCTGCAAGAGCTGGAGGAGGGTCATTTTCGCACAATTCCCTGCATTTATAGATGTTGGCATCATCCTGGTAGTCAAATTCAAATGAAGGCAAGCATTTAACGTCCAAGGTGGTGGCGTAGCTGGGAAGATACATTCCATTGTTACAGGAATATGTGATGAAGGTTCCCAGATTTACCACAATGGGGTCAATCGTGGGAGGGGACAGTCGAAAGGCAGAGCGATTTCTATAAGCATCAGCCGTGACGCACTGGATTTCTGAAAGAAAAAGAAGATTGTCAAAAATGTAAGGTACTGTGGCACAGGTCCCGTAGAGAAGGAAAGTTCTTAAAAAATGGGACACAAGTTTGGCTGTGATGGCCTTAAAGTACACCATTTGTGGTTGCTAAAACAGTGCCTGGTCAAATCCCTGATGTTCATCCATGACGCAAAAGTGTGTTAAAAGTTTAAAAGTATCTGTGCCCAGCATCTCTTAATCTCTTTTTCTTTATGACCAGATTTACCTCACCTCCAATCTTTTAAGGTACATGTGTTCTAACAACCACTCCCATTTCTTCCCTCTGGGGTTGTGACCAGACATTGCCATGGGTTTTTGTTAAAATTCTAAGCCTTAATTCCCAAGGTTAACATACAGCTTACTGCTTTAACTTCAAATATCCAGCAAGTATCAAAATAATTCTGTGCTGAGTAGTTTTGTTCGTTGACTTTTTGACTTCTCTAGCAAGGGGGAATTTTGTGAAAGAGAAACTATTTTCCTTTTTTTGGGGGGGGGGTTGTTTTATAATTTTTTGGGTGGGAAGGTTTCGTGTTTTTGCAGCTTTTTGTGGTTTTTAACGTTATTTTTTTTTTGCTACAAAGGGTCTGCTCAACCTTGTGCAGTTTACAGATAACTTGCTGACTTAGGAGGGTGGCATAGAGGGTGCTCTCTGTCTCCAGTTTGGTGAATGATGGGGAAACCATAATTCCACCAATAAGAAGCTCAGTGCTATGTGCAATAATTGTTATGCTTTTGCACCTGCAAAGCAATTGGGCAAACTACATCTTACAAGGATGCAAGTAATAAATGACAGGGCTTCCTCCTAGATCAGTGCAATGCTTCAGAAAAATCCTGTTAAACTTCAAACACACTTTTCTATCATGGATGAACATCATGGATTTGACCAAGCACTGTTTTGTAAACCCACCACACATGGTGTACTTTAAGGTCATCACAGCCAAACTTGTGTCCATTTTTTAAGAACTTCCCTTCTGTACGGGACCTGTGTACCACGAGGGACGCAAAGGATGTTAGTAATGCATAGAGAAAAGGAACGGCAAGTGCGTCTAGTTTTATAATATGATACATTCCAAAATATTTTGATGACGTTTAAGTGTCATTTAACCTGCTACTAAGAAGTAATTATACAAGTTACATCTGCCGGGGCAAGTAGCACTATCGACACGATTTTGGATTTCAAAGCTCAAGAGCCACGACAACCCATGGGCGGAGAGGGGGCGGCAGGAGGTAAGGATGATCATGGCCCTCAAGCTTCCAAATCCCAAATCGGGCACATAACTCTCACTTAAGTGATCCTGTACAAGAATCTGTGTGGAGATTGCTTTGCTGCTTTATCCCTGCTTTAGGGCACTTACGTTCGCAGCTAAAGCTATCAACCCAAGGGGACCGCCGGTGTCAATCTGTGTCACGACACTGTTTGTTGTGTGACATGTGATCTATTACTTCATCTTGACGCTAATTGTACACTTGATGAAAATGCGTGACTGGCATGCAACATGTTGTCATACCAAATGACAGCTACAGAATGCACAGTTCCCAGTGATAACAAGTTCATCAATGTTGTCCTCATTGTTGTAAAGCATAATAGTGAGGTGACAACGTGAGAGAATATGTATATTTATGCACATACGAGAAGCTCATTTAGATATACGACGTACGAACATTATTCGCTAGAAATATCATCATCAGTCTAATAGTGTAGTAGTCCAGAATTCTGTACCACAGGGTAGTCACCAAAAAGCCGGACGTAAAATAACATCACCAAGATCACTCCAGGAGTTAGGAAGATGTTTCGACAATATGTCAATAGGTGGTTTTGTGTGACTAGACTTGGACAGTAGCGAAGTTTAGCGCGAAAAATTGAAAACAAAAATGGAGCAGTGTCGCAGAGACGTGATTGCAGAACTGGCTTGTGCGCGGGACATGGGGCTGCAATCATCATCAGACTCACCAAATACCCCAAAAGCACTGTCCATGATGTCCTCAACCTATTAAGGAGGTCAGGCGGAACCAAGAGGAAGGCGCACAAGAAGCCCCGTGACCGAATCTGCAGCCCCACCTTCCTTGCTGGCTTGAAGAGGAGCATCATGGCCAACCCTAGGACCTCCATGAGCATGCATGCCAAGAAGCACTCTGTGTGCCGAGCCATGATCTCCAATGCAGTGAAGGAATTTGGTCTGACATCATACTCTTGTGGCAAGAGGCACCTTATGACAAAGAAAATGAAGGAGACTCGATATAAGCGCTGCATCAAGATTTTAAATGACCTAAAAGGTCCAGCAGCGGGCCATCTTAAGTTCTTCTCGGACGAGAAGACTGTCACTGTTGACAGGTCTGCAAATGTTAGGAATTACAGGTCAGGACAAATTCCAGGTTCCAGCTATTTTTAAAAGCAAGAATCCAGCAGCTGTCATTGTCCTAGACATCATATCCAGCACAGAGGACGTCATGCCACCACACATTTTTTAAAAGGGCCGGAAGGTGACAGCAAAGGTGTACCTGGAGGTATTGAGGACTGTTGTTGTGCCCTGGATGGACACTGTTGCTGCTGGGAGGCCCTACCTGTTCCAGCAGGACTCTGCACCAGCGCACAGAGCAAACGCAAAACAGGACTTTCTGGAGGTGGTGGTGCCAAAATTCTGGAGGTGGAAGGAATGGCCCTCCAAATAACCTGATTTAAATCTTGTGGATTATTATTTTTTTAGGGAGAATTGGAGGATTGGCAATGCCCCGAGGGCTGTGAAATCCAAAAGTCGCGAGTATAGGCTCTGTCCAGGTGGACGTTTGTAGTTTAACGTCACTTTTTTGTGGTCTGGAAGGAAGGGGAAAGGAAAGAAGAAGGGGATTCGAACCCAAGCCTTTTGCGTGGAGGTCCGGACACGCACGCTCTGAGCTATAGAGCTCGGAGCGAATTTGGGGCTTCAAAAATGACCCAATTCAAAAACGGGCGTATACATATACGGCCCACTCCTTTGTACTAGCAGCGGGCCGTTTGTTTTGCCCACAGTCTCTACTCTACTGTAGTACAGTGGTATAGTGATACTTGACGGTCTGCTCGCAGTAAATAAGACACGCACGTAAACAAAAAGAAGTGACGTTAAATAATGTACTTACGCGTACAAACTCCCGGGAGCGCAGAAAAAAACCACGTCCCTGATGTCTGACACTCAGCAAGAGCAGTGTCTCCGTCAGTACTTGAGAACTTGTATCCTGTCGGACATTTGTACCTATTCGATCAAAGAGGTGGTATAATGAACTTGTGATATATGAGAAAGAGCTAAGTCACTCATTAGGTACTTAAGTAACGGAGAACAAGTACTTGTTCTCCGTTCAGCCCCCGTTGTTGAATTTCAGCAACGCACAACGTACAAGCTTTGCGAACTTAAGCTTGAACAGTGTGAGTGGCGGAATTATTCAGACTGACAAAGTCTGAAAAAACGCTGCTTTTACTTCCTCACTCCTTTTAGATTATCAGTGCAAAAATTGGCGCAGGAAATGTCAGTAAGAAGAAGTAAGAGAGCAGTAGGGAAAAATTGGCTGATACATCATTATTCGGACGCTTACGTAGGTTGATTTCGTACGTTTTACAGTCTGTAGCATTCTAATGCATAGTACAGTCCTTTGTACTGTGAGTGTCCTAATTATACACGACCCTCGACCACCAACACCCCAAGCCGACAGCAGTATGCAGATAGCTGAACTGTTACGGGAGAACTTCGACGTGTGAAAGAGTTCACAAGAAATGGCATGATGCAGGCTTATGAATTTTTTAAGCCAGCGCAAGCAATGGGCCCCAAACACCACTTTTGCCGGTTCTAAACAGTGCGGGCCTAAAAGCGTTCAATACGTTTGTACTCGCAAGTTCTTCACCTTTGGGAGGAAATCAGTGAAAAATAGCTTTAACTGAAGTTTAATAAAGTACAAATTCTTTATCCAGAGGCTTAACTTCACAACTCGCTGGCTCAAAATCATCATTTCGTCATGCAAACAGTAATGCCGTAGCACTAGAAGTGGAAACATATTCAATAGATTAGCAAGGGTGTAGGGAAATTGGTGAACAGAAGAGAAGCTTTTTTTTCCTATGCATATGATCGTTGAAGAATGCTTACTCAGCTTGTGACCCCGGAAGCCATCCAAAATCTGACTGACCATTGTCCAACACTGTTACATTGTGGGCTTGTAGGTCAACGACGTCTGGCGGACCATCAATGCATATGGGTTTGCAGCTAAGTGTGTCATTATAGTTCAGGCTGAAGGTGACATCCGAACATTCTACCTCCAGGAAGGTTGTTGAGTCAGGCAGGTACATGGAGCTGTCACAATTATATGTGACTGTTTCACCCACGTCCATGTAACCAGATGCCGGGGGGGTCGCCAAAGTCATATTAAATGAGGAACGATCTAGTTGTACATCACTCCAGATGCACTGATACTCTATCCGTTGGAAGCATAATGATGATGAAAGATACCAACTTAGTTGGCAACTAGAAACTTCCTACTTACGCACGCATTGTCCAGGTGTTGAATCCCAGTCATCATTTGCACTGCAAGTAATGACGTGTGTTTGCTGCGAAGTTGCATCAAAACGGTAACCCTCTTTACAGGTGTAGCTTAAAAAGGAGAGGAAACATTTACTTAAACACAAGTAAAATCTGTAATAAAAGTCTTACGTGACTCACCTGACTTGACTTCCCACACGGGCAACTCCAGAAGGGTCGAAGTCATTTGTTGAGTCGATGATATCCACTGGGGTCGGGCAGCCCTCGAAACACTCGTACCGACAAGTGTAGGCCATCACTTCATCGCATCGGTCATCAAAAAATGCCCTATCCCTATGATCCCAGAAAATACACTGCTCCCCTGACCCATCCGTAGCATGGACCTGAAGTTAGACATATTGTGACTGTGCCACCAGCGCAGTTGAATCTCGACTTCGGACTAAATCTTTGTATGGAAAGTCCAGATGGGGGAAAATCAACTCTGTCAAGTGCTTTCTGTATGCTGCGTTTGCTGTGTTGCTTCCTTTGAGTTGAGTGGTACACACAACGTGAGCATCTCGGAAAAAATTAAACCCAAAGGTTAGTTAGTCATCTCCATAGTTTGATTTGCTTCGTTGACAACCGTCCTTTTTCAAGGAAACTCTCATGGCCAAATGGATCCAACTTACCTGGTTCTCAGCTAAGAAAGAGCCACCCGCGAAGGCATCACCATCCTGCCATGTTAGGACTCCAACACAGCCACTGGTGCCGTCACAATCGCCACCCAACTTCCTTAGGCCCGTCCAAAAATTGTTTCTTTTGTCGTAGATGGCTGCAAGGAAAGCGTCATCAAGCACTGATACTCCATACATATGGAGGCAGTGTGAACAGTGCAGATATATAAGGTGAGCAGGGAATGTAGCAGTTACGGTTGAGAGATGAGTAAGTGCTGAACTGTTTGAACTTTTCCCCTCCTATTGCAGCTCAACTTTGTGGAAAAGAGGGACCTGTCAGACTCACTCTAGAGGTGAGAATGCTAGAACCATGGAACTGCTTATGGAGTCCAGAGACAACGTCTTCGGTTGAGGCACAACCCTGAATCTGAAAGCCTTTGCTGCACCCCATCCCTGTTTAAGCCCTTGTCCCCAGCTTTTTGGCTTTTCTGAGTGTAATGTGTGACCAGCGAAATAAGAACAGAGTAATCAGAACTTCACTGTGTGACTTAATGGAAGAATATGCGAGTGAAGGCTGAGTCGATTTACATTAAAACCGCAGTCCCACCTAACTTGAGTCGAGGCAGAAACTTGTTTCTGCGGTCACTCAAGTTCAATTCCACTGCAATCCTTCAAAAATCTAAGAATTTTTCTCCAGGAATCCCGATTATCCTAGGACGATTGTACTTACATGCTAATGCCAAAAGATTGTCGTACTCTGCTTGCGTGGTGACTTTTGCGATTGAGGAGCTCCCGCCAACATCACCATCAGCATCACATAGTGTCACTGCGTCTTCTTCGACTTCCTTGACTGTTGATGCCTTGACAAAGGTCCTTGAACTCGTCCAAGGCAGCTGTTAGATATTAAAACGTTTCTGTTTCTTACAACTCAAATATTCTTGTGTAAGTGGAACTGTGTGCAGGCAGATGTTTCACATAAATATCGTTCTGGCAATTAATCATAATCATCTAGTTAGTTTATACAGAGGAAGTTAAGCACCTTATAATAGCCAGCAGGAGGAATCCAACCAGTGATCGGGCATTTCACTTTGTCATCAGCTAAAACTGCAATGTGCCGGAAAAGAATGACCATTGAATAAAGTGTTGCATCAAGGTTATGCACGTGTACAACGAAGTCTATGAAAAGTGATCCGTATCTCGCTTCGCAGCTCCTTTTTGTAAATCCAAGCTTGACAAAATGAAGAGTTATGGAGGACATGAGCAGCTTTGAGGGACCCACAGGTTATGACCCCAAGAATGGTCGATTGAAATCGTTTTACAGGGTCCAACAGATAAATTGAGACAAACTTTAACATCACCCACATCAATAAGGAAAGTCCGGAGAAGACATTCCTTTAAGTAAATTTTTTTTAGATATTGCTATTCAATGTGGTCATCATCAGCCTCAACCACGGCGTCAATCCTGGACCTGAAGGCCTTTCAGGATTTCTGTGGGACGCAATTTGGCCAACCCCTTGGTGATGCAGGCCTTTAGGGACTTGACGCTGTTGTGGTGGGTCGCATGGCCTCCCTCTCCAACTTCCCCTACATATAATAATCAATGGGGTTCAAGTTGGGGGAGATGGAGGGCCAAGTCTGTGGGTCCCAGAATTGGGGGAGATGGAGGGCCAAATCTGTGAGTCCCAGAATTGGGGGATATTGGCCTTGAGGGAGTCCTGGACAAATTTAGTCTGGTCAGCAGGTGCAGAGTCTTGCTGGAAGGGAAGGTGTACTTCCAGCAAGCAGGCAACCTCATTCATCCAGGGCGCGATCACATTCTCCAACACATTCAGGTACACCGTCTTGTTGATCTTCTCATTGGACTTGAAGAAGCGGGGAGGCATCACGTTGCCGTCACTGCTCATGACACCAAGACCATGATTGAGGAGGGATGCTTGGTCGTCAAGGTGGCAGGGATGTCTGCAGGGCCGATGCAGATCCACCGATCATTCCTCGGTTGATGGAGCACCCAGTACCCGAGATCAATCCTGACTGCCCTGGACACAGTCACGGCAGAGATGTTGCACTTCTTGGCAAGGACGGATATGGGAGTCCCGGGTGAGGCATTGATTGACTTTTTGAGGCCGGCCAGGAATTGAGAGGCCCGAATTCAATCTGTTCTTGGCTGGTGTTCCTTCTGTTTAGTGTCGCCTTTGGCTCGAAGTAGTTTATGACCCTGCAAGCAGTCTGCCTGTTGTACTTCAGGAGGTTTGTGATGGTGGCATTGCTGTGGCCCACACAGTAGAGTTCGATGACGGCATCTCTTTTGGCTTGTTTCATGTTGTTGTTGTGGGAGGGAAACTTTTTCAGTCACGCAAGTTGAAAACAAGAACCCAACCTATCATCTCACGCTACTAAATGCCAAATCCTGATCCCCCTTAATGATCTGGATGACATTGAAGTTTGTCACAATTTATCTGTCAGACCCTGTAGATCCTTGTGTTCCTTCAAAGTAAATGAAGATACGCTTTTGGCCCCATGAAGTGATCAAAGCTGAAAACAGCTACTTTGAGTTTATTAATAGGCCCCAAGCTGAAATTACTATTAGTTGAAGAGGGTCATTTCGACTGCTTAAATGAGTATAAAACTCGAAACTTCAATCTTTCGTTCGCCAGTACGAGATATGACACATCTGATACATTACATTATATACTTTTACAATGATATCTCGCCCGGTGAAGGCAGATTTGTGAGAATGGAGACGTCAGTCTCGAACCTTGGTCTGAAATCGGTCAGGGTTCTTATAGAGGTTTGAGAGAACACGCACTGTGTAAGAATAAATGTGCTGTGACAGCCACGGGCACGTGATGAGGTCTCAACTTGGACATCCTAAAGTGTAGCATTATAAGCTCACAACTTACGTGTCATGCACGTCATGAAAGTGCTTCACATATGTACAATTATAAATTATATGTGGGCTCTCACCATTATCGCAGTCAAATTGGCAAACGTATCCCGTGTTGCCACTGCCAGCGTGACAATTTCGACATTCTAGAGTTTCGTACACCGAAATATACCGAGCGCATGTGATATGTGTTTCTGAGGTCGAGAAGTCAGTCGAGAAAGATGCATGGTAATGGAAGTAGGTATCGCTACTCCACCACTTTAGTTTTCCGTCACAATCAGTGCATATTATTTGGTCGGGATTCCAAAGCCCTACCCAGACATATTTGCCCACGACAGGAAGAACCCCTAAGCGGAGAGAGGAAAGATCATGTGGGCTCCGTCACGAGCATCAAGACCAAGATGGGGTTAGGATTGTGCTCACCTATGAAATCCTCCCAATCTGTCGGAGTCTCGAATTCCACGACCTTAGCCTTCTCTGCGGCACACGCGGCCTGAGCCATTAGGAAGTCCCTGACAAGATCGTACAACTCCACCCTGTAGTACTTGGTGGCAGAAGGACCCTGAACGTAGCCGGCGGGGATTTCAGTGACTCCATCAGGGCAAAATGCGCTGGACACACCTGAGAAGAAGACTTGTTCAATTCTGCTCGTGTACCGCACGAGTCGCTAAAAAGGCATGATTGGAAATCGTTCAGAAACGATTGAACGAAACCTGGTGGAAGTATTATGAACTGCTCGCATCTGTCCTTTTGTCATTTATACATTAGGCAGACCAGTGCCTGCCAAAATCTTTCATGTCATCTTTTAATTCACACATGAAAAGCTGTACATAAATGAGCTGACACATGGTCACGGGGTCATTCGTTCCATTCCAATATATTTATTGCCATCTGCAGAGATATCTAAACTTACTCTGATTATATCAAAGTTACTGCCTGACATACCTGATATCACTGCGGCTGCGTAGATCAGTAGCATCCACCAACAGGTAGGAGACATTGCAATCGCGATATCTTCTGTTGAGTAAAAGTCATCAGAAAATAACATTACACCCACTTATATATCTTGATGGTCCCTCAGAGGTTGGCGGATTAATTTGGGGAAATTCAGTTGAGATTGCACATGATTAATTTGTCAGTGTATAATTATTTCTTCAGATTAATCATTACTTTCTCACTTCCAGACGTAAATCTAATATATAAAGCGCGAAAGCCTCAGCATTTGCTCATCCCTCCCTTTTAATACTCTAAGTACCACGGGATTGCAAAAAGTACACAAATACCGTAAGCGCAGCAATGATTAGATATGCCTTATTATTTTTCAACTCCTACTCAAGGGTGCTGGATTTTTGGAGCCTGATGGATCTTTTTTCAACTGAAATGTAACTGTAGAACATGTCAATATTGCTACACTTGCAAACATGCAGAATCTGAGCAATCACATGCACAATAGTAGCTCTGAGTGGGCCATCAAGGAGCCACTCCAACTTGCACATCTACAACCACCATTTATTCTGAATGTGAGGTGAGGAGACCTCCTCCTCCGGCCTGCTGGATTATGTTTCAACCTTTATCAAGGGTGCCAAATCATTGGAATCTGCCCAGTTGGAGTCTGCCTGATTATCAGAGCAGTTACGGTAGACCAGAAATGTTGCAGGGGCAAAACCTCTTTCCTTCTGTGACGTCTGTCACGTAGTATCTTCGCGCAACATTAGTGATACGTGTACCTCAGCTTGGGAAACCCTGCACTGATCAATTTTAGCCAGCTTAGCGAGACCTTCGACTGAGCCTTCACATTCTAACATTAGTTGAAGCTGATACTTCTTTTGAATGTCGTAACATACAATGAGTTGATGCTGGAAGTGGTCTTGGTTTGGTTTCAATAATTGTGTTGAATCGTATTGTTCTGTGAGACCTCTGCACTACTCGTAAAGAACAAGATAAATATAGGTTAATTCAGTTCCAAATACCTCGTCTCGTCTGTGAGGAACCGACTCTCTACTCTTGACTTCAATGGCACGAATCCCGAAATGCAGTAGGCAATAGTTCCTCTGGTCTATCTTTAGTCACAGCAAGCAGTTTCAGCTTGAAGTCTCGAATAGACAAATTCGTACTGACAGTCAGAAGACGACGTGTACGTGTCAAGTCTCTACACATAATGAGAAATCCAAGTAAAGTTGGACAAGACTTGAGCCGTCATAAGTATGCATGACGAATCGTATTAGCTTGGGTGAAATCAAGGTAGATCGGAGAACGGGGTAAAAGGTCGTTCAGGAGGTAGGGTACGCCGTACAACCATACGCTGTGGGGCATATTGTAAGTTTAAAGTGTCCTGTCAACTCCAATCATACGGAATAAATGACAGTAATTCTTGCTAGTTGCAATAGCTTTGTTTTCATAAATTAATTTTACCTAATAAATGAGAGGTATGCAACACCTTCGTGTGGAACATTGGTTGACTGTGGGTGCTGTAGGATTTGATATTAGTCGCTTCTTCCCTTGATTCCTGTGTTTCCTCTTATCGAGGTGTTGATCGGACTTCATCATCGACTGGCTGAGGGAACAGACTACTTTTGGCCATCTTGAGGGTACAGTAGAAATGTAATTACATGAGCGAATGAAATTATTGTTTAATTAGGTACTATTTGAACATGGTAATGTGCATTATTGAACTTTGCGTATGACAGAAATGAAAGAATCTCGGCCAAGGGCACTCATGAGAGGAGCTGCCACACACACGCGTAGCCACGTCAACTAAGGCTTTCAAAATATTTGAAAAATAAATAAGATTTTTGAATTCAATCATTTGGCACCTAAATTCGAATAAAATTTGAGCTTTATTCAAATTTCTTGTAAGACAAAATATTACCTTCTGAGCAGTTTTTAACAGTTTAACTTTTACTTCTGCATTAGGAACAAATGGAGAAAATGCATGAAATCAACAGTGTCATCATCCAGAGAGCTTCTACACTTTGAAACTATCATTCCAGTGTAGCTTAAGGTTCCTTCCACATAAATGGAACTGGACTGCAGGCAGCAGAATGACTTGTAAATTTTCTCCGGGCCCCAGGGACATTCTCCTGTGCTCTCCAGCATGGAAAGCTCCTTCTTCATGAGTTTGAGAATTTCCTTTGGAGAAGTGTCAGGCACTCTGTTCTTTTCTGTGGTCTTAGAGAGAAGTGCATCTAACTGCTCCTTTTCTCTCTTCTTGGCAGGAGTTGCAGCATTGTTATTGTTGTCTGTTGTTGCTGCAGAAGAGTCCTCTTCCCCCTGGTTTTCACTATCCTCCAGAAAAAGTGTGACATAAAGGTCTTGGGAAGGTCTTGCAATGGAATTGGTCACGGGGGAAGGGAGAATGGAGGGATCTTCTTGGCTGTGCTTCAGAAAATCAGCAGGATCTTCAAGGAACCAGGGAAGCCCAGAGAGGTGTTCCTGTCACCTTTCTTCAATCCTTTGTCTTACTCTTAGGTAGAGTTCATTGGCCACATCACTTTCCTGGTCTTGAAGATCTTTTAGAAAAAAATTGGAAGACAATTTCAGCCTTCTTTAGTTCAGAATCATCTCTGTTGAGGGCAAGAGAAGCTGTCTCAACTACCTCCAAAGCTTCCACAAGATCCTCCACAGCTTTAAGTTCATCTTCTCCAGGAAAGAGGTCAATCTGATTGAGGTCAAAGAGAGACTTTGCCACAGCTTCTTTTATCTTGAGAAACCTTTCCACCATTTTCAGAAGACTATTTCATCTTGTTTTTGTGTCTCTCAGGAGCACAAGCTTTTTGCCATACTCCTTTTGGCATGAGTCCCGTCATAGATAATTCTTGAATGGAGATTTCCTGAGCAATCTTTCTCAACCTTCTCAATTTTGCTCCAAACAATTTTTGGAACAATCTTTCTCAATTTTCTCAATTTTGTTCCAAACAATTTTTGGAACAATCTTTCTCAATTTTGTTCCGAACAATTTTTGGAACAATCTTTCTCACCTTCTGAATAATCTCTTTGTAGATGGAGGAAAGATCCCCTTCTTCCTCCTCATCAGGTTCCTCCTGTTCCTGTTCCTCCTCCCTCTTCCTGCCACTCCATTTCTTCCTCATCTTCTTTTCTCCACAGCAGAGCACACTACATGCTGCCAAATGAAGCCCATGACAGTGACAAGTCTGATGCTCAATCTCCAGAAGCTTTATCACCATCACTGCTCCATCAGTGGTGTGACCCAGAATGTCTTTCTTTAGATTGATGCCAAATTGAGCAAGCTTTGTAGGAAGGACTTCTGTTGCTTTCTTTGCTGGCATCTTCTCTTTCACTCTGATGGTCCTCAGGGAATACAATTTCTCCATGGTGTGCAAATTGATGCCAAGATACCTCCTGTTGTGTCCTGATGTCCATTCATCAAAGGTGATTGCAAATCTCTCCCCTCTTCCCTTTCTCTGCTGCAGATCCTCCTTGACTTCTCTTCTGATCTTTCCATAGGTCATCACTACCTTTCAGATGGCTGTGTTGCTAGTGGGAACCTGAAAGAAAATAAGTGAATTTGTATTTTGTAGCTAAATGGAATGTCTTAAATGACTAATTCTATTGTATTGTACCTGCAGTCCTTGGGTGATCCATCCCTTCCTCACTTCCTAACTTCTAGCTAGTGCGTAGAAAGACATGCCATCCACACAAGTCAACTTGGACATCACCACCTCAACAGAATATTTTTTTGTGAACTTGGTAATGGTAAGTTGAGGAGAACTGATCTCAATGGAGGCCTCCCTGCTTGTCACTTGTGTAAACTTTAGCCCATGCTTCCTTTCAAGGCGAGACTTCAAAGTTGATGTAGAACCATGGCTCTTGAGGACATTGCCATAGTGCTTGCACTTTGTAACATCCTTCTCTCTGGTGCTGATGAGCAGGTGCCTCCAGATATCTGATCTTTTCTTGCACTCAGTCCTGCCTCGGGATCGTTCTGCCATCTCTGTGTCACTTGCTGGTGACACCATTTCCCCTCTTTACTGGCAAGACCACAGAGATCTCTGTGGTCTTGCTACCACAACACAGATCAACAACTGAATAGTGTGGCAAAACCAAAGAAAATAAAGGAGGGAGAAGGTGAATGTTGCCCTGACTCGCTCTGAGGATTTTGAGGCGAAAAGTCAGTTGTCATGGTGGTCCTCTCTTTCATGGATAACTTAAGGCTGCAGTCACACATGCAGGCAGACTCAGCTGCTCAGTCGCACTGAAGCCTAAAGTTATCTATGAAAAGGGGGCCACCACAACAGCTGACCTTTTGCCACAGAATGCTTGTAGTGAGTCTGGGCATCATTCACCTTCTCTTTACTCTTCTTTTGCTGCCGCACTTTCTGGAACTGCATATTAGCTGCTGTGGTGGTCCTCTTGCTCAGCTCCAAAGAAAATAAAGGATATACTCCTTTTTTCTCCTTGGGGAGTCATATCTTGCCTTTTGAAGGGTGTATTTCACTTTTTTAAGGGATTGCTGTACTCACACATGTTGCAAACAAAATTCTG
>JAAUXU010016625.1_pt1 | contig 14843 bp, 10 predicted proteins | sample 7278151 | NCBI WGS metagenome assembly JAAUXU01 (sample SAMN14350113, study PRJNA611818) | marine sediment metagenome | isolation source: surface marine sediment (1.8m) | place: French Polynesia: Moorea | collected 2018-08 | reverse complement strand
GATCTACCTCTTCCTCAGGCCTCCTCCTACTGGACCAGCTGCTTCTGGATCATGGTATCCTTCAGGCATACTATTCTATCTCAAACCTCTTCTTCATCCTGCGCTGATTAGTTGAGTTGGGGGGAAGCCACTCCTTTTCAGTAGCAGTTTGGTTAGGTACATTTTGCTGGATCTAATTGCTCTAACTCTTGCAAGGTAACTTGTGTGTGTCCCCTCCAAGTAGAAGAATAAAGTATGTGTGTTATACCAGGCCTTCTGTGTTGGGTTCAAGTCACTGAGTAGTCTTAAAAGAACTCCAGTCAGACCCTCTTTGTCTTGATCCTGGTCTGTGACTCTATTTGGGACATAGTCACCATGGTTTGAGGGTTTCTCTGTACAAGTCTAGTCTCTCTAACAGACAGTAGTTCGTCTCCATTTTTCACGTTTGCAAGCTAAAAACATTTTTGTTGATGTTGGACCCACTTGCTGCAACAATCGTCCTCACCCTCTGTGGTATTGGAACATATGTCCATGGAACCTCAGCAGAATAATCTGAAGCAGCCCTGGACATCAATCAGAACGAGCATGTTTGAGTGCAACAGAGGAGCTGAGATTGATTCCTGTAGCAAGTGGGTCAAATGATGGTTGTGATGTCATCCACGGTCTCAACTACAGCTCAAAGGAAGCGACTTCGACTACAAGCTCAATCCCATCACCCTTGATATGATATCTCGTGCCAAGGCCACTGCCAGAAAAGCTCAGGAGGCTCGCTGGGCCAGGCTGAACCAGGGATGCCGAGACTTTCCTGAGCAGATGGAGAGATATTACGTCAACGGGTATGACCCTTATGACTTCAGAAACAAGTGGTATTCTGAGATACATCACCTTATGGGATGCGTGCCGAACAAGGTATGCTGGACATGTGGTGAAAGTCGCAACCAATGTCTGACCTCAATGAGTTCTAGGTTGCTTCTACCACTTGGTTCGAGCACATGACGGATCTGTCTGGCATTGCTCACATGAAGCATCATTCGTCTGATGAAGACAGCGAGAACTTCTATGGAAAGTACTTTCTGGAAGTCCAGGGACTTCATGGGCCTCCGGAACTTCACCACCAAGCACGTCTTCTCAGACATCCCAAGCAATTTCATCAGTGATGAAGACTTCATGAGTCGCACGCTCAACTTCATCTTTGTGAGGAATCCATTCACTAGACTCTCATCATTATACATCAAAGCCATTACTGAGTAAGTTGTTGAAAAAGGGGCGCTTCTCGCACACACATGCAGAGTGTTGTTCCTGAGGTACATCCCATTGTAATTGTTCAATGTGTCCTTGGGGCAACTCCAGTCAGGTACCCATCTTTGGCATCAATTGTACAACCCCATTAGCTTACGTACGTGCAGTACAGTAGGACTGACTTTGTACCAAAAGTATGTCTGATTGATCTCAGATGTGGAGTGATTCTTTCTCCGCAAGTCTCCTGTTAGTACCTAAGATTTGAGCTTGATCAGAGGTACTTATTAAGTACTTTAAGGCCTGCGAATCATATGAGAACAGGGTGAAAAGAGTATTCACAGTTCTAGGCACCTGCCTAGACAGACAATCACATCCGAAACTGTCACAGATTAACTTCTAATAAAGAAAAATAATGTATACCTTATTGAAGTTTCAGCACAGCACACCCATTAGATCATGATACACATGAAAATATCGCACGTGCCTATCAAACGAGAGTGTAGTCGGTATTTTGAGCTCAAGTGTGGACGGGGGAGTCTAGATCCACCTGTGTTCTGTTACCTAGTAAAATTTGAGCTCAATCAGACATACTTTGATTTCTTACGTGCACCTATGGAATCGCTACAAGTAGGCAGAGCTGGGCTGGGCAGGTGTGCTTGTTGTTACACTTGCTCGTACATTATGTCCTGCTCCTTCTTACTTACACTCACGTGTAAATAAGTGAGTGTAGTAAGTGAGTGAATATAAGTAAGTGTAGTCTAAAATGGTAAAGTATCACCCGCACCAGGGTAAATCTGGACAGACAGGGCTGTATTGACGCAGCCAAAATATGGCTTCATTTTAGAATGGGACGAACTGGGAGGTGTGTGTGTTCCAAGTCGAATTGTGCACTGCAGAGGAGTTTTTCAATACACATTGCACAGTTGTGAAGAGGCTTTGGATGATTTGGAACATTGTGCTTGATAACGAAAATGTTATGTTTTACGTCACCTCGCTCTGGTCTGACTGGCCACTCATACCAGTTCCTGGTCTGAGTGGACAATATTATGTGGAAGATCTTTTATGCACAGGGTGACCCCCCTGGGGTGCCCCTGGGGTGCTCCTTGCTTAAGCGGGCCACCCTGTTATTGTTGTCACGACACCTACGCCTGTACAATGTGCATCATCTGTCAGGATGAGAAAAACCGATGATAATGACCTGGCCAAGACCATTGAGCACTTGCTGGACTTGGTGGAGGACGGTTGGGCCCATGACCGTCGCCTCTTCAACTTCCAGCATGCCATCTGTAAGCCCTGCTCTGTGACTGGCGGAATTGACTTCATCGTCAAGCTCGAGACCTTCGATCAAGACTTCAAGTACCTGACCTCGCTTCTCAACCTCACCGTGGGTGGACAAATCCAATATGCATAAGGAACAGAACCTGGTACCATTCAATTATTGCATCTTAGAGATCTCCAATTCTTGCAAGCGCTGGCATGGTCAATTGTGGCGCACAAATGAAATAATGAAAGGTTTTAATATCAAGTAACACAAAATTTATCATCCTTAATAGCTTTCAGTGCAATAATTATTGAACAATCAGAGAAATGGTGCGCATTGGCCCTGACAATGGCGTGCTGTAACCTAACCGCAATATTGAAACTTGAGAAGGATGAGGAAAACAGTGACACTGAAGTTCGCCCAGAAAGATATAATTAGAACTTCAAAAGTTCTAGTTCGTACTCATGCTGTATAATACTCATACTTCAGATCGAATATGTGCTGAAAAAACAGACTTGCCGAAGTGGGTAACATTGAGGAGAAACTTTCAGGAACAGAGCCTTGGACAGCTTGACCTGAGTCATCTTGTCCTTGACCACGACCGCGATTTCGTGCCTGGTGGCTTCTCGACCATTGGCCATTTTCAGACATCGAACCGTTGCCTCTTGGTTGATGTCAAGTTCACCGGCTAATTTTCACCTCCAGAACTTATTAAGTTCGCATTAACGATACTTCAGTGGAAAATCACTTTTTAATCAATGCTACTTTATGACTCATTAAGACGCTTTTTTCAGTTATACATATAGGAAAAGTTGATTTCCCATCACTCGACAATGGCAACATATGGACCCCTCAGACCATACGTACGAGTATTCTTAATCAGCACAATGACAACGTTTTAGGCCCCTTTTTTGTCCAGCTCCTGGCCCTGGGTTCAGGTGCAAGAGTTGGTTCACTGGCTGATAGGCTCAGGAATTCCGGCTTGCAGCAAGCAATCAGGATTTTGCATTCAAGCTCAAGCAGAGCCCAACTGCGAGTGCTTTGTCACTTAGGGTTGGTTCGGTTTCAGAGTTCAGCTTTGGAACGCAGCCAACTTGCATCAAGAGCATTGATGCCACAACCCCGATCTTGGGAGACTTTTCTATGTATGAAGTCGGGCAGGTTAGAACTCCTCAGCCAGACTTGAATGGGTTCCAGTCTCTGGGTCTGTGATCTGCAGAGCGGAGCAGATCTAAGTTGGGAAATCTCCGGTGTGCTGATTGTTCAACGTGCGTACTTTGGGGCTTAAAACTAATGCAATATGTTCAAACTTCAGGCAACTCAACATCAGCTCAGTCAAAAACTTGCATTCTTGTATTTACTCATCATAAGTGACAATGCCAGCCAATGGCAAGAACTGGCGATCCCCTGGTCAGTGACAGCTGGATCACCAACTGCCAGGATAACAGAAGACCCTACAGGTGGTCATGACACAGAGATGCTTGGTTGAGTGGGACTTTCTTTAGAGTGACTCTGCTATTGCAGACAACAGAGTCATGTTGCCTGCATCAGTGGGATATCTCTGGCAAGACACTTCTGGAGCAAACTATCGGTCTCAACGCCAAGTTTAGACCAATTGATGCATTCAGGAGCTTCTGTTTCAGGATCGCTTAGAACTGAAGAAGCATTTCCACGATGGATACGATGCTGACAGGAGCATTCCACCAGGACAGAAAGAACAACTTTTCTACAGCCAGATCCCCAGGTCCCTCATACACAGGTAGGTAAGCATGGGGCCTACTTGGCCCCCTGAAATTACTTACGTCAAGGACTATATGATGCATATGTGAGTGCAAGAGTAGCTACTTCTGAGGCCAAATATCAGGCCCCACATTTTTATTTGGTGAATTAATCTTTCCCAGATCATTTGTAAACACAGACATAAAGATGCCAGAAACAAGGTTAGGTTACGCCTTCTGATGGCAACCCTGACTGAGGGCTTTTTTCATTAGCCCTCACTCCCCTTCTTCTATGGACGTACTCAGCCTCTTTACCAGCGACAATACCAGCTGGTGGTGACCTCACAGCTGGACCACAAACTGCCGACTGTTGTTCACTCGATCTCGCGTGGCACGACTCGGTCATGATGTTGTGGACGCTCTAGAAGGCTAGGCCACAGTTGGCACCGAAATCTTGACTTGAGTCAAATCTTGATTTGAGTTTGTGCTGTTTCTGGTGATGCTACTAACGTGATGACTTTTTTATAATTCTATGACCTTCTTTAGGATATACAACGTCTTTCGAGTGGACTTTGCATTGTACGGCTATGAAGACACACTCAAGACCTTCCTGTCTTTTTCAAACATTGAGTGAATCTGATGTTATGCATGTACGTTTTGTGGCAAGTTGACAATAGCAAAACATTAATGCCATTGTTTCACTTCTTGCTGCTCCAATCCAGCCCAGTGAGGTGTAACTATGCTAAAAGCTAGGATGATGACAAGCATGAATGTAGGTGATGCATGCCCACCGTGTGCATGTAGGGTGTGTGTGTGCATGCATGGTTGAGTCCACAGGGGAGTACAAGACCAGTGAGAGTGACGGAGTGAGTGGGCCCAATGATGGCCTACGAACAGACGTCACCACTCAATCACCAGGGACACGTTCAGGATGAAGTTAAGTCGAGCTTGTGTCAAGTTTTGGAGATCCACATCAGCTTTCCACTGCACGGAAACGGGCAAATACGGAGAGGACATTGCCAAATGGTGGGATATTCATCATCAACCAGACCTGACCTAACCATGGCCTTAGCCAAGTCATCCACACGCTGGCCAAAAAATATCTTTCATTTTTGAAACTCAGAAAGTATTAGTAGGTCAAGTTACAGTTGCAAATTTCTGCATCAAGAACTGATGTAGTGAACAATGCACCCCATTAATGAAATACCAATATTACACGGTTTTCGTTAGGTTATCCTGGAAAAAGTTAGCTCAGAGGAAGTTTATTCGGTTCAGGATAAGTTAGGTTAGGTTACCTTGCATCCAGTTAAAGACCAAACTATTTCTACGGCAATAGATTCGAGGTGCATCCACCATGGAGCCAAGCCTGACCCACCCTATAAAATTGACCCTGACTCGACTGGCAGCTTCTGGCTTGATATCCATCCCTGACATTCACACCTGTGCGCTCACTTTGGTTGAGGCTGCTGTCGACAATGGAATGAAAGGGCTTAGTCCGATTGCCACGAACAATCCGTTGCAAACATAGGTACTATATGAATGTCAGAACAAATCATTTATGAGGACTTTTCAACTGCATAACCCTTTGCGCTGTTTCCTCCGCCTCTGATAACACTGCTTTAGTTTCCCGCGCCAATGATAGCGATGCAGCACTGTAATACCGGAAAAAAGACAGTCGGCCAAAATAAAACAACGAGACGATGGAGCTCAAGAGGAAAAAAGAGGATGCTGGAATGGGCCAAGGAGATGGTTGCACCTTGAGTGTCATAACAAGGATCTCCTGACCATGACTGGCACAAAGAAGCTGTTCCAGTGACAGTCATGTCCACCCTGACACAGGGGAAAGTCAACCAGTTTCGGACAAGGAAACACACTTACTGACTTTCGGGGAGAAATCGCACCAAAGCCTGAAAAACTGCTTGTAAGAACCCTTTGCTCCAGTCCCTACAGAGTTCTTGTAAGCGGGGTCCATGTCCAGCAGAGCCAGTGGGGAGCAGAAGTGGCCCCACTACCAGTCTGGCCTGAAGCGGAACAATTCCTATGAGCAGCACAGAACCTCTCAGTCCTATGACGTCATGACAATATGACATGACGCAGGAGACATCGCCTGAGGTGTAAACGTCAGTACGAAGTCATTGCAAATTGTTGCTATCGCCTAGGGCATTAGGGGATTACGCAGAACTAAATCGGACTTGTTTTACAACTCTCTGGCCTCGACATGACCTAAAACACAATTTTTAAACGCAAAACTCTCTTCTTCAGCGCTGAAGCTCAACCTGTGTGAAAATCGTCAACTTCATAACAGCTCCTGTTATGAGGTAGACGATTTTCACACAAGTGCAAATTTGACCCAACACCAGAATATATAGGAAATAGAATAATACAACTGCGCAGGCTGGAGGGAAAGATCATATGCATAAGTCGAAGTTTCTGCTCTATCATTCAGTCTCACCTTATCATTCTTGCTTGGAGTAGAAAGTATAATCTATAAATAATAAATATCTCTAATATGATATAATCTATAAACAATGAATCTATTTATACATTCAAAAACACTATAGGGTAGCGAGAACAGCAGCCCAGGCCAGCCCGAGCCAGCCCAGGCAGCCTAACTCAGCCCGTGCACTGAGTGAATATTTCTCATAGTGCTGCAAAACTTGTGAAATGAATTTCGCGTCAAATTACAAGTTGTGTTGCTGTGCGTAAGCTGAATTTTCCTCTTGTTGGCCCTCGACATTTCACGTGTCAGAGGCTTAAATCGTCCTCAAGCCCCTCCCTTCAGAGAATATAAAGCCTCAGCCTATTTATTCAGCTTAAAAGTTGGAAAATAAGTCCCTACTTAGCAGTGATGCAATAAATAATTTGTATGACTACACGCGCTAATGCAAATCCGCAGGTATTGTTTGACGATAACGCACATAATGGGCACAATAATTAGGCTGAGTACCAATGAGTACGATGGAAGACTTGACTGTCCGTACCTCGAGGACCTGAACGAGGTCAAGTGAAAAATTATCCTCTTTTTCTTTGTCGATGTTTGCAGAACACACAAAACACAGTCTGTGAAGAAGTGCGATTAGAGGCCACCTTTATTGATCTTATTGCTCACGCTGCAGACAAGGCTGAGGCAGGATGTGACGCAGATAAGACTCGCTCATCTGACATTAGTGAAGTGAGTGAGCAGATTGGCAGCCCTGCATGAGCTCACCAGGTGTCATGGGGAGGATGTCGTGGAAGTAGCTGCTTGTCCTGCCAGCGTGTGTAGGAGCTGCAGCGCGTCCTCTGTGTGTCAAGCATTGGAATCTCAGAAGTCTCAGCAGCAGACGACTCCTGTGGCCTTGGATGTGCTTGCAAATGGAGCAGCCTATGATGTATTAGTACTACTTCAACAACGCACGATTTCCGGAATATTTCCCCGCTTATTTACTATTCAGCGGGAAATATTCCTGCACTGTATTTCCCTCTCCACAGGGACATATTGTGATTTAACACTCTGAGGCTAGAAATTTTCCATATTTCTTGCACCAAGCTATTGTACTGAATCATTTTTCATTTCCAAAAGCGTATTTCAGTTGTTTTGTTTGTCTTGAAACTGGTGAAACATCGACCACTTGATTGCAAAAACCGTGCATTAAATTACGAATTAAGGACGCACAATACGTACTATATGCGTCGTTGATATATAGTTATGCAATCTACTGCGGGGAGTTCGGACCAACTCATTGACAACAATGACCTCACTTCGCGTAATCAGGCTGGAAGAGTCAACAAATGAAAAAAAAACTACACTCATTCTCTGTGTTTTGCATCGCAAAAGTGCATTTATTTCCATACAAAACACTCTGCATACGAGACGAATTAGACCATGAATTCAGTGTTAACGGGAGATATTAAAGAAATACAGTATGCAAAACATGCAGAGGATGTTATTCATGTCGGATTTGCTTTCTAATCTGGGCCGTGGTGAAGACAACCGGTCTCAACGGCCTCACTCGGGGTTTCTTAGTCGATGCAGACGCACATGTACACGTTGTCGTCGAAGAGGTGACACTTGGACGGTCTCAGCCTGCACCCCGCGCCCCGAAATCCTCGGGAACGACAAGACTCTCCGTACCTGGAAGCAAAGTTGCCCTAACCAGCGTCAAGCACGTGGCAACGCTGCTACTTGTTACTTAGTGGGACAGGATTGCCACAGGATGCCAGTGGCTGCAGAGGTTGCTCTGGTGCACCTGCTCCACTCGTCGTAGCACTCGACGACGTTGCCCCAAAACTGCGCCTCGGAGTCGTCAGGAAGGGTCAGCAGGGCAAAGCCAATCATCAGGAGGTGCACGTACTTCATGGTGATGCCGACTCAGGCCCAGGGTGTTCCTTTGCTCCACTTTTATAGATCAGGGCAAGTTCGTGTGTTTCCTGGATGCACATTGGCAAAAATTTCGCACTTCGATAAAGGTATTTTTGCCTCTTCTTAGCAAGTGCCACTTGCACTTGAGTGATAAGTGTGACCAAATGCTTGGTGTGAAAAAGTGCCAAAATCATGTCGTGAGTGACCAGATCTTCATCTTGAATGGTACCATGGTTGGCGGAGTAAAGTCTGCTAAAGAATCCACCTAAAATTATAGTTCAATCGGACACGCCTTTTCTAGTATAACAACTGTATTCAAGAATGATAAGGTGATTCCTCGGACCGGTGGTGGAAGAAAGTGGAGGATTTTTTGGCTGCAGGAGCCTCATTGAGGTTGCACCACTTCAAATTTTTCCTCACTTAAATTCAGACCACATTTTTGGCACAATGGCTTAGTATTTAGTCCAATGTTTTGCACTGATGCTTCAAGTACGACGAACATAAGCAAAATCCCGATTGTCCCCATCTTTTCTTTGCACAGTGTTCATGAAAGATTAGGCTGGGTGAAGAAATGAAAATTTTGGAATTTGACAAAGCGCATCTTGGGTTTGCCATAGTCAAACAGTCTTTAAAAACTTGATCCCCCCTTCGCTTGTGATGGTTGCTATCTACTCCAGTCCTGTAGTGCTGAAGTGCAGTTAGTCCTACCTAACAGAAAGGCAAGAGGAAAACAAATAGTGATTATTTGTTCATTCTATTGGACTAGAGTGGAGTCTGTTATAGACTTAAGACGCCGTAACCGATATAAAAAAAACTGACCTCAGCCGAATCAAAGGTCTGGTCAACCTTGGGTCTAGTGAAGCTAGGAACGACATCACTTTAGTATAGTTCTTAAGATTACAAGGAAAATGAGGGTCAGTCTGATTAAGGACTCATTGCATAACACACCTTCGTCATATCGAGGGTTGACAACAGTTGTGTCGTACATTTGGGGCAGGTTCTTCAACACAGTTTTTTAGAGTCGAGGCAACATCATTCCAGAGAAATCCGTTATCACCTACTTATATCGCACCTACGTGCAGAAAGGAGTGCGAAGAGATAAGATAAATGCTGCTGTGACTTATAAAATGGGCACAATATGACCTCCTGTTCTGAATTGTCAATACACTGTCAGTTCTACGAAAAGAGCAGAACTTTGAACACACAAACGCCATGATTGGAGGGTGGACCCCATGCTGCACTGCTCAGTGCAGTTGCAGTGCACAAGCCCGGCAAGGGAGCAGATGAAAATGAGAGGAGTTGGGCAACCATGGGAAGACAAGTGTCTCAGTATGTCAACAGTCAGACTAGAGCAGCGAAAAGGACCTAACAAAAAATATAGTTTCAAGTCCAAACTTCAAAAGACATTTGTGACAAAGTTTGAATAGAATGACGCTGGTCGGTCATCACCACTCGATTTCAGATAGAGACACGGGAGAAAGTCAAATGTTCCGTTACTGTGTCTTCGACTGTCGGCGACCTTGATTCCATTCTCCAGAGGCATTCAAGGTCGCTCGGTCAGGGTTTTTTACTGGGGTTGGGGGTGACTTTTGTGACTATTTCTTGATTTCGGGACTTCCTTCACTCCAAAATGGCCTAAAGGGGCCTCCAGGCCCCAAATAGGCCACCACTTGGAGGGTCCGGTTGGGGCCAAAGGCGCAGCCATGACCTGATCCATGCCAAAGGCCACGTTTGAGTGCCCCGGGTCCAACGGTGCGGCCGCCTGTCCGGAACACTTGCACGAAGGAGCAGACATTGTATTATGTGTATGGATACTCGGATGGATTCAAGCCAGGTGAAGATGCTTCAGAACCCTCTTAGGTTCTCACAAAGCCAAGCTTCATTACCCTTGCTGGTATTAGAGAAATGTCGCACACATGATCAAAATTACTTGACAACAGTGCCTTGGGCGAAGAAACCCTTTTTCTGGGCCACCCAGTAGAAGTTGGACAGTTGTGATTGCCGACCAGAAAAGACTCTTGGAACCCACTATGACTGTTCCACATGCGTGGGACCTTGATGATGTTGAGTTGCGGTAGTGATCAGAGAGAAAACATTTCTTTAGACAAAGTCAATGTTTGTTCAGTTGAAGCAACTGCAATTCTTCAGTTTCAAAAAAGTTTTGAGGCATCATCATTTTTGCATCAAATGATCGGTACCCAGAACAAGTGCGTTAAATGAGTCGATGCTGGCTTGACACTCGTCCATATGATCTGTGACCAACATCTTTGATTCATTGTTCTGTTAGAGCATTGACAGATAGCAATGCAATCATGAGTGCTGCACACAAAGTAGCCTGATACATGAATCCCGGTTATTAGAATCACCCGCACAGTAGAATCAACTTCTCTGGCCCAAAACTTTCACTACAGCAATTTGATTCAGTCGTGAGAATCAATTCCTAGTTGTCACAGAGTTGCCACACCCGGCAAAATTGACAATTTGTCCACATTTGGACTCCTGCTCATGTCCAGAAACGCCACTGGCGAATTCTTTGCTAGGATCTTGATGAAAAGAAGAATTCAGTCATTCGTGAAGTGAAACAAACGAGCGGGACAAGATCAGACCGAGAGTGGCAACTCTGCTCTGGCTGTGCACAGACCAGCAAAGGTGAAATCCGTCCATTTCTGCAAAGTTGAATGGCGCAGGGGGATTTTTGCGGGGCATAAGAGCGACCCACTCAGGGGGATCATTTTCTCCCGTTGCACCCGGACGCCATTGTATATACAAATGCAAGATACTTGCAGTGCTGATAATAAGATCACCAGATTTGGACCACGGCTGCGAGACTTTGTAACCACTTTTCTGCTGATCGTGGAGGAGATTGCAAATAGCAGCCAGGTACGTGAGTGAGGATTCGAAGAGATCTTTGACAAAGTCTACGATTTTGTTTGAAAGCAGAAGGAACCTCAAAGCCAACTTTAGTAGGAGGAGGTACAGTTATTCCTTCATATGCACTCAGATTTTCTGCTTGGCAGGTTGTCAACATCACTGAATGACTCTTTCTGGAGACGATCCCCCAGCTGCTGCAACAGTCAAATTGGAACGAACTCGCGTGGACCCTCAATGTTCTCCATGGGCCTCCACTTGCCTCGGAAATGAGGCGGCCTCGGACTAGAGGTGGACGGCCAAGAGGGTCCTCATCTTGCTCATGGCCTTGTGGATTGGACAGTGGCATGGTCAGAGCATCCAGTTACCACTACAGGTCCTTCTGGCATTCCATTCAATACTGCACTAGAATTCAGGCGCTGTCGCTGTTCGAGGAACTAAGTTAGAATGTTCTTTCTAGAACTAGACAATATAGTTCCACTATTTAGATGACTGCAGACTCTGCTTGGGCCACGAGAAGCATCACGCGGGCCCAGCAAGTATTTGAAAAGGCTTTTGTAGCCGGGAAGGCAGGCAATGACTGTTCTAAAGTGTTGAAATTTTGGCTAATTTCTTATCTGAGCGCGGCCACGAAATTCGGCGCAGAGAATAATAGGTTATTGTTGGCTACAAAGTACAATATAGACAAAAATTTCTTGTCGTTGTGAAGCCCAAATCTGCCTTTATTTAGAAAACTATGGATGTCGGGCCTAAATGCAGCTGGCAGTGCATGGTCAACAACTGGCATACGGAGCTGCCTAGTTGATGGGTGTGAGGTCTCGTTGTCACGTCCAAAAGAAAAGGTCACTTCAAAATTACATTGATTCCTCAGTCATGGTGTCTGTTGACTCCAAGTACACGCGCGGCGCGGCCTCCGGGTCCTCCAGGTCCTCCTGGGTCAACACCTCGACTACGGCCTGGCCAGAGTGAAGAACGACATTCATACGGTTGCAGTCACTTGCGGCTCGCACGTCCGTTACCGAATGCATCCAGGCAAAGTGGCAGCAAAAATTCCAGGCTGATTCCTGTCCTGCTGGGCCGCGCCTGCCCAGTTCTGCTGCCCTGCGACCATCATGCGTTGCTCGCACCTCTTGTGCATGCGCGCGTGCATCCACACGAGCACGTCCGGGGTCAGACAGTTCGGAGGTTGCAAACCCGCTGGACAATGACTGAGCAGTCAGAGTCACGTTTTTGTGATTTGCTTCCACTGGCATTGATTTCCAATGATGCCAAATGGATGCCAATTTTCGAAACCCAAATCGGTTTCATTGTTTGTTACGTCTTCCTTGCTGCTCGCCAGTGTCAGTCAGCATCCCAAAGCAGTGCAGCAGGAAGGCCAAAGCTTCAAAAGTCAGTCCTATCATCTGTGTAAGAAGTAGGTGCCAGCAGAACAAAAGTGTCCCCGAATGACAACTTAATCCTCGCCCGTGTGCCCGAACCTGACCAGAGTCACCCCGCTGGCCTCACTCACGTTTCAATCACTGTGTGCGATGCAAACCTTTGCGGCTCACAGAGGCGGGGATAGCAGCGAAGCAGTCTTATCATCATCGCACGCATGCATGCACCAAGTGTATGAATGAACACGCCTTTAGTGCTCGTACAGGAGTCGATCAGGCAAGGTGAGGTGAGACTTGACGCCATTAAGAGGCGATTAAGTCATCCCCCCTTCACCTTGCCACAACTGCTGCTGGACCTATGGAGTGATCTGGAGGGAGAAAAATGATCGAGGCTGCAGCAGTGAAAGTGAGGCCGGAACTGTCTGACTCGAGGACGCGTTCGACATTTGCGTCAGCTCCCGGACGGACTTGAGGCCGCTGCTGGAGGGGCTGGGACCGCCTGAAGGGAGAAGGAACATCTCAACATGTTGTGCTGCCTGAGCGAGACCGCCAAGGAGGCCAGGGTCATCGACAAGGAGATCAATCGGGAGCTCAAGAAGCACAAGAGAGATGCTAGGAAAGAGTTCAAACTCCTGCTGCTCGGTACACACTTGTCTCATCTGCTGCTCGGAGCTCTGGTGCAGCGCCAATCTCACTCGTTTCAGGCACGGGAGAGTCCGGCAAGTCGACGTTCATCAAGCAGATGCGGATCATCCACGGCGCCGGCTACAGCGAGGCCGACCGGAAGAAGGAGTTCACGAGCGTCGTGTGCAGTGTAAGGAAGGGGGCGGGGGACGACTCAGTTCATGCTGCTGAGCAAGACCTCGGCAACTGCTGAATAGCTGCCGAGGTCGGTGTCCAACAGCAAGCTCCTGACATAGCGAGATCACCTTCCAGAATGTGTACATGGCGATCACGCACTTGGTGCACGGGATGAAGCTGCTCGGCGTACCCTTCTCGGACCCGACCAACGCGTCACTGGCGCACGAGCTTCTGCGAGTGGACTTCTTGAGCGCCCGCACCATCGCCCCAGGTCACGCGCGAGCGCTGCGGCACGTGTGGACGGACGCCGGCGCGAGGCGCGCCTACGCCAGAAGAAACGAGTTCCACCTGTCAGACTCCGCCGCCCACTTCTTGGACTCGGTGGACCGGATCGCCACAGAGGGCTTCGTGCCCACGCAAGAAGATGTGCTCAGGGTGCGCCAGCCGACGTCTGGAATCTACGAGTACTGCTTCGACCTGCAGGTAACGTCACACAATCTGACCTCGTCGCCCTTGCTGTACATGATCTTACTGGACGGAGTGACGTGACTCGGCTTTTTGTCGCGCTGTCAGGCTTCCCAAGTGTCCAAGGACCCAATCCGCTTCCGCATCGTGGACGTGGGCGGTCAGCGCAGCGAACGCCGCAAGTGGATCCACTCCTTCGAGAGCGTCACTTCCCTCATCTTCTTGGTCGCCCTCAGCGAGTACGACCAGAAACTCTTGGAGTCCAAGACAGAGAATAGGCTTGAAGAGAGCAGAGCGCTCTTCAAGACCATCGTAGACTATAAGTAAGTACGGACAATTCAGTACAAGGTTCAGTACTTCTTACCTTTTGTGAATAACACTGCAATTGAGTCTGCTTAATCTTGGACAATAACTCAGTATTAGAAATAGTCAAGACAACGAAGTGAATCTGTCGACTCCGTTTAAAGCGTCCACTGAGGACCATTTGGCCGCTATAAGCGAAGTTCGCAAAGATGCCGGCAATAAAGTCGTCTCCATCGAAGGTGGTACACGCAAAGCAGCCCAGACTGAGTGTTTTGCTCGTGTTTTGCAGGCAAATTTGCAAAATTTTCTACCTTCGGTCCGATTAACCAGTGTGGCTGGTCCGATTAACCGGTGAGGCTGGTCCGATTAACCAGTGTGGCTGGTCCGATTAACCAGTGTGGCTGGTCCGATTAACCAGTGAGGCTGGTTCGATTAACCAGTGCGGCCGGTCCGATTAACCAGTGTGGCTGGTCCGATTAACCAGTGAGGCT
>JAAUXU010154627.1_pt1 | contig 14845 bp, 12 predicted proteins | sample 7278151 | NCBI WGS metagenome assembly JAAUXU01 (sample SAMN14350113, study PRJNA611818) | marine sediment metagenome | isolation source: surface marine sediment (1.8m) | place: French Polynesia: Moorea | collected 2018-08 | reverse complement strand
TGGGATGCTTTTTTCTTCAATTTTTTTTTGGAGCCAACACACGATTTGCCTCCTGATTACGGTTCGAGAGGCCGCAGTGACCTTTGGAAAGAGCCGATATGAATTATTCAGTCGACTTTCGTCGCTAGGACACGTGGAATAACCTTTCGAGGAATTTTTTATTAGCCCACGTCTATTTGGGAAGTGCAATAATTTCCCATCCCTCGTTGGCCTTCAAGCCGAAAAATTGAACTATCCGCTATCTATGCACGATCGATGCGCACGAGAAGTCCTGTTAAAAAAACCAAAGAAATTTGAATACGTCTTCCCAGATATGTACACGATGTTATTGTACTTTCCAAACTTTTAATTTTACGACAGAATGGAGCATACATATCGGGACGGCAATAACGGTGTTCTGGCTTAAGTTTTTGTTGCTTTTTGGTTACATAGGTTATTCAATCAGTAAAATAATAGGACGTAGACACAATTCATACATAAGGCAGTATCATAATCTAAAACATTGGTTGATGACATGCATGGTTTAGGAGGAGTAATTGCCCAAAGTTTTAAAAACAAGCATTTTGTGAGCAAAAAGTGCAAAAATACCTTATTTTTTGGCAACTACTCCTCCTAAACTATGAATGACACTTACCAATTAGGTAGTTTCTAGAACTGTCCTATGTCTGAACTGTGTCTACGTGCTAGTTCAAGAATCTTACAAAAATCTGGATACCAAAAAAGCAACTCAGATATTAGCGCTGAAACGCCTTTGTGGGCATTGCTGTACATCAAAAGTCATGCATGGACTGTTTTTTTCCTTGTTCAGAGGAAAGTTGTCGACACAACTTCTCTCTGCCTGCCTTCCCACCCACCATTAGCAACTGCTCCCCGTGGAACTAAGATAAGCTTCAACCAATGCCTTCTATGTCCCTAATACCATCACAACTGTGTCAAGCTACCAAAACTGTGAAATTCAGCTGCCGACACAGGTGTTTCGGAGAATCATCTGTTGATCCAACCTCAGTTGACCAAACTTCTTTCTGTCCCCTTACCTTTAGCGACTGCTCCCCGTGGAATCTGACATTTAGTTTGAGCGCCTTCTCGAGGAATCTCAGACTGAGGTCGTACTCTCCTACGGCGTGGAGGATAAGGCCGATGTTGCTGTCGATCAGTGCCACCTCGGGGTGCAGCTCGCCGGACATCAGCAGGCACAGGTACCTGGAACAAAGGCGGATGGATCGAAAACATTTTGGAATCTTTTCAAAGTTCCACTTAACTAACGGTTCTCCTTTATGGAAATTTTGGGGACGGGACGTTTTGGTAAAAATCCTGTAAGGACACATTGGTAAAAAGTCACAATGGTCAATGTGATCAAAAGGGCCGTAATGGTAAAACACTTTGGACAGATTGGTAATTTTCCCCCCAAAAGAGTCATATTGGTGAAAAAAATCTTTTGTGGTCATAATGGTAAAATAGTCTTAGAGTCTTGACATATTGGCAACAGTGAGCTTTGAAACCAGGCAAGAGTGGATATTAAAGCCAAAAGTATTAAATCCAAGGGGAATTATTTATGTATTGTTAACTATACATGGTATGCATATGATTGCTCAAAAAATAGCTTCTTAAGTGTTAGTGTAACTGATTTTTTTTTACATAAGCCTAATAATATCAAACACATGGAACCTTCCTCTATAAAGCCATCACAAAATTATTTCACAGAGATGACATGCTTGAAAAGTTTTCTGTGCCTTTTCTAATACAAGTGACCATACTCGTGAACAATCATCCCAGCCACCGGAAGGCGCAAATAAACGGATTTTTTTTGTTTTCAAAGCTTTTTTGACTTATACACACCACAAAAATGCCGCAAACATGACACTTTGTGAGATATTGCGGCGTTTTTGCGACAGCGCAGATTTTTGCCATTTGCGTCACCATATACGTCACCTTTTGTGTCAAAAATTTGCACAAATGGTGTCGCAAAACTGCTGCAAGTTGTGGTCCCGCAAAAACGCCGCAAAATCTCACAAAGTGTCATGTTTGCAGCGTTTTTGCGGCATGTTTAAAGGGCAAAAATGAAAAAATAACAAAATCCGTTGACCATGTCGTTGGGATTAATCCACCTCTTGGATTTTTTAAATATGAACCTTGTCTACAATGCTCACAGATTTCAGCAGGCTTTGTTGAATCCCTTTGCACTCATGAACGCTACCGTAAAATATATTTGTACATTTACTCTGTGCATTGTGCAAGGATATCTAAAAAAATTTAAGGAGCAAAAACGGCAATAATTTCTTGTGTGGTAACAAACAGTTTTTGGACATATTTCATGCTGTGCCCCCCCCTCCCGTCTGATGTGTCTGACTCCACTCCAAACCCAACTTTAACCCCACGTGATTTTTACACACTTCTAATACATATGTGATTTGCTTAAACACTTTTAACAATGTGACTGTCTTGGACCCTAATCAGTTACCAATGGGACTGCCTTGGACATCTTTTACCAAAATGACCAAAATAGATTTTTTTACCAATATGTCCAACTTGACTTTTACCAATGTTTCCAAAGTGGGATTGTCTGAATTTTTTAACCAATATGTCTGCGCCCCAAAATTTTGCTTTTCAGTTCAACTTTCTTTTTCGGACCAATGAGTGTCGATCCACTTTTCAGGAGCCCCCCCACCCCCTTGAGTATTTCTTCAAAATCACAGTTTAACCTTTGTGGTTAAATCAAATTCCTAATTTTCGAAAAACCCCTCTCATTTGACTTTCTTCCCGCGTCGAAATATCTTTGGAGGACAAGATTTTTTTGATATGTTTGGACTAGCTTATTTGCACCGAAAAAAAATTACCGAAGATTTTTGGCGCTACCGGAGGTACCTGGAAATCCATTTAGCTCTATCGGAGATTTTTTGCGCTGCGCTACCGGACTGGAGGCTACAGGAGGTACCTAGAAAACCTACTTAGTACTTTCTGTGTGCAGATTTCTGATCCTGTAGTTTTTCCACTATTCACTTCCTACCTTCAATGTCTTACAGTTGAAATTACCTTGACTGGTGAAAAAAGTAAAATAGTCAAAAATGTGGCATGGATTCTTTGGTAAACAGCACACAAATATATGTAACTTTCTACATGACCAAATCGCCATCTACTGTATCCCGTCTATGTCATGGCAAAAGTAGGCTCTTCGAGAAAACCCAAAAAATTACCCAAACCGTCCTGCTTTCGGGCTTTTCCACCTCTTTCCTACTTCACAATGCTAAGAATTTCTAAACGAAAGACTTTTTTGTCGCAGGTTTTTAATGCCGCGCCGCGCTGGCCCACTAGCTTTTTCTCTTGTTTCCTTCCCCTCCCCCTTTCGGTGCCACTGCCACCTCGTACCGGAAATACCAGGAAAATCTTTTAGTGCTACAGGTAGAGGTGCCAACAAAATCGGCCATATTTATGAATATAAAAATTTCACTGTTTTTTTTTTTTAAAAACGTGATAATGCCCCAGTTCTTTGAAAAAAGTCTGTTCTGGTTTCTGACAATAAACTGTCCCTCCAACTTGCTTACCTTGCCCTGTATAGCAGCTTTAGCGCCGTTGAGACCTGGCTGTTTGCGAAGCAGTAGAGGGCGAGGTGGACGTACTCGGTCACCGTGTAAGGATGGTCGATACCGTTCACACGCTCAGACATCAGTACGGCCTGGGAAGGAAAGGGAGAAGAAGGGGGTTAGTGGTTACTGGTTAGTTTTTTGGTGATTTTTTTTTGCTAAAATACTGGTCACAGAAGTCTTCCAGGATACAGAGGAGATATTTTTACCATTTCCCCCTTAATTGATGGTCACAAAATTGCCTAGTGGTAAAGAGTGATTTTTGGTTACTTTTCTCGATCGAAATACTGGACACAAAAGGCCGAACTTTGGCTGAATATTAGCAAAAATAACAAACAGCTAAGATGTTTTCAACCCATTTCCCCTTAGGTCGAAGCGAGGATATTTCAAGAACATAAAGGTTTTTGCTACATGGAGTAAAAATGATCATATTTGAGATTTTTCGATCTAACTGCAACCGATCCTATTACCTTCTGCTGGAATGAGAGGGCCTCCGCGTGGTCGCCCATGATGTAGTTCAGCCTTGCGAGCATTCGGAGGCACTGCGCTATCTCAGGGTGCATCGCGCCGTAGACGTTGTTCAGCAGGTTTAGGGCCTCGCTGATCAGCTCGTAACTAGGAGAAGAGGGTACGATTAATCGATTAATAGCTTTTTATGAATAATCACACTATCCCCCAACTATTTCGAATAATGATAATTGATAATGAATCAAGTAATTGCTGGTCAGCTTATACCTTAATAGGTAGATAGATTGATAGTCTAATTGATATGTTTGAGCACATAATTTATTGCGGAATATAGAAGATCAGATAGACAAACGACTAATCGACGAATCCATCCAAAGAAGTACGTATTTTCGAAAAAAGGACTTAACAAAGGCCTCCAAATACGCCGCAACCGCAAATGAGCATATCGCACAGATTTTGCAGCAATTTTAAGCCGCAGAGGGTTCCGCAAAAGGAACGGCCATTTTTGTTGCCAAATTCGGCGCAAAAAAATCTATACGAAATACACATTTGCGGTGTTTTAAGTTAAGATAAAAGTAAAAATGCACAGAATATGTGGCTGGCAATTGCACTATCTGATTAATAGACTAATCATGCTGTTCTCCAAATCAAATATTTTTTTCACAAACTTTTTTAATTATTCAACTCTATTGACTAATTACTGAAACTGAGTCAATGAATCGATCTATTTGAATAAACCAATACTTGCGCTATGTAGTCTTTCAGTTCAAATCAAATTGATTCTAGTCGAATCGTCTTTCTCACCCATCCTTGAGGTAGCCCTGCTGTATCTTGGACTGCCCCGTGGTGTAGAAGTTGTATGCGTCTGATGCTCTCGGGTTGATGTGCTTGGCGCGGGGGAACACGTTCAGGACGTCAGAGTCCGAGAAGAACGGGGAGGAGGCCTGCCAATGGGATTCGGAAGTAGGTTAATAACGGATCTTTCGACCAAAATTACGAAATGTCGCAAAAATTTGCTAAAAGTTTACAATTTATTGTTGCCTAGACTCCGGTTAAAGAGGCATCAAAAGTCGCCGAGCATGCCGAAAAGTCTCAAGGATACGAAAATTCACAATTGTCACGAAAAGTCACCGATATTTACAAAAAGTTACCTAATGTTTGTATATTTTTAGGCGATTTCAGGTTGCCAGACCTAGCTAAGGCTGCTCCGACGAGTCAGAGGAGACGGAGTGGGAGCACGACAGAGCACTCAGCGTTACGGAAAGTCACAGTGCACTTTAATATTGCTTTTGCTACTATTTCATTCGGCCAGACCTTTTTTTGAGTCTACTCCGACGAGTCTGAAGGAGGGAGTTCGACAATTTTACAAAAGTCGCCCAAATTTTACCCTACCTGAGTGTGCTCCGACGAGTCTGAGGATGTGGCTGCTCCTATGAAGTACTCCCTGAGCCTGAGCTGTATCCCGGTCTTGAGGCAGAAGGAGCGGAGGAGGGAGCAACGGTGCATGCCGTACAGGCCCATCACTGAGTCCTGGAAAAGACGAGCAGAAGACAATTTATCCCATTCCATCGAGAAGGTAAATCTATGGGAATGGGACTGAACCTAAGTAGGAGATAACTGGCTTCTTTAATGAATGCCAATGCGTAGGCCCCCTCCCCAAAGTGAATTTATATTGAGGAACGGTAAAGTAGCTATTATTCAACTAAACTGTAAAGTGTCCTCCAAGTTGAAACACACACTTGCAGACTTGCAGTGCCATTTGGTCTCCATGGTGAAACACTCGGCTATTACCGTATATTAAAAACGGCATTTTCGGTCCCTAAACTGTGTCAATGAGTAACGCATGTCAAAGTTGCTGTAGGAGTCCTTCTCAAATGTAGGACGAGCGGAAAATATCCGGAAGTTACAAAATTGGCCCAAAGTTCCGAAAAGTGACCGAATTGTTTTCACCAGGTTGTCTAGATTCATGTCAAAGTTGGAGAATCCATCCAAACATTACAAAAAAAACTACTGAAAGTTACGAAAAGTCAATTTTTTTTGCAAAATCAAGAAAAGTTAAAAAACCCTTCCCGAAAGTTATCATAACTCGGTCAAATTTTAACAACTTCACAAGGTTGTCGAGGTTCATGTTAAGGTTGTAGTACGTATGCCTTTATCTCAAATTGAATAATTTGAGATGAAGGCATAATTGACTAAAATGGGAAAATCCACCCAAACTTTACGAAAAGTCGCCAGAAGTTACAAAGAATCACTGAAAGGTACGAAAAGTCGCACGGATATAGGTTTTTTAAAACCAGGTTTAACAATAGAGGTTTCAAAAAGCCTTCTACTTTTGGAGGATTAGGCATGTGCTAATTCATGTGGATCACCCTGTATACTCACCAGGTTGTCCAGGTTCATGTCGAAGTTGTAGTATGCCTTCATCTCCCCGTTGAGCGCCCCCCACAGCTCCTTTGATGTGAGGGCGTGCCATCCTTGCTCGAGGGTCACCGAGGAGAGGCCGGAGGTCGAAGTGAAGGTGAAGGAGGAAGAGAGGTCCTCGCTGGAGGACGGGGACACCTTGCCGCTCTTCACCTGGTTAAAGAAAGAAGAAAAGATAAGAAATGGCAAAAAATCGTCCCAGAATATCACCAGATACGCCAATGTCATTTTAAAGGTTTCTTATGTTATTTTTATCTAAAAAAAACTTGAAAATGTTCGAAAGATTGCAATATTTTCTTTACATTTGGCTAAAATTCTCAACAATAATTTCGCTGGAGCCCTTAAAATATAATCCTTTTACGAATACGAAGCAAAGACTTCGTTGAAGAGTATGCTTTGGAAGCGAGAAAAGAAAAAAAACCTGTTCAATATTCGTTTTGCTAAGCTCGTGCGAAAAATAGCCCAAAATTAACATATCTTTTGGCGACTTGTCGTATTATTACTACCTGCTGAGCGTGCTTCTGCTTGTGTCCTCTCCTCTTGCCTCCTCCGCCGGCCTTGAAGTAAATGTCGGCTCCTCCGCCTCCGCCGGCACCGGACCTAAGGATCGAAATTTGACTTGAATAAACTAATCGATTAATCGGCTTGATTAGGAAACGGAATTTGGTAAAAATGTGGCCCAAATTATCAAAACTATCTCGGATTTTAAAAAATTTCTAAAAAAGCTTGAAAGTTGAGACAAACTTTTGGGGAAATGGCGAGTATTTTAACCGAACGTTCTGTTAAAAAATAGCAATTTCCATAATTTGCAGAGTAAATTCGGTTAACTGATGGATCTTTTTTTACTTGAACCAACTAAAATTGTTGACTGTGGAAACTTTTAAAACAAGAACAAACTTTGTTCAACGACCTAAGGCAGGGAATGGCAATAGGAATAGGATAGTAACATTTCATTGAAAGGGACGTTCCCTCTTCAGTCTGTTTTCTCGATATGATTTCAGAATTAAGAGAGACTCGCCTTTCTCATCATGATTTAGAAATGGGGTGATATCCCCACTGTCATGAAAGAAGGGAGTCAAACTCCAAACTGAAATTAAAGGGCAATACCAGCCTACTCCAAGTAGTCTGAGATTATCATCTCTCAATATTATTTTGGAATGGGGTGTGTGTCCCCCTCCTTCAGAGGTTGCCTTAAAAATAAAAGTGGTTCATCTCCCATCGAGACAGCCTCCGCCAAGAGGGTGGCGTAAATAGTTAAGGTGATTCTTCTCTCACTATGATTTATGAATGAGGTGTGACCCCACTCCTATTAAGAGGCTCGGAAAAGTTTATTCCATAGTAATCCACAACAACAACATGCAAGAAAAACAGCGACCGCTATTTGACCTGTCAGCAGGTAAAAACGGTGGTAACTTCATTTCTCTCATAATCCCTATTCACTATTCAGAGAACCTTTCATGAAATTTATCAAAATTCCTTGTTTCTTTAATTCAGATTTTTTTAAATTGATTAATCGAAATCTCGATTAATCGTCTCGATCCCCTTACCCTGCCGCGGCCGCGTTGGAAGCCCAAGTGGTGAGGGGCGGCGGCGCTGCGAGCGGTCCCGTCCCGGAGCGGAACAGGCAGTTGAGGAAGTGGGCGATGGCGGAGGAGACGCAAGTCAGGTCCAGGCCCTATGGTAGGGATGAGGGCAAGCCTATTGACGTGGGCACTTTCTGAATATTCTAATTAAATGTTTCTTTGGAAACTTTTTGCTTATGCTGTAAATGGGGATGGAGGCGAGACACGAAATCCTAGCCGAGCCAACTTCCAAGGCATCGAGCCGAGCCAAGTGCACAATTCCATAGAATTGATATAAATTTAAATCATACAAATTTTAAGGCATTTTTTGTTTTTTTAAATGTTATAATAGGTTTTTCAAGCCCACTCTTCTGAAATCAGAAGAAGTTTTGATAACCTTAATTGCTCAAATTCAAGAAAAAATTTCAAACAACGTGGGGTCTAAAATAAGCCTCTAATAGGAAGAGTAGGCATCCAAACAAGGAGAAAAAAAGTGTATATTGTGGTGTAGTACTTCTATCCTGCTAGCTTAATGTTGTAAATAGGGCTCGGAACAGTTAACCGGTAAACTTAAGTTGAGCGAAACTTTGTCAAAAACCGGTGAACCGGTTAAAATTTCCTTCAACCGGTTAATTTCGGTTAAAATTTCTCATAAAAATAAAGATTTTTTTTGCATTTTTCACTTGATTTTGTACTTTATTTTTTTGTAGTACCAAATTAGAGATTTTTTCTTTCGAACTGATGAATTTTAGGACCAAACAGGTTTTTTTTTTGGAATTTTCGGAATTTTTTTAACAAAATTTCTTCCGAAAAGAAAGTTTGTTAATAATTTTTTTTTGAAAAAATCAAATTTTTGAATGTTACAAGAGGGGAAGACATTAACTTAACCGGTTAACTGAACAGATCCCCTAAATTAACCGGTTAACCGAGAGGCTCAATTTCAGTCGAATTCCGAGCCCTAGTTTTAAATAATTGCATTAAATTACCTGCAGGTACCCCGCCAGTAGGTGCTTGGCCGATCGAACCAACACCTCCGAGACGACAATGGTGTTGACGTAGGAGAGCTGGGGGACCTTGGAGATCATGTTGGCGATCACGCCGATGTAGCGAATGTTAATACCCCTGAGGGAGAGAAGAAAGATAATAGGGATACAAAAATTCCCCCAAAATTTAATAGTAATAAAAAGTGGCCACAAGGATACATGGAGTTTGATGCTCCTGGAAAGATTTCAAGTTTGACAAAGTTACAAAACGTCGTCAAAAAACCGCCACAATTCCTAAAAAGAAGTAACCCGAGTTAGCTGATGTTGATGTCCCTGGGAAAAAAGTGTAAGGGGAAATATTGTGTTGTGTTCAATAATTCGACTAACAAAAATAAAACTTTGGTTCAAGACCCAAGGAAGTCAAAAGTATAATATCGAAGAATACGCGATCGGCTTGGCCATTTTCGGGCCAAAAACATCTGGTCACTTTTAATCACCTGTTGTGCAGGTTGTCTGAGAGCGTCTGTCCGTCCATGGGCACCGAGGAGTGGTCTAAGCAGTCGCGGATAAAGGCAGGAATCTAGGGGGAAAGAGGGACAACGTTACGAAAAGTCGCTAAAAATCCAACATACCAGTAGAAAAAAAAAGTCTGGCAAAGTTGCGAAAAGTAGCCAAAGGTACGAAAGGTCGCTCAAAGTTACCAGATTTAAATATATCCTGGAGAAAAAAAGGGGAAATATGGACAAGTTGAAAATAGGGAATCAAATGGCCAAAGTTACAAAAACTCGTCTTTTTGGCAATTATTCTAAAGATCTGTTAAAAATTTTAAAAAAAATATTTTGGGCGACATTTCGTAATTTTTTAAACGATCCTTAACTCTTGTCACACTGCACCTGCACTGTGAGGAGGAAGTCCGCTGCGTCTCGGATGAGCCCGCACTGCTTCTGGTGTTGCTCCGCCTCGTCCGGGGCGTGCCTCACCTAGGGATGGATCGAATAAAAATCGACTAAAAGAATAATCATATAAAAGACAACTGTTTTAAAAACAGAGTTGCCAGGTCGAGGAGGCTCCAAGATCGCCCACTGCTAGTGAATTATCGTCCAGAAATTACTTTACTACATAAAGAGTAAAAATAGCGCCAAAAAATGAAAATTGGGCTTTTAGTGCATTTATATTAAAAAATATTGCTTGAATGATCAAAATATTGCCAAAATTTTCAAATTGGCCGATGAAATCGACCACCTGACCACCCTGTCGACTTGAAATCAAGCTTAATCGGCTAGCTTAATCGGCTAATCAATCAATCGGATAATCGATCTCTAAGCCTTACCCCTGGGGAGAATACGTCTGGGTTGAAGCGGATGTCGAACTCTGTCTCCTTCAGGGAACCAACGGCCTGGGGGAAAAATAAATTACAATAATACATAAAACTAATGCTTGTTTTAACAAAGCTACGAAAAGTCGCCAAAATTTACGAAAAGTAGGCCAAAAAGGCTGTTTATGAGTAGTCGCCCAAATTTTTGATTCGATCAATATTTTAGCACATGAAATTACAGGCCTGCGCAAAATATATTTAATTCATTACCTGTGACGCCTTCTTGACGATGTCTTTTGTGGACTCCTCTATCTCCCTCTTGCTCTCACCAACTCCGGCGCCAAGGCTCGTCGCGCCTCCTCCTCCGCCGCCGCCGTTACCTTTTTGGGCACAAAACTACAGGTCACACAGAGTAATGATTTTTTTACAATTTGCAGAAAAATTGTGCAATAAAATGTCTCCTAAAATGTTGTGAGTTAGCTTCTCCATCACAGGTCTTTTCAGGAAAAAGTTTCGAAAAACATGTCCCCACCTTAAATACTACTTTTTAGTCACGAAAAATCGCTTTAAGTACTGTATGGATACGAAATGTCCCCCAAAGTACAAACCCTACCTGCGCCGTTTCCGTTCCCCCCTGCGGCGGCAGCCGCCGCCGCCGCCGCGGCCGTAGCCGCGGCCGCCCCGTTGGTGATTGAGTCTGTGAGGCTCTCCACGATCTTCTTAGCCTCCTCGTCCTCAATCTTGTCCTGTCCACCCTTGTTGTTGCTTCCTTCTCCGTGCTGGCAGCAGGCGGGATCCTTCTGGGCCCCGCCGCCGGTGGCCTGCATTTTTAAAATTTTTAAAAATCTTGAATGCCTAACTGTGGAGTACCTGAAGGAGTTCAAGTGAATAATTACCTGGTCCTTTTTGTTCTCGTCCTCAATCTCCTTCAGCTGTTGCTGTCCACCTGCCCCACTCTGAGCAGAGACCTTAAAGTGAAGAAACATTTTTTTCTTTCCCAAATAAAAAAGTGTAAAAAAGTAACTCAAGTTTTGTTCGCGAGCACCCTTACTACCTTTGAGCTGCTGAACAGGTCCATCTGCTTCTTGAGCCCGAGCTGCTGCAGCTGGACCGCTGCGTACTTGATGAACATCATGTACCTAGGGAGTAATAGAATAATCGAATAACTGATAAAACTAGCAGACTAATTAGCTGAATAAAAAAAATGAAAAATGGCTACAATACAGGCTTTTTTCAGGTTTTTTTATTTTCTTCTATTTACAATATATTCATATTGTTTCTAGAATTTTTTAAAAAAACCCATTCGTAAAAATCAACCTTCAACTGTTTTTTTTTAATTTGTTATTTTGTTTAAAAAATTAAATCTATTTTCTTGATTATTTTTGAAATTTTCTTAACCTGGACTCGACGAATGCGTCAATGAGCTCCTGCCTGAGACAGGATAGCTTGTGGGCGTGCACGATGGGGAAACCGAGTGCCTGAGCCTCCTTGCTCATGGTCACGGGGGCGGAGGACTCCTGTGAGAAGAAGGACGAAGAAATTAACACGATAGTTGGTCACTGTGACCAGGTCTTCAAGGCCAAGAAGCTCCGGTCCAACGTTTAAAAAACAAAAAAAACAACCATACCATGTATTTGACACAAACTCAAATGACCTCAAAAATGTTTAAAAACAAGTTTTTGCCTAAAATAGCTGGTTATTTTAAAAGCCTAATCCTCCAAAACTAAAAGACTATTAGATATTGATATCGATTATGATTAGATATCGAATTCAAGTTTTGAAGGAGTAGGCTTCCCAAAATAGTTTATCAACCTGTCAATTAATGTGAATCACCGTGTAAGTCGAAGCAAAGTAATAAATTTGTCAAAAAATACTACTGTACTATTAAAAAATGCGGTGTTTTACTTTACCTGCTGCTGTTTCTGTGCCTCCAGAGAGAGGAAGTTTACGTCCGGCGGGAATGTCCTGAGCAGGTCCAGGATGTAGTGACGGCTGTCGTTGCCGACGATGCCCTTGCACTCAACGGACGAGCAAAGGAGGACCTGAGGATAATATAACGGTAGTCAAAACTCAGTTTTAAAGAAGACTACAATTGAGTCGGGAAACTAAAATCCTAAACTGTTCAGATGCTTCTACCTGATATCATTTTGAGAACCTAATTCACTTTTCTTCCTTCAAAAATGATATACCGGTAAGACAAGGGACCCTATTCAAATTCTACGACCGCATAGAAAAGTAGTTTTAGAAGAAAATTTCTAAATTTTTATTTTGTATCCTGTTTTGTTGTTTCTGTTCAAAAGAAACAGGATATTTTTCACATGGAGACTAAAACAAGAGTAGGCCCGGTACAAATTTTGCGACTTGAAAATCAACAACAACAATAAAAACAGCAACAAGAGCAACAATAGCAAAAACAATACTCTCCTCACCTCCTGCTCCTTGTCGTTTAGTACAGTGTGCGGCATGATCTTGAGCTGGCTGCCCGCCTTCTGCAGGAGGTCGATGTACTTGGAGTTGGAGACGACCGTCTTGCCAAAGTCGATGGAGCCGTACACCACGCTCTGCTCCTGCTCGCGCTCAAGGATGCCTGGAACGGACAAACGATAAATACCTCAAAAAGAGAAAAAATGTCATGACCCAAAAAATGCTAGGTGGAAAGTGAATAAAAGTGAGAGTGCCTGTGCGTATAGAACATTATTATTTAGAACGTAACAATCGTTAAATAACCGACAAAAAGTTCCCGAAACGGGTACTCAAGGGTGTGCCTGCACGTAAAAAGGTATAATTTACCCCACATATGTGGTGTTCAGTAATGGTTTTCCAAACAGTGCCTGAAAGCCCTGTCATTACCTACAGATTATAAATTCAGAACGATAGACCCGTTTATCAACGGACGGTTTAAGAACTAACTGTTCTAAACAAACATTTTTCCAGCAATGTTTAAAGAGAAGTGGATTTTTTTTTAAAAAAAACCTGTTCAATAACCGTTAAAACTAGGCGGCCGCGATAGCCGTGCGCGCTAGGGCGCGACTCCTTCCATTCCCTTCTGATCAAGAAGTGGAGGAGGCACCAAAGGAGCAGCATCTATTGCATAAGACCAGACATAGCCCTGCAGTGGGTAAAATGAGGCGCCATCTAGAGTACACAGCCCTGCAGTGGGTTCTCCCCCACATACCCTACCTCCAGGTCAGGTCACAATGAAGTGTCAAGGGTCCCTCCCCCCAAAAAGGGGCCATGTGGGGCAGTGTTCGCAGAGAGGCTGAGCACCGGGGATGACACAAAAAAACCCTTAAAACTTTTTACCTGGGATGATCGACTGAGCCGTGACTCTGAATCCTCTGTAATCGACCACCACGGTGCCAAGGGTATACAGGCCCTCAAGGTCAACCGCGTTGTAAACCTGGAGAAAAGACAAAAATGACCCTAAACTATAATCGTGTGGTTGGGTATCTCTCTCTCACCTTGACCCCCTGCAGGTCGTTCCTGGGGGCGACGAACGCTGCGGCGTCCCCCCCGAGGTCCTTGTAGTGGTCGCGGACGTCGAAACTTGGAAGAGGGATAGACACAATTAGTCTCAAGTCTCGTAACAGACAATTAATTGCAACTATGTTTTCAAATCGAAAGTTGAATTTTTCAAGCAGATTTTTTTAAAGAAAAAGTCAAAAAGACTTGAAGAATTTGTCAAATTAATCGAACAATCTAACAATCAATGAATCGTCACTTTCAAACCTTCGTACCCAAAAATTGATCACATTAAAAATTACTTTTCGAAACAAAATGTCAAATGGAAAGAGTCTAAAATGAGCACATTTTTATAACAAACTAACATTATAAGAACTTTTTTTAAAGGATGAACTTTATACGTTGTTCTTTGAACAAGTATAAAAATTCAGTAAAAAAAGAATAATTCAATCAAACTATTCGTCTCACCCCAGCGAGAAGAAGATGTTGTTCCAGATGAACATTTGCATCTTTGCGTCCTCCCCCGGGTTTATGGCCATGACGTTCCCGTCGATTACTGCGGCCGCCCCGCGGGTGGCGGCGGTCACGAAGTCGCTGTGGACCTGCATAAGAGGAAGAGAGTATTTTGTCAATTCGATTTCGACCCAATCAAACCTACGAAAAAGTGCCCGCTTAAAATGGCAACACTTTTATTGCATTTTTGAACGTTTCAAAGGGCTGCAAAGGTCAATCTTCCAAAAATAGTTCTGGAAATTGTCAAGAATAATTATTTTTCAAACTTTTGCTACATGAAAATTTGCAAAAAGTATTAAAAAAATTTTGACCCTCAAATAATGAAAGTTTTTGGACCTGGAAGGACTCAAAACTCAAAAACAGTCCAGTGCCACTTTTCGACAAATTTTCAAACTTAAAAGCGCCCCAAAAATTGCTGTAAATAAGAATTTTGTAGAAATTTTGTTGCGTTTTTGGAGGCACCACTTAGTTGCGGCACCTTTTGCTTGCTTAAAATCGCAGCAAGTCTTTATAAAATGCCAAAAGAGGCTTTTGTTTAAAAGT
>JAAUXU010150897.1_pt1 | contig 14845 bp, 16 predicted proteins | sample 7278151 | NCBI WGS metagenome assembly JAAUXU01 (sample SAMN14350113, study PRJNA611818) | marine sediment metagenome | isolation source: surface marine sediment (1.8m) | place: French Polynesia: Moorea | collected 2018-08 | reverse complement strand
GCAATGACCAAACTCGTTGCATCATTATTTTCTCACTGACACACATTACTTTTTTGACTTACATTCTCAAAAATGTTTGAGTGAGTGAAATTTTGAATGTTTCCTTTTTTTAATCATGCTTTCCAGAACTTGAAGAGCAGAGACATACTGAGTAGAGACCTCCCAGATCAGCTTCTGCGAGTGTTTTTAACATCGGTTGGAATGACCCATAGCAATGGGACTTTTTAAAGAGTTACTATCCTTGAAGAAGGCAAAAAGTCTTTACTCGTCACTGAAGTTGTTCTTGCTGCGGGAGCACAAGTTTCTTCAAATCTAGAAGCAGGAGCGCGCGTCATTTGGAAGCTAATTCGCTCGTATTTGTAAGCAGTATCACACGAAGCAGGTACTTTTGGACTCCGCAAACTGGACATGTCATATGCCCCCTACCGTGTAATACGTCGGTTTCCAGTCAGGTATAGTTCCCATTCCAGGTGATCCGTTGCCGAACCTCTCACAGAATTGTCCCAGTCCGGGATCAGTGTGGCCACACCGGTGGGGATCGTGGAAAGCTACGTAGAGGAAGAAGTCGGAGTCGCCCTTTTCGGCTAGAAAGCGGCTGACCAAGTGACGAATGTGCGTTATGTTTCGTCCCACTTGGTTTATCGGATTGTTCTCCTCAGTCTCGGCAAAGTCGAATGGATACGCTGTCGAGGGACCCACGTGTTTCTTACCAATGATACCTACAGAATTGTGCTCGAAATGAGTAGACGCACTGTGCATGACTGTTGCACGTACACTGTGTACTGCACACATCGTTCCGTGCATACCAGTTTTAATGCCTTGCTCGCTCAAGATCCTTGGCAAGCTTTGCACATCATCGAAGCTGTTGAAGTGATGAACGTCGTGGTGAAGACCGTACATCCCATTCTGGTGCGTCGGTAACCCGGTCAGAATCGCCGAGCGACTAATTTTTTCACATCAGTTTTTTCCATTGCTCCTGATTAGTAAGAATAAGCTGCCACTTGCCTAGGAGAACAGCTACTGACAGGCGTAAATGCGTTCTTAAACCACACGCTCCTTCTTCCAAGACGGTCTAGGTTTGGAGATCTGATTGCCCGGTTGCCAAATACTCCCGCCTCGAGGCCTGCATCATCTCCTATTTGGGTGGAAAGTCCAAATGACTCGTATTATTTAAGGGTGAGTTGCTCGACATCTGCACACAGGCATGTGTAGCAGGTGAAAAACTTTTCCGTGCAAATATTCAACGAAAGTCGATCGGGCATAAAACCTTTCCTAGGATGAACAGAACATTTTTGCCATCAACTGTTGAAAGGTAGCACAGTAAGATCACTGGCAATGTCACCGAATTCGCCATTCCACCACTTTTTTTCTCCTTACTCCAGGAGTACATTAGGCTGCAACTGAGCTACGTGGCCGTTCGTAACAGCTTACGGGAGTTCAAAAAACAACACAGAATTACAAAGATAAGGAACAAGTTTGAATGAAATGCACTCGTACGACGCTTGGTGGCATTCGTATTTGTCGATTCTCCGACTACCTATGGGTAAAAATCAGTCCACTCGATCGTTGCAGTTACGTCATTACATGCTGTGTACATTTCCTCGAGTGGACCGCACTGTCATATCCTCGAGGAATGTTACCGTATAGACCGTCGAAATGCAGATTTCACCCGCCCCCACAGAGGACGGAAGTCATCAGCCCGTCATTATGATGATTGACTTGGCTCTCTCGAAACCACCTCCACCCATTACTCCCAACTGGATGTGCAGAAAGACCTGGGAAACTGTCGCCGCCTGTGACTGTCTAATCTGTCTCCGGCATCGTCGCGACTTTGTGAAAATGGTTTCTGCGGTCCCGGTGACCACTCTGCTACTGGCTGCCGGCCGACGGAGCCCCTGGAACTCGGGCGGACAGAGTCGAGTCGACGTCGTCGCGGCCGCAGCCCGTATGATTAATTCCCTGATCTCGCTCAACAAACACCAATTAAGGCTGCCGGGTTGTTCTGGCAGCAGCGGGACCAGACAGCAGACTGTTGGCGCGCCATCCGACCGACATCTGAAGATCGCCGCCGTTCGCCCTCTTACCGCAGGTGAGGGAGGCGCTGGCCGGCGGGCGACGGCGGCGACTGACGGTTCTCTCCCTCCCTCCCTCCCTCCCTCCCGGAGTCCGAACCCTCCTCCTTCCTCTGATCCAGTCGAGGAGAAACAAGAGCTCCGTACAGATCATTTCCAAGAGCTACTGCGCACACATATATCTATATATATATATCAGCGGACAGCATATCCTGCAGACTCCTCAAGCTGTACCACTGCAAGAAAGAGAGATCCGTGTGAGAAGTGTGGGTGTGCATAAGCACTGGGCCCAAGCAGGAAGACACGGTCGTCACCGAAGAGGCGATCCAGTGATCAGCGCTACAATTTCAAGGTAAGGAGAGGTCAAGTCAGTCCTCGCCTCAACATCCCCCCCCCCCAAGTCTCACCGGAGACAGATGCATCCATCTCCAGACCTACGTGGACGAAGAAGCATCTGTGCATGTGACTGCACATACTCGACGTTGCACCCTGCTAATTATTGCTCGTCCAATGAGAAAGCATTAACACAGTTGAGGGGGAGAAGAAAGTTGCGCTCGACATTGGCTACCTAAACTTTTCGACTTCATGTCCGAGCTGCATCTGTCGTGCATTGACTATGAGCGTCGCCTGTAATGGAGCCTGACACGAAAGAGATGAGGCAACTCCTCCATTCTCTGTAGTTCTTTTTTCTTCCAACACTGGACTGCCCCAACAAATCCTCTCATTCTGACGCTCCAGTTATCCCGTCCGAAACAAAAGCTCTCCTCGTCCACGAAGAAAATTACAGGGTTTGTCTTGGCCGTCTTCCTCCTCCTCCTCTTCCTCCTCCTCCTCCTCCAGCCCATCAGCAGCAGCACCAGCAGCGACGACGACGACGGCGACGGCGGCAAAGAGTAGTTTCGGCGGTCGGTCCAATGGGTTGGCGGAATGTCACTCCCACAATGGACAGAGACAGTCCATGTACAAAACGACGGAGAGATTATGCGCTCTCGTCTTGGGCTTGCAAAGTTGCGTCGATAAGAATGAGGAGATGATCGTGCTGCCCCCGGACATGTTTGTCACGGCCGACAGCAAATTACCTGCTGGAAAGCCACGCGACTCGCCTGACTCTCCCATGAGTTACCGTGGGCGAAGACTGGCTGGCGGATAAGAATACGCACGCGTGCACACGACTTCAAACACGGCCATCGCCTGATGAAGTGCATGCCAAGCCAAGGCCAGAGTGGGACCTGGATAAATCGCCTCGATTTAGATATATACTTCTCTCCTCGTGCTACGACGAATGTTCAGCATGAGACCGCGGTTGGCAGCAGCGAGCAGTGGGATCACAGTCGGCCACAAAATTGAGAGGTTGCAATGTATCATTTACCCTTTTTTCATCGTCAATCTTCTCCTCCTTCCTCGCTCCTTAAATGCAGACGCCAGAAGAAAAGAAATATCATTGCGTGTGAGGAAATTTTTATTCATCTTCTGGCCGGACGCAATGTTGGAGGCACATTCATGCCTTCCTTGCGATTCGCACGAAACTCTCCTGTAAAAATTGGCTCCTTCAGGCATCAAATGGCTGTCGAAGGCGGGCACAAAAAAATAGACTTTGGCCGAGCGTCCTCTCAGTCTCACTTACACGCAAATTGTGTGCGTGCGTGTGCGCATGGGCGGCCCAAGCGCCGTTATTAGACCCCCAGTGTTTTGGGCATTCACGTAATCATTTCTTTTTCTTCTTCCAGATTCGCAAGCATGATCGAGAGCCACTAACAGCGAACATGGGTCACAAACGACAACATTTGCATGGAGGAGCCCATCATGGCAGCGGCCCCGCACTCCTCTTCTTCCTGCTGTCATCACTAAGTCATCATGGTTTCGTGCTCGGTTGGCCTTCGGGTAAGCACCCGAGGATTAATTAATTCGCCCCGAGAAACACTCACTCGTCCAACCCGGAGGGGGGAGACGGGGGGGGGGCAAAGGCACTGTTACGTGCGTATGAGCATCTGCTCTCGTCTCTCTCATCAATCAGAATCTCTGTCTCCGTGACAGGCTGAATCAACAAAACCCCCTTTAAGTTGGTCCATTGCCCATTGTGGGGTGATAGATGGCGTTGAGTGAAGCACAATAGTACGTGGCAGACTGAGCATGGAGCAGGTAGTGGCAGAACAGCTCCCGCTGCTGTTGAGCCCAACAACCCCTCCAGTCTGTTGTCGTCCATCCTGCTCACTCAGCAGCGGCGACCACGGGGAAACCAAATAGTCGTTTGGCCAAAGAAAGGGACCGCGCCTCTCCTATTCTCTTTCTTCTCTGTCTCTTTATGGGCAATCAACCGAGAGATGTTTGAGAATTGACAAAGGCTCAATTAGAAGCCTGTGGTATCAGCCCACGCCCTCTCGGTGACTTCCTCAATGAGTTCAAGCCGAGAAGCCTGTTTGTGGACGCACCAGTGAAGCAGCCAGTGTTTGTTCTGCCTGCGTACGCACGGCGACGTGCACGTGATTCTTCACGTCAGCCGGATCGTCAGCCGGATCGTCTGCCCCGACAAAAACGTTTCTGATCCCCAGAACGTCAGTGACACAGTCGCGGTCACGGTGTGTGCAGACTTGTTCTCGCGTCCGGAGGTAAACTTTCGCTGGCCAAACTACTGCACGGTGCGCTGTATTAGGTAAATGAGCAGGAAGCTGCCAAACTTTCATGAACTGAGCTCAGCCCCGGTGTGCTCGCCGTTGAGTAACAGCAGGATTTACTATTCGAGTGGGGGCCGATCCTGGGGATAACGACGGGTCCGATTGCGAGCAGACAGACCTGAGCAGGAGAGGGAAGGAGGCGGCAGCCCAGGGGGAAAGGCAAGAGAGACTCAGCCTACAGAGTGGGAGAACCCAAAAAATGGGCCCCAGGCGATTTTCAGGGCTAGCTGCAACCATCACTCTCTGGCGTGTCTCCCAGAGAAATTCCTTGACCAGAAAATGTCCAAATAGAGCAGCCAGAGATATGGACTTCTTGCGAAGCGACGTAGATTGGCTTGAAATCGACCTCTGACCAGCTCCATGGACAGTGAATGCATGCATGTGACTTTGGAATGTTGAGGAACAGCCAGTTTTCGATATGACTGATATCAGTGGTAGTCATGTATCAATTTGTCTGCTGGTTCAGCAATATGCGATAACTCGTCGAGGTAGAGAGTCTTGTTTTGTTTGGGCCACTGGTCCTGCAAGGCAATCTGATTAGGGTGGAAGACAGAACAGACCTGAGACGTGTAGCTGGCCAGCAGCAAGTTGCTCTTCTCCTCGGGCTTTTTACTATTGCCAGGCGGCGACGACGTGCGTTTCCTGTCAGACGATTTATCAACGCATAATCAAGGCATTATCTGTTCGGACTACATTTCAAATGCTTTTTGCCGCATCAAGCGAAACAGGGGTTCCTCTTGCTCTGCTTGTCGTTGTCTGAATCTGGAATGCAATAACAAATGACAGGGACAGGTATGCTGGAGGATGGAGGAACAAGTTCAAAAGCACCATCTTGTTGCTCGAGACTGGAACTTCGCACGACTCATTTCCTTTTTTTTTCACTTGAATTCGGTTTATGGCCCTCAGCGCCTCATTACCTCCTGTACCGGGTCGATCGATCGCCTCAGCACAGCACACACTGCCACCATGGTTGCCAATCCACCTGCCTTCTCCCGTCATACAGCTCCAGCCATCACTCACTTCGTCCATGCACGCTCTCAGGAGTTGGGATTATAGATAGTTATCTATTTGTTCTCCTTCTTCTGCTGTCGCAATTCACTTTTCCCAATGCTCAGGGACTATTGACATGACGACTCCTCCTATTTCTTTGTCTTTGGACACTTCATGGTCTGATCGCTTTGTCATACGGTAGCATCTGCATAAATCGCGGACCATTTAGCCAGATCTCATCTTTCCTGCCGTATCCACAGTGCGACGGAGCGGAATGGCGCTTGATGAAATCGCTGTTTGTTCGTCCGGCTTCTTCTCCCACAGTAAAATGTCATTCACTGCAGCCAGATAGAAGCCTAAAGTTACTTACCATTGGCACCTGGAAATTTGCGTCCAGTTTGGCAGGGCAGCATCTGCAGCGCAGATCAGCTCCAGCGGGCGCAGTTCCGACTTTCGGTCCATTATATCCACATACTTACTTATTGTAGGTAGGTTAATGCGTTGGGAGACAAAGAACTGAGGACTTGGTGGGTGGACTGGACCTCCCCTCCGTTAAAGCCCGTCCACCGAAGAGGATTGAACCATAAAATAAGATTACCATGAGCAGCGCTGACTGAGCTCCCGGGGAAGAAAAAGAGCTCCACTCTGTCTCTCTCTGGTGGATCGGTTTACGAGTTGTTTGCTCATGGCCGATGCGTGGAACGAACATTAGCGCTCAATACAAGCTGTGCACTCAAACCGCAGAAAAGGTCCTTTTGTGTGTCTAATGTGTTAAGGAAAACCTTGCTTTCATGAATGAGTCCGGGGTGTGGAATCTGAGGAAAGACCAAGATCCTCTTCTTATCGGCGCCTTCTTCAATAGTAACGTTTTTTTTCTCTCTCTCACTGCAGACCTCTTGCCAACAGAGGTTCCCTCTGGCGACCCCTCTTCCTACGCCCTGCCCGTGTTTCTGCTGGAACCGGAGGACTCGCTGGCTGCTCGTGGCGTGCCGGCGCAGCTCAAGTGCAAAGTGGCTCACGCCATTGAGGCCCGGTTCGTGTGCAACGACGAAACCGCCTCCGAAGTCAAGCAGCAGGAGATGGTTGCTCCCGAGAGCGGTACCAATTTCACGGAACTCTCTGTGACGATCAAGAGGACAGACGTGATGGACATGCTGGGCACTTTCACCTGCAAGTGCGTGGCCAAGTCGAAGAAGGGAGAGGTCGAGTCCAAGGAGGCCATGGTCAAAGTAGCATGTAAGTAGTCACTGAACGGACGCCATCGAATGACTTAGGTACAAGAAGACGCTTCTAGGCTGTGACGTCTCAGCGACGAAATTCTGATTGAAATGACTCAAAAGACGAGCTAATGACACCTTTCGACATGATGCATTGTAACTTGGAGGATTCAATTACGCGGTCGTTGTCGATCATTTAACACGGGTCCCACGCGGTGAAAATGCCGAATGGGTTGGTTTACATTTCTTCCAGAGAAAGGAGGGGGGGGGACAATTTTCCGGTAGAATGACTAGTTCGAAAATATTTCCGGGCCAGGGGTTGGTGGGCTAGCAAACGCCAGGCGCAGCTCTATCGATTTCATATTCTTGTGTACAAAATGTCCACCGTCTCTACCTTCATCATGTCAACGAACGCTCACCCCCCTACACACACACACGCAAGTGGAGAGCAAAGTGAACACACACACACGCACGAACGCACACATAGGGGGGGATGCTCGAGGGCAGAAAGCCAGGAGAATGATGGGAGGTTAGTGACATACGTGTAGTTCAGAAGTGAACTTAAGCGCTCAGCACACGTCATAATTTGACACGTCTATGCTATTAAAGACATGGTCCTTAATGCTCATTGCCAGATTTGACCATTTAGGAACTGCCGAGGCCTAAGAGATATCAAGAGGACAAAACTCTGCTAAAACCGGTTAAAAGAAGTCACACTCCAGAACGAATACGTTGCCATTAGGGCGTAAGTTAGTGCTTTTCGTGTTTCGTACTCATAGCAACAGACTTCGTCGTTGGGACTTGCCCTGCTTCAGTCGTTTCTTGATGTGCGCTAACTTTAATCAATGTGCATCACACCGGTTGTGTCCTACCACAGTGCATAAGTGGTGTGTTTTCTACATCCAAGTGTGCTCTCATGTCTCGCATACTTATTTGCGCACAGTACTGCTTAGAAAGTCAACCCATTCACTGCCAGTCAGAGTCGTGCTGCTGCAAATAAGTCTCCACACACAGTACCTTAGCTGACGCAGGTGATGCTGTTTGGCTGGAAAGAAATCAATAATGTGGCTCAGTCCACAGTCCGCGTGTACCCGCTAAGTCTAGCTACGAAGGTGTACCTGGGTGTGGTGAATCATAGCAGTCTCCAATTTTTTTTTTTACCTGCGTCTCACGTGGTGCTACTCTCGACTGACTCCTCAAATATGCGGCTTAATTTGAGAGTAGTTTTTCATCTCGCTGGGAAGAATCTGGCCAGGTCACCAATTAGGGCATTTTTCTCTGTCACTCGCATACTTTTCGCCTTGAGTGAGACGAGGGAGAAGCCCTGGCCAAACATACCCACCTCCGCCCACACAAATCTTTGCCACAATTATGACATCCTCTGCTCGTTAGTCTTATTAGCAGTTCTCCCTCTAACGTGCCTGTTTTTTTCTAGATCTCCGCAAAGACTTCACCACTCCTCCGTACTCCGCGCACGTACAGCGCGGCGCCCAAGCAGAGCTTCGTTGCCACCCGCCCAGCGGGCAACCTCCCGCCAGGGTGACTCACTGGCTTAGGAACGGGCGCAGACTCGACGGCGATTCCAACTTCATCCAGTCCTCCACCGGGCACTTGCTCATCCTCGAAGCCAGGACGAAGGACACGGCCAACTACACGTGCGTGGCGTCCAACGGCGTGCTCGAGAGGTTCAGCCCACCAGCCAAGCTCACAGTCTACGGTAAGAGAGCAAAAGAGACCACCCCCGGTCGATTAGACAATGTCATATTTCTCGTGGTTCCTGCGGGATGGGGGTAAAGCAGCAGTTCGTCGAATCTTCCCTCGTGCGGCCGTTTGAGACTCATTATCTGTTCGTGGAGAGGGAGGAAAGAATTCTTTTCCTTCTTTACCCCCGCTGCGTCTGTTGGTTCGGACAGACAGTAACGATGACAGCGCCAGAGCAGTAACAACAGCAAGTCAGCAACAGCTCTGTGCGATGGACGCGACCAAGGGGTTGAGTACCTCCTGATGCCCCAATGATGAAGACCCCGGCCAGAGGAGGAAATTTCTTCCTTCCACTGTTCGCTTTCACAGAGGGCGGCATTGAGACGACTTTATAACAACATTTATCTTGCAAACTGAGTCTGCTGCGCCTCCAAAGCATCGTCAGTATATTTGGAAGTGCACGCGAGAAAGAGCATTCAGTTCTCATCTGTCGCAGCCGCTGCTAAACAGGGACGGGAGGAGGTTCGGGTTTCCCTTCTCTCCAGAATTCTCATCTCACCCTTCCTCACTGCATAGTTCATACGTATGCGTAGGGGGGGGGGAGGAGGAAATAATTAGACTCTCTCCGACGACGAGTGCGCTATTGAGCCTAACAGATTCATTGGAGCAGCAGACGGGTGTCGCTCTCCAATGCCTTTATTTAAGTGATGTTTTCCAGTCAGGTGCCACCCATTTTGGAGAGAACAGGCGAAAAGAAGCGTTCTCCTTGTTTCGTCTTGACTGCGTCACAGCACGCCAAAATTTGCCTTCCTCTTTGCTGCACTGTACGAATTGCAAATCTCACTTTAAGTGGACGGGGCAGGCGAGTCTTTTATGCTTTTGTGCACAACAATTGTGAGCTGCTACCTTTGCACTTGAACGCAAAATTGCCTGCCATTAAAACCGAACCAAGATAGCAAGGGCAGAGAAGTAGCTCGGGGTCTATTTTTATTTCGAGTGGCAGGGGAAGGAGAGAGAGGCAATAATGGACTTGCCGATAACCCCCGACGCCAGCCAGCATCCAGCTTCACCGCGCAGTCACATCCTGCATCACTTTTCCTCCTTGGCCAGACCGTCAGCAATTTTCGGCAAACGTATCTTTGCTTCGTCTCGAAGTGTGCATGCCTCAATAATCAGACTCCTGCCAACCGCACATCCCAGCGAAACATTCGCCCAAGTCCACGGAGCAGAAGTACAACAACTGTGGCGCTTCTGAGCCAGACAGTTGTCGCCAGACTTCCGACTACTTACGCTGCTCTCCATCCATCCATCCATATGCTGAGGAGCAGGCACGCTTATTTTCTGGCGAGGAGGCAGCTGCACTGTTTTAGTTGGACGGAGAATCTTTACAGAGGAATCAGAGGAGTAAATAGTTGTGTCCTCTGGAGACCACCTTCGTCTCATACTTGTCTTTCTTCAGCTGCTACGTGCCAGAAAAAGCGAACCGCTGCAGCTTCTTCACGAGACTTCCGGTTAAATATTTTGCTGCCACCGGCGTGAACGTAGGAAAATGATGACTCTGTTATCGCAATTACAAAAATTGTGACCAGATCCCGCCTGCCTCGTCTGCTTTTACACGCAGACGCCCAGCCTGCTCCAGGGGGGCGCCTCCGTGACGGCCGCCACCATGATTGGCATGCAGGTTTCTTCGAATCATCTCGAGTCCATTTCCCCCGTTACTCCTCTTTCTCGTTCTTTCCGAGTATCGCATGCGCGTTTTCGCTGTAATACTTGAGTTCTCTCTACCTTTTCCTCTCTCTTTTCGGTTGGAACTCAGCAATGCGAGTTTAATGATAGTGTGTTTCTTCTGGCGGGCACCAACGCTCTGCTTCCCCCGGCCGCAGAAGTCGGCCGCCACGGGCGCCGGCGGGGCTAGCAGCAGCAAAAACCCCCTCGAGAACGTAGACGCTGCTGTGGTTTCGTCGGTGGCGGCGGCAACAGCAACAGCCAGAGCACCATCAGCAGCTAGAGCAGCGCAACAGAAACGTAATGATACACCCACCGCCACCCTCTGCGTGAGAGAGTGAGAGAGAGAGAGAGAGAATGACAAGAGTTATAGGGTAGGTTCATGCAGCAGTCGATAGACAATCGACGACGATCCCTCCCGGCCCCGGCCACCGGCCCCGGCCACCGGCCGGCCGGCCACCGGCCCCGGAGATCACGAAAACACACAGAGCCCTCCCGAAATTGCACCCCTAATGTATTCCAAAGAGCGTGATTACCCGCAGACCGCGGCAGATTCCAATCGTCGACGACGGGAAGGAGGGAAAGAAAGATGTGCCTATTTCTTTGTTCTCCCTCTCTCGCCATCCGCCCATTTTCTCACAAAATGTTGTGGCATGACGAGAAGCAGTCGGGTTCTAACTGCTCCGGAGGAGGAGTTGGCGTTTCGAAACCAATTTGGGCGACATAAAGGGACATAAACAACCGGACGGAGCTGCGGTTCTCCGTCTTTCTGCAGTGACTGGACACATTTCATGCTTTTTGGGGGCCACTTTTGAATCGTGACAAGATGTTTCTCTTAGCACTTGCTGAGATACATTAACCAAGCTCCTAAATAGACACTTTGTATGTTTGGACGCGTCGTCGCCTACTCTGTTGAAGCACATCATAAATCCTTGCCTCATTTTTGACCCCGGCGCCTCAAAAAATGTTTTCTCAAGGCGGCTTTTTCCCCCTCCCCCACCCACTGCAGTTTGCTCTATGCCAATCGTCATCGAGGAATGACGAGAAAAAAGAAAACATCTCTGGAAAGCTCAGGAATGAGAGCTTTAAATTGCGGACCCATCAAGGTGGAGACTCAACAATGAGCGCTGCCACCTCCAAGCAGCGCCCAAGACGTCTCCTCTCGGTTATCTATATGGCCTCTTGCTGGCTGCAAAGTCTTCTGGTGATTATTGACTTTTCTCCGAACTGTGTCTGAGGAATTCCATCGACCTTTTTCCTTGGAGACACAATTCCTATGCACTTCAGACTCTGAGTGAAGAAGATAAAGTTAATGAATCCCTCAGACCATGGACACAATACGTATGCCCGGATATTTTTCCGCCGCTAAAAGCTTCTCCACTTTTTTACGACCTCCTCCGCTGATAAAGCCAGCGCGCCTACGAGCAATGAACCGAACGGTTACAGGTTGGCAACTCAGGTTGAACATGTTACGTGTGTCTGTAGCTCCGAGGTCACGGCTTTGAACCCAGTGAGTAGCGACTTTTGTGCGTGTTATTGTCGACTGGGACAAATTATAAAGCATTTTTGACTTGCTCCCATGGATGAACTGACTCAGTTTGTGACATACTCATTACAAGACGCATTCTGGTGACGTCTGCCTGACCCAGTTCTCGTCTTCTTTCACAGTTCCCGGCGGCTGGAGCGAATGGGGCGAGTGGTCGTCCTGTAACACGAAGTGCGGCCGCGGGGTCCAGAAGCGCACCCGGACATGCGACTCGCCGGCCCCAGTCAATGGCGGACCCGGGTGCAAAAGCGCACCGGTGCAGAAGAGGGCGTGCAATGTGCCCTGCCCGGGTGTCGACGGGGGCTGGTCCGCTTGGAACTCGTGGTCATCGTGCACGGCAGACTGCACGCAGTTCCGTCGGAGGACGTGCGACGACCCGGAGCCTAAAAACGGCGGAAGATACTGCGCCGGTGGCGCCGACGCAGACACCGCCAGTCAGAACTGCACAGGAGGCATGTGCAAACGTAAGTGAATTAATCGTGAGAGCGATAATTAATGGACCTAATTGTCGTGCAGTTTACAGATGCAATGAGCGCATTGTGCAGAGTCCCGTGTTCCTGTGCCCTCTGATCTTTGTACTGTCATCAAGTACGATCATATGGCTAAACTGTGGTGTTTAAACGGATTTTAGAAATCCACTACGTGCGGCTTTTAGCAAGTGTCACTCCGGCCATGTGCTAGATTTAATGCACCGAAAAAATGCTGTGAATCAGCAAGCGTTTAGTGATCGATTGCCCCCTTTTTTGCCCCTTGTATAAAGTGCTTCTCTCCACAGCCGGACTCAATTCCATCGTGCTCTACGGGACAAAGCCTCCGACAGCCCCGAACTCCTCAGAATCTGCGGGCGCCACAACTTCTGATCTGCTACTCTGCATCGGCCTCGTCTTGGCCTTCGCCGTGTTCGTCTTCGTGGTTGCGGTGCTCATCAGGCTGCTGCGGAGGAAGGGCACGCAATCTCACGTGGGCTACAGGCTCACTCCAGCCGGTGAGTCTGCAGCACTGACTTAATGGATTTTGCCCATTAGTTTTATGGAGTTTGTGCAGCAGCTGTGATTTCTTCGACGGAAACGATGTTGTAGTCGCCTACTCAGGAGACTTGGCAGAAAAAAAAGATCTGCTGTACCAACATGTTCACATAACGCATGGAACAGGTGCAGATTGAGTTTTGCCTACTCATATACGTACTCGTCGAGTAGGTGTGATTGGCAGACATCAACCTGCCAAAGCTTCCCCTCCTTGCCCAAGTTACAGCAGCACAACTCACAACTGTAGGTATGCAGTATCGAAGTGAAAAGTTGCTGTTATTTGAAAATCTTCTTTCTCCGCTTCTTCCTAAACATGCAAACAGTTCTTGACGCCGGTACCGAAAGTAAGTGTGTGTGTGTGGGGGGGGGGGGAAGCTTGTCAAAGCTACCCTCTCTCTGGAGTTTATGGGGCGAGGATGTTTCTTTCACAAACCCTTTGGGAGGCCAAAAGACAGAAGAAAGGGGGGAAAAATGAAGCGGAAACTTTGGGCAAAGAAAGCAGTTGTTTGACATGAGCTTATGGCATGCCTGCCCAGTTAAGGAGAGAGACGATTGAGAAGTCATTTGGCCACAATGTCCATTATCTCTGCTGCAGTCAGAAATCCAGCTGCCGGATCCTTTCCCAAGTGACGGAGACCACTCAGACAGATCCCTTCATTAGCTGCACCTACCAGAGACAAGGCTGCGTAAAATGTTTTCTTATGAAACCATGCGCTACGTCAACGTTTGAAGTATTCTCTGTCTCTGCCCATCAGGTGAAAAGATAGCGGCAGCTTAGTCGATCTTTCCCCCTCCCCTCGTCTCTTCCATCCCTCCACCCTCTCTCAGTCTTATCACTCAGATCTGTCCTAGGCTAGAACAACCTTATCGGGTCCCTTGATCTCTCCCTCTCGTCGACGTTACTTAAGGTATTTGCTGCTTCGCACAGAGAAGAAGTGATTCCAGAGAACTCGGGGAAAGTGGACACTTCTTGCCACAAGAAACAAAGGCTCACAACAGAGGACTCAGTAGCTAAAACCACACTAGTGATGCTTTTTTTTTCTCTCCTAAATCAGGCTGTGAACGGTCAGGTCGTCATCCTCCTCGTGGTACTAATCAACAACACAAGCAGCAACAGCGCTATTCTCCGGATATGGCCTTTGATCTGAGGACACCAGGCGTTGGTGGCGGCGGCGGACCTTCTCAAGTTCCCACTGCGGCCTACTTTGACTACGGATGCTCCGACAAGAACTCTAACTGCAGCGGCAGTCACAACAAGATGGCCCTGACTGAATTTAGGCCGCAGAGCGAGCACTTCTACGAGCAACCCATGGTGGTGTTCGCACCCAACAAGAGCCCAGCGGACTCGTTGGAGAAGACTCCCTTCTTCGAGAGGACGAGCAATGGCTCATCTGCAGGTACACTGCGGTCTGTCGTCGACGACAATGCGATGACGCACTCGTCAATCGTTATTTTGTATCTAGGTCTCAATCCTGAATCAATAGTTCAATAGCGTTTCGTCCAATGCCTCTAATGTAAAACGGATGGCTTAGAACGTAATGCAAAAGGTTATACGTAGAACGGCTAGGAGCTGTTTCGACTTATACAGGGTGCTAGTGAATTAAGTTCATACAGAAATTGACCTGCAGCTCTACAATCACTGCTTGAAATGATGTGATATTGACATCAATTGAAAGGAAATTTAGTCACGTTGAGAGTCCAAAACTCAGTTCCGCTTGACAGAGTATTCACGCGTGACAAGAAGCAGAAGAGCATAACAAGTCAACATTTGCCCACACATTGTCTGAGGAGGATGTCCAGTCCTCCCTCTGGTCAGTTGTGGGACGTTGTGCAGCAATGACCAAACTCGTTGCATCATTATTTTCTCACTGACACACATTACTTTTTTGACTTACAT
>JAAUXU010090785.1_pt1 | contig 14845 bp, 19 predicted proteins | sample 7278151 | NCBI WGS metagenome assembly JAAUXU01 (sample SAMN14350113, study PRJNA611818) | marine sediment metagenome | isolation source: surface marine sediment (1.8m) | place: French Polynesia: Moorea | collected 2018-08 | reverse complement strand
GGTTCGTCGACAGGACCTGGTTCTGTGTGTACCCGGAGATTGAGACGTGTTCCTCCACCCCCGTCGCAGCTAGCACCCGGGGCCTACGAAGTTGGAGGAGAGGACTTGGGGCTCTCGGGAGGGATCATCTGTGGAGACCAACTGGAACAACACAAGAGGGCTGAGTTGATCCTACATTCCCGAGAAGCAGAAGCGGCAGCAGCAGGAGCTGACCAGCCCAAGGCAAGGAAGGAGAGAGTCAGTCTCTCTTGAGCTTCCAAGGAGAACACATCTCCGGCAGTGTAACTTGTGATTGAGAAATACAAGCACATCTCATGGCTCCTATCAGGCATAATGGTGTACGCATTATCAGGCCTAGTCTGGACTCCGAGGAGAGGGATCGCAGCCGTGGGCCTCAACGGCAATGCGATGCCCAGTCCGTTAGGGCAATCGGCGCTTGGGCCACTTCTTCCTGGGCGCGTCCTCGGGATCCTTACAGCAACATAGTCAAAGTATCACAACTTTCTTAATACTGCAGCTACACAAAATCTGCTGACACAGTTGGGAAGCTTTAGACCCAAGCAGTTTGGCATTAGCTTCACTTCAGGACATCATTCAATGTCACAGGCAGCGTCGGCAAATGACTCGTGCAAGTCTGACACATCAGTACTGGGTGTCCGTTACGTCGTGCGCATTGTTTGCTGCCCAGGAGATGCTCTGGACAATGTTGGACTTGGGGTTATTTAAGATCAATAGATCTTGAATTAATCTTCTAATTCAACATCAAATTTGACCTCTCCATGATGGACAAGGCCTTGTCCATGGCCTCGTCGTACAAGTGACAGCACTCGTGTTGTCCAGGCAGTCGTCAATGTATGAAGAGAACTTTCAGAGGAGAACAGATGACAAATATGCGGAGATGATTCTGACGTAAAAAAGAGCTATTTGGTGATGACTTTGATGACTATGAACTTCAGCGAGGTCACTTCAGCGACAAATAATCGCCCCAGAAACCTAATTTATTCTGCCAAATCTGCGTGCCAACCAGAGCTCAGACATCTTGATTAATGCTTACCTTTCAAAGCCATACTTTTGAGCACTAAACTCGGTAAGGAGAATTTGTAACCTCGACCATGCAGCTTGCAGAAGTGTGAAAAAAATGTGGATGTGAAAATCATTTTTTCAGTGAATAAATTTGCCCCCCTGGGTAAATCTCTCCCTTATCTGACTTTACAGTGAGTAATTTACTACTTATGTGGAAGAATTGTGCGGTGCGTTTTAACCTCATTTGTGCTCCTTCATTGTAGACTTGGCCGTAACAAAGGCAGATTTTGCATCACTCACATTCACAGGCAGAAGGACGAAGTCAGAGTGACAACAACTATAAAGGATCGTCTGGACAAAGTTCCTGTCAGTGACCAACTTGTGCCATTTCGTCTGGACCTCGATCATGGTGCGCCCAGAATTAACATCATTGAGGAGTTTCTTCGTCGTGATGACGGAGTCATGACTAGTTTTGTCGAATCAGCCAATGATGCTTTGGAGACTCGCTGGCATCTGATCAGGAAGCTTCGAGGACTGGCCGAGGATGCCCGTAGAATTAATTCAAGGGGACTGAAAATTCATCAGTTCCTCTGGTATTGCAGCAGGTCTGTTGATCCTTGGTGGCCGAATGACCTAGTTTGTGGCAGGAATTGCTGGTTTCCTAGTCTGCAAAATTGGAATAAGGAACTGGGCTGAGAAGAGAATCAAGAAAGTTTTTCATGAGTTTAAGTCAGCTCGTGAATGGGATGCTGAAGCAAGCAAATTGTTGCTTGATGAGCTGAAAAAAGTGAGAGCCAGACATGATGAGGGCAGGTATGCTAATTTCGGACTGAAAGTGCGTGGCCCTGCTTTGCCAGGTTCATTCTTAACCTATGAGGGCCTCATCCACCTCCTCACAACCTCACTTCCAAGCTTGTCTGAAACATATTTGCCAGTGTTGGTATCCATCTTCAGATATTTTGATGGGACCCTAGTTGAGTTGGTTGAGCAATTAGCAGCAAATCCGGTCTATGATGCTCCTGTGGAGAAGTATACGAAGGAAGTAGCTATGGATGCTGTGAATAAATGTATTGGGAAATTTGTTGAAGTTGCTGAAACAGATGGTTTTTGGAGAACAGCCCACACTGAGGTGAAAAAATGGAATAAGGAAATTTTTGAGGCTGCTCTGGAAAAATGTCGCTGCTCTCCTCCTCGCCTACGACTACGGTGCCCTTGGGTCTCTCATGCAGGGCCCTCAACCTCCTTGATGACCGCGGCTCAATCCTGGTTTCATACGACCAACAGCTTCCATAGGCGACAAAGTCTTCTCTACGAACAGATCGTAACGTCAACAATGAAAACTTGCTACTGCACAGTCAACTCCGCCGGCTACAGAGCGTGAAACTGGAGAGGCGCGGGGTTCGACGCTTCCTCAGGGGTCACGTAGAAGGTCATGCGCACATCCCAGCTGGACATGGCACTTATGTATGTGCTGCAAGTGTAAATATCCTCCCCATCCCAAAGACTCTGTATGCATTTGTGATGTATGATGCAGGCAACTCTTGCTTGAAATTGTAGGAGTTCATTTGGCTAAGTGAGATTTGGCTTGTGATTCCTCTTTGGCAGTCAGAAAGCGAGCAATTTACTTTGGGGTTATTTCCAGCCCAAGGATTAACACGAGTTCCATAAGAGAGAAAAAGGTCAACCTGTGGGACACTTTTCGCCACTTAGACTTCATTTGCCAATCCTAAATTACCAGTACAGTCAGTAATTCAAGACACAATGAGTACATTTACTGGGCAGCAAGTATTTATACTGGCGCGACTAATATTATCTCAAAAACAACTTAACTACGTATGTACAAGATGTTAAATTTAGTTCTGAAGTGCATGAGGCATCGAATGACACCCAGCAGTTGTATTTTCCGCCATCAACTTGTGAGCTTGACACGATTTCAAAGTGGATCCATGAATTCCTTGCCGATCTTCACCACGTCCACCTCAGGCTTGACCTTGTCATAGAGATGGGGGAAGGCGTCATTGGCTCCATACTTCTGTCGCACTTTCTCGTAGGCTGAAATGAGAACTTTCTGTTCGTTTGTGGACAAACTGGCATTTTCACAGCCACGACGAAAGGAGTCACGAATGAAAGAGCTTGCATACTTTGGTATGAATATACTTTTGTATCAGTGGCTTCACACTATACCTGTCAGGTCAAACATCTCGCCAAACTCCTCTTTAGTCATGAAGATGTCGGCGTAGAGAAACGGGTAACCTCCAACCTCGCGGGTAAAGGCCTCCATGGCCCTCATGGCGGAGACGGCATCGTAGCTGGAATAGGAACCTTGCCGGAAACGCTGCTACTGTATTCTGAAATGGCCGAAGTACCTCTCTTTGTTTCGGACTTTTCTGGGCACCCCGTAGACCCCCAGGTCATTGAACATCCCCCAGGAGGTACCTGAATTTGGAAGGGACATCTTTGGAGTCAATGCAAAGCTGACGCTGGTACAGTAGTCACCGCTCCATCCAGGGTCTATGGCTTTGTCAGCCACGCGTCTATGCTTTGCTTTTAAGATATTGTTACTCCCACACTTCAAGTTTGACCTCTTCTCACCTGGCGTCATTTGATCCTCTCGTGGAGGTCGGAGCTGTCCTCTGTGGTGGCCATGATCATATATTTTGCACGGATAGATGAGCACGGGGTACGTGTCGAACAGGTTCTCGCTCACGTCGATCTGGTCCTCCAGTCTGACAAGTATGACACAGTCAGGAAACAGAGTTAGGTCAAAGGAAAAAACGAAAAAGTCTTGTTTGTTGGATTATCTGAAAAACCTCTTCCTTGTACCTCTACTGCAGTTGACCCTAGATGCTGGTTAAATCTATATGTTTAAAAGAAAGTTGTGTTTCATCGTCAAAGACTGCCCAATTACACTGGGACTTGCTATGTTTGCTATGATACAAGTCTGACCTTGGCATGAAACAAAGTCATACAAGTCGGACCTGTTCATTGGGAGCACAATGTCCTGGAACACCTGCTTGGTGAAGGTCATCGCTCTCACTAGAAGAGAAAAGTGGCCTGATTGTGGTATTGTCAGCTCTTCACTGTACAAACCCTCACCCACTGGAGTAGTTGTAAACTTCATGAATGCCGGTTTGGGTGGCAGCATCCATCCCAGCAGCATGAGGTAGAGCGGGTGGTTTCCGAACGGGATCATGGACTCCAGTACCCAGAAGATGGCCTTGTCATGGCGGAGGAGGTACTCTCGCAGGGGGATGTACTCTTCAGACTCGCCCTGTTGTGAGAAATGTTTACTTCGAGGAGCTGTGTGGAATCTGCACCTGCGTCACTGCTACCTTTGTCAAGAAAGTCTCCACGTGCTTGTAGAACCACGGCTTGTACCACCTGGTGACGTGGTTGATCTTGGCCTTTTGCTCGGGAGTGGACGCGTCGGAAAAGTTGCCAATCATGATTACGGCTTCTTCCTGTGGAGTCACTGCCTTTTTGTGACTATTTTTACAGTAGTTAAAGCCGAAATTGAATCATGCTTTCGGAGAACTCAATTTCGAAAGTACACTACACCCATGTTCTCCCTGGTCATGCGAGTCTTACAACAGGAGGAGGTCTCCATCACCTTGCTAAAGACAGTGGCCTCCAGATAATCAGGGACGGGTTCATCCCCACCAAGAGCCCCGGACAATCTCCGAATCTCCTTGCAGTAGTTGTGCTTGCCCCTGACCGGCAGATACTGGAGACGGACATACGGCTTCACCCGTATGATCTGGAGCTCCAGACCGACCAGGAAACCTTAACCATTTTTCTTTATAAAGAGCAGCTAAAGTAACCAAACAAGAAGTAGCTCACTAACCTAATGTACCATGGGACCAGGGAAGACAGTAATAGAGGTCGCTGTACTCATTGTCCTTGGTGGCTCTGACTACGGACCCGTCGGCCAAGACCACCTCGTAAGCCTCCACAGTCTCTTGGTACAGGCCCACCTGTCATCAAAAGTGGAGGTCATACACAGTTATACTCCTGGATGGCAGCAGATCCGACCTTGTGTGAGTACGTGGTCATGCCCACGCCCATCGCTAGCCCTCCTAGGGTAGCGTCTGCAATCTCCAGAGTCACTGCCAAGGTGTAACCTTTGGGGATCAGATACCTACGATGAGAGAAGTTTAGAAGTTGACACAAAGCTAAAATGGCGATGAGGCCACCTGGTGATGTCTCCTACAGAGACCAGGGGCTCGACGGTGACTGTCATTTTCTCCTCGTCCAGTCTTAGAATGTCGTAAAGATTTATTGGTATCTACGTATGAGAGTAGAAATAATGTATTCGTAGTTGGTGTTATTGAATGCTTCATGTGTCTCATAACTATTGTACGTAATGGCTCACAAAGTGCTGTAGTACTGCTAACAGTAGGTATCTTGCTAGTCTGCATTTGGAGTGAGCTAATTTGTCCGTACATCAGAGCATAGCTTTGACTGCATATTCAACGTTATTTCACCTTATGGCAGGCCTCCTTGTCAAAGAAGGTAGTTGAGAGCGACATCCAGTTGGGCCTGGCCGTGCACATGTGCCTGTTGCCGCCGTCCTTGTGCCACTGGCGAACTCGCGACTGGATGTGTCGAACTCGCTCGTCGTGACGACTTGGAGAGGATCGAAATGTACGCAGAAACCAGTTGCGGGTCTGAAATGGCCTTTTCAAAGTGTTTTCTGCTCTCCACTAAGATGATTTTTCGTGGTGTTTCTCAATTGTTACTGCTTTTTTCAAAAATTTACGCCATTGTTCAAAAAGTTTCACGAACATTAGCTTCCATCTCTTTTCTCCCTCAAAATCTGCAGTATGGATGTTCAGAAGAGACTAAGGTTTCGTCATCACCTTCAAACGGTTTTGCCACATTGAAAAGCCCGAACATTCTCTGGTTCTAACACTAACTTTTTCCCCTTCACCTCGGAGTTGCCCTCGTACATTTCCGACATGTTCACCTGCAAAACGACGTCGAACATGAATGACGCGGGAAGGCCGATGACCGTGAGGATGAGGCCGCGATTGTCTTCCATCCAACGGATGAAATTCCGGCGGAAGGATTCGTGCATTTTGACCGTTCTCTCGGACAAGAAGTTTCGCCAGTTGCACTGTTTTAGTGAATGACTTCAAAAGCCTCGTCCAACGTCTTATCTTTTAAGATTAATCACTGTGCACATAGTTTCTGCTTGAAGACTTTGTTGCACGGACAGTGTCACAAGTACAAAGCAGCTGCATTGCTACATTGGCCCAAGGAAGCTGTTGTCTTCCTGGTCCATTGACATGCCCGTCACTGTGCCCTGCTGCCACAGCGTCACTGTTTGGCCGCGGGTAACTTGAAGTACTTCATCGGAGCCTCGAAAACGTCCGTCCGATCTTGTCCCTCCATGAGCCGACCACTCGAGCCGTCGCAAGAACGCCTTTGAGTAAAAGTGCTGGTACGTGTACTGTACCATTGCTCATGTACTGTGGACATGAGTGCAAATATCTATAGACAGTTATAGCATTTTTATTAAGATGTGGATCTGCATCGTCATCATGGCAGAAACTACCATTCATGACACTCATTGCGCAACTTGATCCAAGATGAGCGCCAGGGCAGATCCTACCTCACGCAGGCCAGGGACACAATGGAGATATTTCACTACCTCACACATGTGTGAGTAGCATGAATGATGACTAAATGAGAATGTCGCCATTTACGTGCGTACTCGACATGATGGACTATGATGGACTTCTCATACGATGAGCGGGTCAACTGCAGAAAGCAAGATGGCCATCTTGTCTACAGCAAAGGTTCACTGTTTAATGCACTTTCACCTAAATGACTGTGCTTTAAATGATGTCATTCAGAAGTAGTGAAGATCTCTTGGGTGAGCCTTCTGGGCCTGACAGAGCAGAGCAATTCGTTTACTTGCAGACTAATATTTAACAATGAAGGTGCGTGGAGCTATGCAAAGCCTGCAATGAATGCTCATGACCCTAGCCAATGTCGTCGCTGTAGACCGTCTGGTTGCTGACCTCGTATCCTCACGACCTCCTCTTCAAGGTCTCTTTTCCTTACCTACACGGTAAGAGTCACTTTTTAATATTCGAAGACTCTTGTAAAGTTACTTTCCACAAAAGCATTAGGTCACAAACTAGGAACTGTTCGTTGATAACTAAGAAATGCTGGTGACGTGGCAACCGTAACGGTTTGACGTAAGCCCCGTGGTTGTTGTCGGACACTGAGGTCACAGCTGGTCAGGCTCTTCGTCGCTGCCTCCTCCAGGACGCTTGGGGAAGAGGACTTTGAGTGCGCTTAGATCAAATATTTGTTTACTGAAGCTCATGCATACGACATAACAGATGATGAAGCAAGTGTTGCGTCAGCTGAAGGATTTGTTTACATTGTACGCAGCTGAGGCCCGAGGCAAAAAGGTGGTGTCGTGACATCAACTGAAGCTGGAGTGGTCCTGGAACCAGGTGGAAGGACCCTGAACCTTGAACGCTCCAGAGTCCGGAGCTTCCACTCATTGCTCAGTGCCGTCACAGTCGTTATCCTGCAGAAGGCCAATTGTGCAAGCCGTATCCAGGTTTGCCTCAGCAGTGGTCGACACGTGGTGCAATCGTTCGAAATCGTCCCTCAAGACGTCCAGGTTCTTTCACGTCCAGTAGCAAAAGTGCCGCACAATGGGGCGGACTTCGCTTGGTGATGGCAAAACCAAGAGGATGGCTCAAAGCAAGAGCATCTTCGATCCTGACAAGGTTTGGCAGGAACAACTGCAGTCTGCGCGAGCCATCGCAGCAGGAGCGACCATCTCGGACGATCTTGAAGTTAAAGAATCTCACGTAGCTGCCGAGGAGAAACTGGCTCAGTCATCATCGACCGCGATTACCTGTTCCACCTGCGAGGTCCAACTCGAGGACAGAGTGGCTCAAACAGAGCATTACAAGCTGGACTGGCATCGGTTTAATTTGAAGCAGCGTCTGTGCGGTCAGAGACATCTCACTGAAGAGCAGTTCGAGCAGATGTTAGAGACTGAAGAGGCCGACCAGCTCAGCATATCCGGATCTGATGACGAAGAGGAGAAAATAGAGGGTATAGACGAGGAGGCTCGTAATGGAGAAAATGATCAAGAATGGAAGAGGAGGCACCCTCGCTTCTTCTTCCAGACCACCGACGGTCAGGATGAGAGTCTCGTCCTGTCCGTGTACAAGTGCATCCTTCGCAAGCCAGACGATCACGAGAGTGACGAGGAAGATGATGCAGACTATCTACGTCGACTGCAGGCGATCGAGCGAGAAGATAGTTGGTGGGGAGTGTTGATGTTGGGCGGCGGCCATTTTGCCGGAGCAGTGTTCAACAACTGCACCTCCAAGGCTGTCGTCCACAAGACTTTTCACTGCTACACAGTGCGCGCCAAGCAAGGGGGCTCGCAATCTTCTAGAGACGCCAAGGGTGGACATCCCAAGTCTGCTGGTGCAAGCCTGCGCCGCTACAATGAGGCTGCTCTTGTTCAACACGTGCAAGATCTCTTAAAGGCTTGGCGAGACGAACTTGCTCGCTGCAACACTGTCTTCTTCCGTGCCGCCGGAGCAGGCAACAAGGGGGTTCTGTTTGGAGGCAAGGATCCTCCTCTGAAGAAAGGTGACCCACGACTGCAGTCCATCCCGTTTCCCACAAGGAGAGCCACGTTCACCGAGGTCAAGAGGGTCCACGAGGTCCTCTCATCCGCGACAATGCATGGAACTTCAGCGAACTTCTGCCTGCAACAAGATCCGTCGAGGGAGAAAAGGGTCAAGCCCAAGAAGAAAATGCATAAGAAACATCATATACGGCGGTCCAAGTCTCGCGAGATCAAAGATCGTGGGCTACCTGAGTTCGTCCAGCAGCTGGCTGATCAAGGGTCTAGCAGTGCGTCAGATGATGACCGGGAGGGCTCCATGGAGTTTGAGACTGTTCAGGCTTTCACAACTCACTTGGCCGAGTTTGAGGTGGTCAGACAGAACGAGACTGAGATGGTCCGGAACGAGCTGCAGTCCAGACTTCTGACTGCGTGCAAGCTGGGCAATCTGAGAGACGTGCACCTTTGTCTGGACAAGATTGCCACGACTGGGGAGGTGAAACAGGTGCTCCGAACTCCCATCGGCCGCAAGAGATCCACGACGTTGCTCCATGTCGCCTCTGCAGCCGGACATAAGGCCATCATCACATTCCTCCTTTCTCGTGGAGCTGATCCTTCGTTGAGAGATGGAGAAAAGAAGGTCCCCTACAACCTCTGTCCAGACCGTGACACGAGGAACGTTTTCAGGGTCTTCCGAGGGGAGTTCCCCGACGCTTTCGACTACAGCGCCTGTCAGATCCCGCCGCCGGCCACCCCGGAGGAGGAGGAAAGACAGCGGGAGAGGAAGAAGGCCCAGAGAGAGAATAAGCGGGAAAAAGAGCGACAAAAGAAGCGTCGGGAGGCAGCTGAGAAGAAGGACGCCGAGGAGAAGTCCAGATACTTGGCCCTCAGTGACCGTGAGAAGTGTGCGCTGGCAGCCGAAAGACGCATCCTTTCTTGTAAGAAGGAGAGCGGCGAGACGGCGCCCGTCCTGCTTCGCTGCTTCCAGTGCGCCTCCGACATCTCCGGCCAGGTGCCCTTCGAGTACAGCGACTTCAAGTTCTGCTCTCCCAAGTGCGTACGTGAGCACCGACAGCAGCATACGTCAAAGTGATATGAAAACCTTCCATTCCTCTTGCTTTATGCCACAGACAAACATTCCCCAATAGTATAAAGTCATTTGAATCTTGTCTGCTGGTCAATGTCCTAGGGACCAGAAACTTGTTTGTCCTCTGGGGTGATCTCAAGCCAGTCCTGACTGCAAAAGTTATTGAACCTGAGCCTACAAAGACTCTGGATGAGGTCATCAACGTCACCCAGCGTATACTGATGTTATGCTGAGTGTTGACGTTGAATTGCACTCCACTTGTACCGACTGATACATCAGGGCCTCCCGTTCGGTGTGCTTCGTCCTCCTGCTCTGCAAGATCTGTCTGCTCATTGTTCTGTTCAGGACACTTCCTCTGTCGTTGTCAGCCGCCGTCTGCTCTGTTGGGGTGAGGATGGCCGTAGCAATCATTGTGGAAAGAGACACGATCAGCTACAACTGTACTTTTGCCCGCTGAGCACGCTCATGTAGTTCATCCTCGCGCTGTTCATTCTCGGATTGAGGTGCACAGGACTCATGGACCTCGTACGATTGTGCTACAAGTCCTAATGTGACTGGAATAATAAGGGCCACGTAGGCTACTATGGCACGTGTACTACGTCGTCGAGTTTGTGCAGTAGCCCCGAGACTTCGAACTCGTTTGTCTGGTTTGTGCTCTGGCAACACTGACCTTGACTTCTCTACGTAAACTACGGATCTCGTGGTAACCCTGCCCGTCCATTTGCTGCTGATGGACGGCTGTAAATAAACAATTTGACTTCCTTCGGCCAGGACGATTGAACTGTACGCACGTAGTCGATCGTGCGTTAGGGATGAGACGAGTACACGGTCAGGCTTGTCCTCTTCCTCCCTATCCGAGTACTGCGCAAGTACTCGAGGAGGTCTCCCCTCCGAGCAGCGCTCAAGTACGCTGATGGGTACACATTGGGCCGAGCACCGGTGTCTCATTGAGTGCGAAGTACCTCGAGACCGACAGACATCAGTGACCTGTTACAAGCTTCAAACTAGCCCTATTAGGCAGAGAAAAAGTGTCAGTGTGAATGCTGATATTGATAGCGGTGCTTGCCCTTGTTGTGGGTGACGGTCGCGCCTGCTCTTATTGGCTGTGACGCCTCTGACGACGTCAGTGAGCCGTCTGCTTTTCCCTCCCTCGCCTTCCCCTCGAAGTCATTCGAGTACGTCGACTACTGTACACGTCTCATCCCTAGTCGTGACTACTCACTTTGTGTCGTCGAGCCGCTTCAAGCATGTCGCTCCACTGGAAAGAGTGGACGGTGGTCCACATGCTCCTCTTCGTCACCCTCCTCGTCACTGGGCTGGCAATCAACGCTGTGCAAATGTTGTTGTTCCTTACCGTGGCTCCCCTGGATCGCACGCTCTTTCGCAAGCTCAACTACTACCTCGTGTGGACCATCTACGCTCAAATTCTCTTCGTGGCTGACTGGTGGTCCGGGAGTCAGGTCATTATTTACTCCCGGGAGGAACACCTGATGGACACACTGGGCAAAGAACACGGGCTCATCGTCATGAACCATCACTATGAGCTGGATTGGCTCTACGGTTGGATGATGGCCGACCGGGTCAGGTGTCTGGGTAACGGCAGAGTCTTCCTCAAGCGTGTACTCAGATATGTCCCGATCATCGGATGGTGCTGGAGCTTCAGCGACGTCATCTATCTAGACAGGTACCGAACACAAACGAACCAAGCAGAGCTTGACTCACACGCCAGGGAGCAGTTTCAATACTGACCCACCGCAGAAACTTAGTATCATTCCGCGTGTTAACCGTAAATCACTCTTTTTCTTTGAAGGGACTGGGACAAGGACAAGGAATGCATCGCCACCGGCGTGCGGGCCCTCCAGGAGTACCCACACCCTATGTATCTGCTCATCTTTGCCGAAGGCACCCGCAAGACGAAGGAGAAGTTCGCAGCCAGCAGGGAGTTTGCGCAAAGCAAGGGCATCACCCCGCTTAATCACCATCTCTTACCCCGAACCAAGGGCTTCACCCATACGATCCAGCAGGCCGATCCTGACAAGTTGCGCGCCGTCTATGACATCACCGTTTGCATTGATGAAAACCGGGGTCACGAGGCCACCCTGGCCAACATCCTCAAAGGCAAAAAGACAGTGGCCGAGATGTTCATCCGACGGATCGCTGTCAAAGATATCCCGACAGAAGAGCCAGCAGCCTCCGAGTGGCTGATGCAGCTCTACCGGGAAAAGGACGATCTCATCGAAAACTACAAGCGCCTCGGCACCTTCACCAAGGAAGGTGAAGGCGCAGCGACGAAGTTGATTCTGCCTGCGCGACACCACGTGCTGGTCAACACATTGGTGCTAAATGCCATCGTGGGATACCTCCTTGCCACCCTACTTTGGAACTTGGCCCTATATGGTTCGGTGGCACAGGTTGCCTGCGCAGGCGCGGTCGTCCTCACGTTGTACGTGGGCCTGCGCAAGATGATGGGACTGACAAAGTTCAGCAAGGCGTCTGCCTACGGTTCCAACTCGGCCAAAAACAAGAAAGATCGTTGAGAGCAAAAGAAAGAGAGACCCAGTCAAGCCCGTTCATTGTACGTACATCCGCATATAGTAACTTTGAGTGTGGACCAAACAAGAACCAATGCAACTTCTATCCCGGACGTCATCGAGTTGACGGAGGCGAGGAAATTCAGGACCACATTCCTCTTAACGCTTACAGCACTTGATAACCTGACTACCGGAGCCGGACAACAGCTCTCCTACAGTTGCCTGCCTGCTGGAGCAGACACTAACACAATGTTCATTGCTGTCTCTGAGAAACTTCACCATTGCTGATGCTCCAGCAGGAGGCTTTCCCTTTCCAAGTCTCCTGGACCTTCGCGATGTAGCTCCGGGCGGTCCTTTAACAGTTGTCGGGGTTCACACCTAGTCTCTCCCCAGCTCCATCTTGACACACACCATTGGAATCACGTCAGGTTTGCCACAAAAGCAAAGCCATCAACTAGTCTCTGTTGAGTCAGAACAGCTCCTCCCCCATGAAGTTTGATGCAATGCGGAACGATTCACACGAAGCGGGATCAACAGTGCTGGAAGAGTTTAGTTTTGTGTGTTCAGTGCATCTCTATACAGTACTTAAGGAATTGTTTAATAACAATTAGATTGATATCCTCCACTCTGTCTCGCGATCACAATGTCCACCCCGGCTGCGAGGGGGACGAGATTGTCATATCCTCCTTGTTCTTCCTCCGCCGGACAACTAAGCCGGGCAAGAGGACGACGACGGCTACGGCCGTGAGCTGGGCGAAGGTCGACCACGTGAGGGCGTCTTCTAAGCTCCCGACTTGCGCCAGCAGTGATCCAGTCTGCACGCACACGAAGTTGTAAGGCATGAGGCCGAACAGAACAGTGAGAAAGAACTTGGCCACGGGCACTCCCAGGATGCCGCAACTGATGTTCACGGCCCAGTTGGGCGACATAGGGAACAGGCGGAGAAAGAGCAGGAAGTAGGTGAGTCTGCCGGCCTCGTCTGCAGCCGCCAAATTCCGTTTGAAAGTCGCCAGTCGCTCCGGAAAGAACCTCTCTGCCACGTCGACGCCGCCGCAAACTCGGGCCAGTCCATAGCAGCAGGTAGCGCCGAAGGCGGTAAGCACTGAGGAAAGGGCGAAGCCGGGGCCGAGCCCGAAGACGGCGCCCGACAGAACGTTCAGGAGGGCCGAGCCCGGAACGGCGAAGGCTTGCTTGAAGAGGTAGGCTGAGCAGAAGAGGAGTAGGACGTAAGCTCTGGATTGGGAGCTGTATTCGTTGAGGGCGAGCTTCAGGCCGTGCAGGTGCTCGAAGTCCGAAGGAAAGTGTAACTTGTGGTCACCGCTGGGGGCCAAGGCCACAAGCAGGACGAGCCAAAGCAGGGAGGCCGAGAAGATGGCAAGCAAGAGGAGGAGCCGGCCTGTCATGGCCCAGACGGCGGCCGCGACGGCGACGACGGCAACGACGACGAAGGTGACGTTTCAGTTTTCCCTACTCTTGTGTGCAGCTGTTGTTGTTGTGTTTTCGTCGGGAAGACCATGACTTGGTCGTTGGTGCTGCTGCAGCTCCCAGCCCCATAGCGTAAGCTATGAATAGGAAGTTTGATTTTGGAACTTTTAGAACTAATTATCCAATATTTCCTATTGATGCATCCCACCACAAACCTGAATTATATAAAAATACACAGTTTCCTAATATTGTAGTTAATTTGAAATTTAGGGAAGTTCCAATTCATGATGATGTGGTTTGGGTAATCATTTGCAATCAGAGAGATGCTACATTGAACTTGGAAAATAAAGCGATGAGAATCATTAGGTAAGAAAAATTAGATTTTCTATATGTTTTCATAACATTATGTTATGCATAAATGAATAATACAATGACAGGGAGAGTTACATATTACGTAAAAACACCTGTTTTTCTTACTGACTACCACCTTGAAGAATTGAAATCAACTGAACCATTGAAGCCATGAAAAATACATGGAAAAGTGCCAAGTTTTTTGACAACTTTGGTGTAGAAGTGGAAAAAAGAGGAAAATACACAAAAAGTGCCGAGTTTTTGGACAATTTTCGTGTAGAAATAAGAGGAAAAAAAAGATACACTAAAAACTGCCAAGGCTTTTGACAATTTTGGTGTAGAAGTGGGAAAGAAAGGGGAAAAAATACACAAAAGTGCCAAGTTTTTTGACATTTTTGGTGTAGATTAAGGAAGGAAAGGGGAAGATACACTTAAAAGGAACAGGGAAAATACACAGAAAGAAGTGCCGATTTGTTGACCATTTTTGCGTAAAAACGGAAAAAAAGAAAACATACGCGGGAAAAGTGAAAAAGCCGATTTTTTGAGAATTTTCGCTGTCCGGATTATCGAATAGGAAAAGTGACCAGCTCCAACTTAGTACTCCTCCCGACCTCGCTAGTGTTGTCAGGCTCACGAGAGTGAAGCGCATTGCCAAGGCCATGGAAGGAAGGACAGAGTAGGACAGAGTAAGCTGGAACTGTCGTCTGTGCGCCATGACGGCAATGTCACATGCTAAGTTCCACATGTTTGCCATCTGGGGGTAGGAAAAGGCCCAGTAGGGCTACTCCCTGTATCTTTCACACCTCAATTGTGCTG